>Ga0325400_1000578_pt1 | contig 27675 bp, 22 predicted proteins | sample PopdelMetagenome_2_FD_205662 | JGI IMG/M metagenome (GOLD analysis project Ga0325400, IMG submission 205662) | Populus deltoides microbial communities from Bellville, Georgia, United States - Xylem-PdKOR-R1 | ecosystem: Host-associated > Plants > Phyllosphere > Stem > Wood/Secondary xylem...
CGGGCTGGCGAAGCTTACACCATGTTTAAAGACAAAGGTGCTAACGACCCGGCAGCTGCTATTACGCTGCTGGAAACAGCAGACAAACTGGACAAGAAAAACCAGAATGCAGACATCGAAATGGCATTGGGTGACGCTTATTCATTGAGAAACGATGGTGGTAACGCCGTTAGCAAATATGAAAACGCGTTGACAATCAGTCCAAACAGTGCAGAGGCAAAATACAAAATTGGTAATGTTTATCTGCGCGGTAAAAACTATACCGAAGCGCAGAAATATTACAACGAAGCGATTGCCGCTGACGCAGAATATGCACCAACCTATGAAGATTTAGCGGAAGCATTTTTTGGCGCGAGAAATTACAAGAACGCAGCTAAAAACATGGATCTGTATCTGCAAAAGAGCCAGACGACTAACCCCGATAAAATTTTGCGTGCGGGTCAGTTCTACTTTTTAGCGGGAGAGAACGACAAGGCGATTGCCATGCTTGACCAGTTGAAAGGCAAGACCAACAGCACCGTTATCCAACGGATTTATGGCTGGGCTTACTCTGGGTCAGGTAAATACAACGAAGCTATCGAAAGCCTGAATAACTTCATTAAGCAGTCACCGGACAAAGTTCTTTCTGATGACTACAAATTCCTTGGCCGCGCTTATGCGCAGTTGGGAACGCCGGAAGGGGACTCACTGGCTATCGTGAACCTGGAAAAAGCAGCTCCGATGGATTCTACAGAAAACCTGTACCGTGAGATCGGTAAGACATACTATACGGCTAAGCGGTATGACAAAGCTGCTGGTGCTTACAAAGTTGCGATTGCAAAAGATACAGCAAAAGCCACTACGAATGACTACTTCCAGTTGGGTATGTCAAACTACCTACTGGGTAGCCGGATCGGTCGCGATAGCACAATGATGATGAACGGAGACACGGCGGCTATCCGTCAGGCTAAAGAAAAAGCGTATGCAAGTTCTGACTCTGCATTCTCTAAAGTAAGTAAGATTAGCCCCGACTGGTCACCTGGTTATTACTTCCGGGCGTCGTCCAATTACTTTAGCGATCCGAAAGGAGCAATGACTAGTGGTACGGCCGTGCCGCTGTACGAAAAATACTTGGAAGTAGCCGACAAGGAAATTGCTACTGACCCGGCTAAAAAAGAAGCCAACAAGCGCTATATGATGACGGCTTATAAATTCCTGTCGTCTTACTACGCGAACAAAAATGACGCAGCCAAGTCAAAAGATTACTTGGGCAAAGCTGCTGAGCTGGATCCGACCGACAAAGACGTGCAAAACGCGTTGAATCCTCAGGCCGCTCCGCAACCTTCTGCTAAACCTGCCGCGAAGCCAGGCGTTAAAAAACCGGCTACAAAAGCAACTAAGTAATTGACAGTAAGTCGTATAGAGTAAAAAAGAGCCGCCATCGAGCGGCTCTTTTTTTGTTTATGATAAGCCTAAAAATAAATACTTAAGTAATAATAGACTGGTTTTCTGGCAACAATCGTAATTTTGTGGAAACCCCTATGTACTTACCTTAAACCAACTATGTTAAATCTGGTACTGTTTGGCCCTCCGGGTGCGGGAAAGGGCACGCAGAGTGAGAAGTTAATTGCTGCTTATCAGTTAGTACATTTATCAACCGGTGATTTACTGCGTTCACAGATTGCGGCTGGCACGGAATTGGGTATTCGGGCTAAGGCGTTGATGGACCAGGGTATGCTGGTGCCAGACGAAGTAGTAATTGGAATGATTGAAAGCAAGTTGCAGGAAAATCAGACGGCAGCGGGTTTTATTTTTGATGGTTTTCCGCGAACGATAGCGCAGGCAGAAGCACTTGATAGCTTGTTGAGCCAATACAATACTCAGATTACCGTTATGGTCGCTCTGGTGGTTGATGAAGAGGAGTTAACAAACCGCCTGTTATTGCGCGGTCAGACTTCCGGCCGTCCTGATGATCAAAATGAAGAGTTGATTCGTCGGCGGGTTAAAGAATACAACGAAAAAACAATGCCCGTAGCTGGTTACTACGAGATGCAGGGCAAATATAAGCCGGTCAACGGGATCGGTGAGATTGAGCAAATCTTTGAGACGATTTGCCAGAAAATAGAAGAAGCCGAAGCAACGCTCGGTGAAAAATAAGGTGGACAGGCGAGTGCCGAAGAGAAAAGAATGGCTTCATCCAATTTCATTGATTACGTAAAAATTAATTGCCGGTCAGGGGCTGGCGGAGCGGGCTCCGTGCATTTCCGCCGGGAAAAGTTCGTTGATAAAGGTGGGCCGGACGGTGGTGACGGCGGCCGGGGTGGCCATATTATCTTGAAAGGCAATGCGCAACACTGGACGCTATTGCATTTAAAGTACCAGAAACACATTAAAGCGGAGTCTGGTAAGGCAGGTGAAGGCGGTCGGCGGACCGGCGCGCAGGGTAAGGATGTCATTATCGAAGTGCCTCTGGGAACGATCGCTCGTAACCCAGACACGGGTGAAAAGGTGGCGGAAGTAACTGAAGATGGTCAGGAAGTCATTTTGTTGAATGGCGGACGGGGTGGCTTAGGAAACTCCCACTTTAAATCATCGACCAAGCAAACGCCCTATTACGCCCAGCCCGGTGAGCCTGAGCAGGAAGAATGGATCATCCTGGAACTAAAGCTTCTAGCCGACGTAGGTTTGGTTGGCTTTCCGAATGCCGGTAAATCCACTTTGCTTTCGGTTATGTCGGCGGCAAAACCGGAAATCGCTGATTATCCGTTCACAACCCTGGTGCCTCAGTTAGGCGTTGTTGCCTACCGCGATTATCGGTCATTTATCATGGCTGATATTCCCGGAATTATTGAAGGCGCTTCGCAGGGTAAAGGACTGGGTGTACGCTTCTTGCGGCATATCGAACGGAACTCCGTTCTTCTTTTCGTAATACCGGCAACCAGCGAAGACGTTCGGGCCGATTATGATACCTTGCTGAATGAACTGCAGGAGTACAATCCTGAATTGATGACGAAACAGCGTTTGCTGGCCGTTTCTAAACTTGATTTAGCCGAAGAGATCGACTACGATACAATTCGGAAGCGTATACCCGACGAGGTACCCGTAGCATTTATTTCAGCCATTAACCAGCAGGGTTTAGTGGAACTGAAAGACTTAATTTGGAAGGCTCTAACCCAACAGGAACATTTATCTGAAGAAAATTAACCGTGATGACCTACTCACCGTGGAGCTAATCGAGTGATCAGCGATGAAGATAAAGAACAGAGTTACCTACTTATTCAGCTGTTTATTAATTGTCCTTCCTTTACTGGTACAAGCCCAAGTACAAATTACGTTCCCTATCACCCGAATGGTGTTTCAGCGGAATGGTAACAACGAAGCCACTGTTCGGATTGGGGGAGTCTATTCGCTTCCCTTTAGCCGCATCGAAGTCCGGGCTGAACCAATGGATGGTGGAACTTTGGTCGACTGGACGACTGTTCAGGACAATCCGCAGGGAGGCACTTTCGCGGGGAACCTAACCATGAAAGGCGGCTGGTACCGGCTAAAAGTTCGGGGGTTACAGGGCGAGCAATACACGGAAAGCGGTAGTGTGGTCGAACGGGTTGGGGTTGGTGAAGTCTTTGTCATTGCTGGACAGTCCAACGCGCAGGGCTTCGAGCGATTCAATGGATTTGGTTCGCCGGGTGCTAGTAGTGACCGGGTCAACTGCATCAACATGGCCGTAACCGACGGAAATTCGAATGCAAATGATCCGAATTTCCCGGGCTTTTCTCATTTAGATGCAACGAGTAAAATCTTTCCGCGTGGGCAAGCAGCCTGGTGCTGGGGGCGTTTAGGGGATGACTTGGTGCAGCGTTTTGGTGTACCTGTGCTGTTTTTCAACGCGGCCTTCGAGGGGACGTCTGTTTTAAACTGGCGGGAAAGCGCCGAAGGAAAGCAGACTTACGAGGAGTTTGCCCACGTGAGCGCGTACCCTTATGGCGGGCAGTACGGTGGTCAGCCGTACGCCAATCTCAAAATGACCCTCCAATACTACATCCATACCCTGGGGGTTCGGGCTGTTTTGTGGCATCAGGGGGAAACCGACAACATGCTGAATCACGGTTATGACTGGTACCTCAGCAACCTGCCGACCGTTATTCAGAAAAGCCGGGAGCATTCCGGAAAAAATATCTCCTGGGTGGTTAGCCGCGTTTCCTACACTGACGCAAACGGACGGAACGCCGGCATTATCAACGCGCAGAATCAGGTTATTCAAACGGTTGGTAACGTCTTTGCCGGACCAAGTACGGATGATTTGCAGATACCCCGGGCCTCGTCCTATGATGATGCAAATGTCCACATTCACGACAATGGTTTGGCTCAATTAGGTGATCTCTGGAACGCCAGTCTGAACGACGACTTTTTCCAACGGTCAACTCCGCAGGGGCCGGCTGCCGGACCAACCTTATCAATCGCCTGTGCGGGTAATAATTCACTGGCCATCGGCGTTAATGGTGGATACTCCTCGATTACCTGGAACTCGGGCGACAATGGACAGGCTATTGTCAAAGGGCAGGGCCGTTACATGGCTACGGTAAAAGACGGGGCAGGCAATACGCTGTTCACGGCGCCTTATGACGTGCCTGGCGCACCGTCCATTACGGCTAATGGTCCTCAGACGTTCTGCGAAGGCGGCAACGTAACGCTGACTTCTACCTATGACGGTTCACTTTGGAACAACAGCAGTAACGGAAAAAGCATTACTGTTGCAACCGGCGGCAATTATCAGGCGATCTACCGGAATGTAGGCGGGTGTGATTTTACATCCAACACCATCGCCGTGTCCGTTAATCCCTTACCGACAGCCCCCGCCGTAACGGCCTTGCGGGCTACCCGCTTTTGTGATCGGGATACAACCGTGCTGCAATCAACCGACGCGCTGGTTTATAACTGGAATACGGGTGAAAAGGCAAAACAGATTACCGTTCGGCGAGGAGGTGATTTCTCCTTAACGGTTACCGATCAGAATGGCTGTACATCCAGACAATCCAATATTGTATCCGTAACGGTTGATCCGCTCCCCAACCGGCCGACTATTTCTTCCAACGGGCCAACTACATTTTGTGCCGACCAGACTGTAACGCTGACTTCTTCTTCGGAAGATACGTATGTCTGGCAAAGTGGTCAGGCTTCACGCAGCATTGTAACCAATCAGGCGGGGAGTTACTCCGTCAGAACCCGCAACATCTATGGTTGTCTTTCGGATGTTTCCAACACGGTCACCGTTAGGGTTAACGCCTTGCCACCAGCGCCAACGCTGACCGCCAACGGGCCAACTATTTTCTGTAACGGAAACCGCGTAACCTTAACCGTCGGTGGTTCTCTGAAAGCGTTCTGGAACGTAGGAGACTCGACGCAAAGTATTGTTGCAACAACTTCGGGGGCTTACTCCGCCCGCGTCCGGGATGCCAACGGGTGTTACTCACCATCGGCTCCGGCCATTGCTGTCGATGTGAAACCAGTGCCCGACGCCCCAGTTGTTCAGCAGATTGGTACGTACACGCTTGAAGCCAGCGGTACGAGACAGGGTGACTATTACCAATGGCAGCGCGACAATGCAGTAACCAATAATTTAACGCCTATTATCAAAGCCAATCAAAGCGGATCCTACCGGGCCAAGGCGTACTTAGCCTACGATAGCATTGTCTGCGAATCGGATTACTCGGCCCCGATCACGTTTACGCTCATTAACGATAATGGCGGTTTAAGTATCTACCCCAACCCAAGCCCGGATAAGCAGGTAACCATTGAAACGCTGGACAACCTGACCAACGCAACGGTTACGTTATACACGTTAAGCGGCCAGGAAGTATGGTCGGCTACAGTGGCGGAATTCAATGAGCGGAAATTCTGGAACCTCACCATCGTTCCGGCGGGACAATACATTGTGGTTGTTCGCGCGAACGGTTTTAAAGTATCCAAGCGCCTGATCGTAGGCTTATAAAATGGTTTCTAATTGCACACGGCAGCCCTGAAAGACGATCTGGCAGGGCTGTTTTGTTTTCCCACGAAAAAGCGGAATATTTGTTATTGCTATTATCTGTAAAAGCTTAAGACTCTGTTCTTTTAGAGCGCTGTTATACCGCACGAAACTGGATTGTAGACGAGAACGCAGGTATTGATTTGATATAATAATTACCAATTAACAATGAGATGTAATTTAACAGCTTGGGCACTCCGGCTAACCGGGTTGCTGCTTTATTGTTTACCTACCGTTGCCCAGATAAAAATTACCTACCCCTCCAGCCGGGCTATTTTTCAGCGCGATCAGGCTAACACAACCACCATCTACATTGCCGGAACTTACTCGCAGCCTATCTCGAGGGTAGAAGCCCGGGTGGTCAAGATGGCCGCCGGACAGGGAATCGACACCGATTGGACCGTTGTTCAGGATAATCCGCAGGGGGGCGTTTTTCAGGGACCGCTCCGCTTATCGGGTGGCTGGTACCAGTTACAGGTCCGGGCGTGGCAGGGGAGTACCCTCGTGGGCCAGGACAACGTTCAGCGTGTTGGCGTCGGCGAAGTATTCATTATCACGGGTCAGTCAAACGCGCAGGGATTCCAGCAGCAGGGAGCCAACGGCGCCAGCGATGACCGGGTTAACTGCATTACGTACGATAACACAACCGCCAATTCACTCAGTGATCCGCCAGCGCCTACTTTCCGGCAATTAGGCGCTGATGCGCTCATTGGCCCTCGTGGGCAGAGTGCCTGGTGCTGGGGTATGCTGGGCGATTTACTGGCTAAAGAATACAATGTGCCGGTGTTGTTCATCAACACAGCCTGGGCCGGTACGTCCATTCGGAATTGGGTGGAAAGCGCCAATGGCCAGATCACGAAGAATATCTTCCGCATTGGCTACCCGGACGAAAACCTCCCAACGGGAATGCCTTACGGCAATCTACTGGTTGCGCTTCGTTATTTCAGCTCCTTGCAGGGCTTGCGGGCGGTTCTGTGGCAGCAGGGCGAAACCGACAATATTCCGCTGAACATCCCACAGCAGGAGTACGCAAATGCCATGCAGTATCTGGTCAATAAAACCCGGGCGGATACCCGGCGTTACCCAGCCTGGATGCTGGCCCGGTCGTCTTATAACCTGGGCAAGACAAACGCAAATATCATCAACGCCCAGAATCAGGTAATTAATACCTTCAACAACAACGTTTACGCCGGACCACCTACCGATAACATTCAAATTCCGCGCTATGATCAGCAGAACGGCGATGGCGGGGTTCACTTCGGTGGGGATGGGTTACGGCTGTACGCCAATGCCTGGTACGCAAGCATGACGCCCCAATTTTTCGCGGGCGCTATCCCGTTGCTGCCTTTACCGTCGCCAACGCTCAGCGCGGCCTGCGCTTCCTCCAACAACGCCATCAATCTGGCGGTATCGAATCAGGTGCGGGATAGAAACGGGGATGTTTATCAATTTACGGACATTACCTGGAGTAACGGCCAGAAAGGCGCGAATTTGACGGCGACAACGCCAGGAACGTATTACGCAATTGCGAAAGACAGTCAGGGCACCACCTTTATTTCGCCTTCCGTTGCTGTAACGGATCCGATTCAGCCGGTTACGCCAACCATTACGCAGGCCGGTCAGCAACAGGCCTGCGCCGATTCGTCCTTTATCTTCACGACGAACAGTCCAGCGAGTAATGCCATCACCTGGAGCAACGGGGTGAAAAACCCAAGGCTGGTCGTTAACACGGCGGGCAGCTACACCGCCCAGGCGACCAATACTTACGGTTGCGTATCGGCCGTTTCGGCGCCCGCTACTCTGACCATCCGACCGCGCCTGGTGACGCCATCGATTGCACAGGTTGGCCCTTATTCCCTTGAAGCCAGTCAGCCAGCCAACACGCCGGCGGCTACGGGTTATGACTGGACAACGGGAAGCACGGTAAGCAGTAACACTAGTTCCGTACTGAAAGTAACCCAGAGTGGCGTTTATGCGGCTCGGGCCAAAGCCGTTTACACCATTGATGCCAGTACCATCACGTGTTATTCTACCTACGCCAACGGCGTGAGCTATACCGCCACCGACGCCGAAATGGGCCTGGTCGTTTATCCCAATCCGTCTTCTAACGGCGTCATTCAGGTAGAAACAAAAGAGAACCTGAGTAACGCAGATGTAAGTGTTTACACTTTATCCGGGCAGCGGGTGTTTACCAGACGGGTGGCTGTGCTGGACAACCGGGTCACCGTTAATCTGTCGGCCTTAGCTGGCGGTAATTATGTCGTTCGCGTGGAAGCGGATAACTTTAAGGCTACCCGACGGGTCTTGATAAAATAGAACGAAAGTCGTACTATACCGTTAAGGGGCTATTTGCAAAGGCAGGTAGCCCCTTTTGCTGTTGATAAATCGATCGTTATATGGTACATTTGACAGATTATTTTAGCTATTTGAGATCTGACTATTTTGTAGTATATTTCTGCAATCATTTATGAACACAACCTATTTGCCTTCTGATTATATCCCGGTTTTTATTCAGCTGGGATTAGCGCTGGGATTCATCGTGACTACGATGATTGTCACGCACAACATTGGTCCAAAACGGAACAGCCAGAAAAAAGATGATCCGTTTGAGTGCGGAATCCCAGCTCAGGGTGATGCACGGACGCCGATTTCCATCAAATATTTCCTGGTCGCCATCCTGTTCGTTCTGTTCGACGTAGAGGTTATCTTCCTGTATCCCTGGGCGGTTAACTTCAAAGGCCTGGGTACGGAGGGATTTATTGAAATGATTCTGTTCATGGGGCTGCTGCTGGCGGGCTTCTACTACATTTTGCGGAAAGGTGTCCTAAAATGGGAATAATTCAGCGAACGATATAATTGGATTATTCGTTGTTCTAACAACAATAAATCACTCTTATGGCAAGTAACATCAAGTTGGCTGAAGCACCAGAAGGCTACGAAGGCTCGGGCTTTTTCGCCACTTCGCTCGATAAAGTAATTGGTCTGGCCCGCGCTAACTCGCTGTGGCCACTGCCGTTCGCCACATCGTGTTGTGGGATTGAATTCATGGCGACCATGGGTTCTAACTACGACATTGCCCGCTTTGGGGCGGAGCGGCCTAGTTTCTCACCCCGTCAGGCTGATGTCCTGCTGGTGGCCGGAACTATCGCCAAGAAAATGGCTCCTGTCGTCAAGCAGGTCTATCTGCAAATGGCTGAGCCGCGCTGGGTAATAGCCATCGGAGCGTGTGCGTCCAGTGGGGGTATTTTTGATACTTACAGCGTATTGCAGGGTATCGACCGTATCATTCCGGTTGACGTGTATGTACCCGGCTGCCCGCCCCGTCCCGAACAGATTCTGGATGGCCTCATGCAGGTGCAGGAGCTAGCCAAAAACGAATCTTTACGCCGACGAAATTCGCCAGCTTACCAAAATCTGCTGGAATCATACAATATTCAATAATTCCTACATGCTCACCAACGAAGAAGTTGCCAAAGATCTGATTCGCCAATTCGGGGAAGATGTTTATGACTTTGAAGACCCGTTCGACTTATTAACTCTGTCAACGAAGCGGGAGCAGCTGATTCCGATGCTTCAGTACCTGAAGGATCATCCAACGTATCAGATCAACTTTCTGACTGATATCTGCGGTATCCACTATCCGGACGATCCGAATCCGGAGCGCGAGTTTTGTGTGGTTTACCACCTGCACAGCCTTATTCATAATTTTCGTGTTCGGCTGAAAGTTTTCCTGAGCGAAGCGGATTTGCACATCCCAACCGCCACAACTATCTATGCCTGTGCAAACTGGATGGAACGGGAAACCTACGATTTTTTTGGGGTTAACTTTGATGGACACCCTAAGCTGATTCGCATTCTGAACATGGAGGATATGGATTACTTCCCCATGCGAAGACAGTATCCGCTCGAAGATTCAACGCGCGAAGATAAAATTGACGCGTTGTTCGGACGATAACGAAACCTGCCAATGAACACTGTACTTGACGTATCGAACAAGAATATACCGGGTGCTGATGTACCGGCGCAATCCGACGGCCCCATCCAGTACGTTAATGAACTAACGACCCTCAACCTGGGACCCACCCACCCGGCTACCCACGGCATCTTCCAGAACATCCTGCAAATGGATGGCGAAAAGATTGTGTCGGGTGAGCAGACGATTGGGTATATTCACCGGGCATTCGAAAAAATCGCTGAGCGTCGGCCTTTTTACCAGATTACCACGCTGACTGACCGGATGAATTACTGTTCGTCACCCATCAACAACATGGGCTGGCACATGACGGTTGAGAAGCTGCTGGGTGTCCAGGTCCCTAAACGGGCGCAATACATCCGAGTAATCATGATGGAACTGGCGCGCATTGCCGATCACCTTATCTGTAACGGGATCTTGGGTGTGGACACGGGCGCTTACACGGGCTTTTTGTACCTGATGCAGGAGCGCGAGAACATCTACGAAATTTACGAAGAAATGTGTGGCGCCCGTCTGACAACTAACATGGGTCGGATTGGCGGCATGGAACGCGATCTGTCGGCGGAAGCCATTCGCAAGATTCGCGCCTTTGTAAGCCGCTATCCTAAAGTTCTGCGTGAGTTCGAGAACATGTTCAACCGCAACCGGATTTTTATGGACCGCGTGGTGAATGTAGGTCCTATCACGGCAGAACGGGCATTAAGCTACGGCTTTACGGGACCAAACCTGCGGGCCGCCGGAGTCGACTATGACGTGCGGGTGATGAATCCATACTCGTCTTACGAAGACTTTGAATTTGACGTTCCGGTTGGCCAAAACGGCGACACCTACGACCGCTTTATGGTTCGGGGTGAAGAGATGTGGCAGAGTCTGCGCATTATTGAGCAGGCTATCGAAAACCTGCCTGAGGGTTCTCACTACGCGGACGCTCCGGAGTATTACCTGCCGCCTAAGCAGGAAGTATACAAAAACATGGAAGCGCTGATCTATCACTTTAAAATTGTGATGGGTGAGATCGACGCGCCAGTCGGCGAAGTGTACCACTCCGTCGAAGGCGGTAACGGCGAACTGGGCTTTTACCTGATTAGTGATGGGGGCCGTGCGCCTTATCGACTGCACTTCCGTCGCCCAAGCTTTATCTATTACCAGGCTTATCCGGAAATGTGTAAGGGAGTAACCCTGTCGGATGCCATTGTGATCATGAGTAGTTTGAATGTGATCGCTGGTGAGCTGGATGCGTAAAACAGCTTATTCGCTTTAGCAATCATAAAAGTATACGCCTTTTCTCAACGGTAAAGGACTTGATAAAGAAAGCTTTGCAGACGAAGTTAGGCAGCCAGCGCTGAAATGGCTCCGCTTGCAGAGAAGGAGTTGAACCTGCTCACTTAACCTGGCAGGAAGTATTTGAAGACCAATACCTGCTGTAAATAATTATGACGGAAACGCAAAGTACCGTAGAATTCACCCCCGAACGGCTTACGAAAGCGCAGGAAATCATTGCCCGTTACCCGGAAGGCCGCCAGAAATCGGCGCTGTTACCGTTGCTGCATCTGGCTCAGGAACAATGGGGCTGGGTAAGCCCGGAAGTGATGGATTATGTTGCCCGGACGCTTCAAATCCAGCCGATCGAGGTCTACGAGGTAGCTACATTCTATACCATGTTCCACCTCGATCCGGTTGGCAAGCATGTGATTGAGTATTGCCGCACGGGTCCCTGCTGTCTTATGGGCGGAGAAGAGGTGTACGATTATTTAAAGCAGAAACTAGGTATTGGTGCGGGGGAGACAACGCCCGATGGCCTGTTCACGCTGAAGGAAGTAGAGTGTCTGGCTGCCTGTGGCATGGGCCCTGTGTTCCAGATTCGGGAACAGTATTACATGCACCTGACGAAAGATCGGGTCGACGAAATTATCGCCGAACTGAGCAAGTAAGTCCTGCAATTGGTCTGGCGTTAGTTAACTGCATCGACTGATTCCCGGGATAAAGCCGGTACGTTCAGCGCCTGTAGGGTGATTCATCGCCCGGTTGAAGAAGATAGACAAACTGGCCTTAAAAGCTGGTAACCAGTTACTGCATAGGAGATTTTAAAAATCATGTCGAAAAAAATCCTGCTCGAACATATCAACGTCCCTGGCATTGAGACGTATGACACCTACCGGAAACAGGGCGGATATACAGCCGTTGAGAAGGCGATCAAAACCATGACGCCCGAAGAGGTTGTGGAGGAGGTAAAGAAATCTGGCGTTCGTGGCCGTGGGGGAGCTGGCTTCCCGATGGGTATGAAGTGGAGCTTTCTGGCTAAGCCCGAAGGCGTTCCCCGCTATCTGGTTTGTAACGCCGACGAATCCGAACCGGGTACGTTTAAGGATCATTACCTGATGAAGCATATTCCCCACCTGCTGGTGGAAGGGATGATCATTTCCAGCTTCGCCCTGGGTGCCAATAAATCATTCATTTACGTGCGGGGTGAACTGATGTACGTTATTCGAATTCTGGAGAAAGCCATCGAAGAAGCGAAAGCCGCTGGTTTCCTCGGTAAGAATATTCTCGGTACGGGTTATGACCTTGAACTGGTGGTCCAACCGGGGGGGGGAGCATACATCTGTGGCGAAGAAACCGCCCTTCTGGAATCGCTGGAAGGTAAACGGGGCAACCCACGTAATAAGCCGCCATTCCCGGCTGTCAAAGGGTTGTATCAGTCGCCGACCGTTGTTAACAACGTCGAGTCGATTGCCACAACATCCTGGATCATCAACAACGGCGGAGAAGCCTACGCAGCCATTGGCATTGGCCGTAGCGCTGGTACCAAGTTAATCTCGGCATCGGGCCATATCAAAAAGCCCGGCGTATACGAAATTGAGCTGGGCTTACCGGTTGAAGAATTTCTTTATTCGGACGAATGGTGCGGGGGTATCCGCGACGGTCACCATCTGAAAGCCCTGGTGGCGGGTGGGTCGTCTGTTCCTATTCTGCCCGCTAACCTGATCACCAAGCTGGCTAATGGCGAACCGCGTCTGATGAGTTACGAGTCTCTTTCAGAAGGTGGTTTCCTGACAGGTACGATGCTGGGTTCGGGCGGCTTTATTGTCTTCGACGAAACGGCCTGTATCGTTCGGAATACCTGGAACTTCTCCCGTTTCTATCATCACGAATCCTGCGGCCAATGCAGCCCTTGCCGCGAAGGTACCGGCTGGATGGAGAAAGTACTGCACCGGATTGAACACGGTCACGGCCATCAACAGGACATTGACCTGCTGGTCGACGTTGCCAAGAAGATTGAGGGCAACACCATTTGCCCCCTGGGCGATGCGGCTGCCTGGCCGGTAGCGAGTGCAATTCGCCATTTTCGTGACGAATTTGAATGGCACATCACTCACCCGCACGAGGCCTCGCAGCCCGGAGCGGTCTACAGAGGAGAGATGGCGTTAGTCTAATACCAACAGCGACAGAGAAAAAGAATGGAAAATACACAGCCGCAGTTATTTAAAGTCACCATCGACGGCATCGAAGTCGAGGTGGAACCGGGGACGACCATTTTGCAGGCCGCCCGGAAAATTGGTGGCGACGTGGCACCACCGGCCATGTGTTACTACCAGCCCTTAAAAGGGAGCGGTGGTAAGTGCCGGGCCTGTCTGGTAAAAGTATCCGCCGGATCGGCTAAAGATCCACGGCCCATGCCTAAGCTGGTTGCTTCCTGTATCACACCGGTTCAGGATGGGATGATGGTGGAGAACCGGACCAGTCCGCAGGTAGTGGATACCCGTAAGAGCATTGTCGAGTTTCTGTTGATCAACCACCCGCTCGACTGCCCGGTTTGCGATCAGGCCGGCGAGTGTGATCTGCAAAACTTTGCGTTCAATCACGGCATGGCTACGACTCGCTACGAGGAAGAGCGCCGGACGTTTGAACGGCAGGATATTGGTCCGTACATCCAGCTGCACATGACGCGTTGCATTCTGTGCTATCGCTGTGTGTATACGGCGGATCAGATTACGAACAAGCGCGTTCATGGTGTATTGGGCCGGGGCGACGCAGCCGAAATCGGTACGTATATCGAAAAAGCGGTTGACAACGACTTCTCGGGCAACGTCATTGATGTTTGTCCCGTTGGCGCTTTGACCGACAAGACGTATCGTTTCAAAAACCGGGTTTGGTTTACAAAGCCTGTTGACGCTCATCGTGACTGCCCAACCTGTTCGGGTAAAGTGACGCTCTGGTACCGGGGTGATGAAGTTATCCGGGTTACGTCGCGTAAGAACGAATGGAATGAAGTAACCGAATTTATCTGCAACACCTGTCGCTTCGAAAAGAAGAAGACCAGTGACTGGGTGATCGAAGGGCCAACCAAGATCTCGCGCAGTTCGGTAATTTCCGCCAATAAGTACCGGGCCGATACGGTTCGTCCAGACTTCCAGAAGAAACTGGCCGCGGCTACGTATACGGAGGTTGATGACAAACGAGACACGGCACAACTGGGCATTCAACAGTTGCCCCCCGAGCGGTTCGCGCCGGTATTGCCGCACGCTACTGATCCAGAACCTTGAGCAGTGACACTGGACTATTGACGTTTGCTAGTCGAAAGGTCAAACGTTGACAGTCAAACGTCAATAAAAAACATGAACATAACTGAACTCATTATCAAGGCAATCATGATTCTGGTCATCTTCGGGGTGACATTACTGATTGCTATGTATTCTACCTACGCCGAGCGAAAGGTAGCTGCTTTTATGCAGGACCGTCTGGGTCCAAACCGCGCGGGACCGTTTGGCCTGTTGCAGCCCCTGGCAGATGCGGGCAAGATGTTCTTCAAAGAAGATTTCATTCCGTCGCAGGCTAACAAGTGGCTTTTTATTCTGGGTCCCTGTCTGGCAATTTTGACGGCGTTGATGTCCAGTGCGGTGATTCCCTTCGGCGAAGGGTTTAAGTTTGACGATCTAACCATCCCGTTTCAGGGTGTTGAACTGAACATCGGCATTCTGTACGTTTTCGGAGTTGTTTCGCTGGGCGTGTATGGTTTAATGGTGGGCGGCTGGGCCTCAAATAACAAGTTCTCGCTTTTAGGAGCAATCCGGGCGGCATCCCAGAACATCAGTTATGAGATTGCGCTGGGTCTGGCGATGATCGCCATTCTGATGATGACCGGCTCGCTTTCTATCCGGGCCATTGTGGAGCAGCAGCATGGTTTTGCCTGGAACCTGTTCAATCAACCCCTGGGCTTTATCATTTTCCTGACTTGCGCGTTTGCGGAATGTAACCGGACCCCGTTTGACTTACCCGAGTGTGAAACCGAATTAGTGGGTGGGTATCATACAGAATATAGCTCAATGAAGCTGGGCTTTTATCTGTTTGCTGAGTACATCAACATGTTTGTTTCCTCGGCGCTGATCTCATCCCTGTATTTTGGTGGTTACAACTATCCCGGCATGGATTGGGTGCGTGAAACGCTGACCAGTTCACTGGGCGCATCGACCGGTTACAACCTGGCCACGCTGGTTGGTACGCTTGTCCTGTTCGGTAAAATATTCTTCTTTATTTTCTTTTTCATGTGGGTACGCTGGACGTTGCCGCGTTTCCGTTATGACCAACTGATGAACCTGGGCTGGAAGAACCTGTTTCCCCTGGCCATTCTGAACGTCATTGTAACGGGCGCTGGTTTGCTCTACAACATTCGGTACGCTAGCTGGATAATCGTCGCTGTCGCGGTAGTTGTTGTGCTTGCATCGTCTGCTCGAGCACCCAAAGGCGCAATTCAGCCCCAACGTTCCTGAAACCCTCGTTAGCCAGCCGTCGGGCTGGCTAATGTCTTATTTTCAACTGCCTTGACGCTATGCAATTAACGAATAGATCAAAACAGGTCAGTAACAAGGAGATGACGCTGGCGGAGAAAATGTATCTGCCCGCTATTGCTCACGGACTGGCTATTACGCTTAAGCACTTCTTTCAAAAGAAGGCAACGATTCAATACCCGGAAGTAAAAAAATACTTAGGACCCATTTTTCGTGGACATCACGTACTAAAGCGGGATGAGCAAGGCCGGGAACGGTGTACTGCCTGCGGTTTGTGCGCGGTTGCCTGTCCTGCCGAAGCTATTTCAATGGTAGCTGCTGAACGCAAGAAAGGCGAAGAGGGTCTGTATCGGGAGGAGAAATATGCCGCAACGTACGAAATCAATATGTTGCGCTGTATTTTCTGTGGCCTCTGCGAAGAAGCTTGTCCCAAACAGGCTATCTACCTGCGCCATGATCGCTTCTTACCGGTCTTTACCGAGCGGGACGAAGTTATCTACGGGAAAGATAAGCTGGTCGAACGCTTAGACGATCGGTATGTACGGACTGACTCGGAGGTGAAAGCAACGCCGACGGAACCATCGTTGTCCCGGTCTGCTAACTAAGATCAATAACTATTTAAGGCGTAAGCTTTGCACATCTGGCAAAGCTTACGCTGTTTCTAAAGCGCTAAGGAACCTTAAATAATGAAACCTACCGAGATAGTCTTCTACGCATTAACCACCATTACGCTGCTCAGTGCATCTTTTGTCGTAACAGCCCGGAACCCGATCCATAGCGTATTAGGCCTGATCCTGACATTTTTCTGCCTATCCGGCCATTATATATTGCTAAACGCTCAGTTTTTAGCTGCCGTTAACATTATTGTTTACGCGGGAGCAATCATGGTGTTGTTCCTGTTTACGATCATGTTCCTGAACTTACGGACGGAAGATGAGGAGTCGAAAACTACGCTGACCAAGATGGCCGCCGTTGTGGTCGGAGGTGTTCTGCTGGTTATGATGATTGCCATTTTCCGGGCTTCAACGGTCGCTACCTTCAATCCTGGCAACTATACGGCAAAGACCGGGTTGGTCGAAAGTCTGGGAATGGTGCTGTACAAGGACTATCTCTTACCGTTTGAGCTGGCTTCTATTCTGCTGCTGGTGGCTATGGTGGGAGCCGTCATGCTGGGTAAACGGGAAGCGGGCGACCGCCACTTCTAACGACATTCAGAAAATTTAAAAAAAGGGCTGTCTGCTAGCAGGCAGCCCTTTTTTATTCACGTATCGGTTGAGCCCTTCTTGTTTCAATCAGTTTCTTGAGACCAACGTAAACACCCGTTGAATTGTACAGCAGTTGCCCCTGATCATTAGCAACGGACGTACTTATGTGCCAGTCACCTAAGCTGGATAGAGTCACCGGAAAACTAACGCTCAACAAAGACGACAACTGACCAGGCTGGCTAGGGTAGGGGTTGTCATAGGTGCCGAAATTCTTGCTGTACGCTAGCCTGCCAGTCCATTCAAGCCGATTGCCGATGGTGCCCGATAAACCGAAGTAGACCATCGATATGCGGTTGTTAACAATGGCGTTTCCCTTTAGCTCCTGTCGCACCTCCGTTCCTGGGGTTAGGAACGGAGTACCGATTGTTCGGTTAAAATAAGTCCAGCCGTCCTGATACTGCGAATGGTTAAAGTAGTTATCGCGGCCCCGCTGTTTGTTGATACCAATGTTGAAAATAGCGCCCCCCTGACTCTTCGTGTATAAGCTCTCAACGATAACTTCCCGGATTCGAAACGCCGATGAGCCGGAGCGCTGATTTTTCAGCCGTATGCCGTTGAGACCATCCTGAATGTTGGTCAAGTAGAAAAGCGACCCGTCTTCGTAGATACTCTGGCGATAAACAAACAAGTTAAAGTGGCCTAGTTGAAATTCAGCAGCAACATCCAGGGTCCCCAGATGGTTGCCAATGCGATTTTCCTCGAAAGCCGCCAGTGACGTGTCCGTCAGCGTGGCACCGCGTCGGGCTGTTACGGCCAGCCAATAGTTCTTTAAACCCGTTGGCAGGGCGCCGTTATTGGTGAAATCAGCTGGCAGAAAGTCGGCCCGACCTCCCCATTGTACCTGGTGATTGATCCCCGCATAGATTTTAACTTTCCACGAGGGTCGACCCAAGCGGCCATACAGCGCTTTTTGGTGCAGATAGGAGTCCTTAACCCGGCCACTATTGCCAAACCAGCCATGATTGTACATGGCATACAGCGAAACAACCTGATTGGTCAACGGAACCGCCACAAAGCCAGGCGTTCCAATCTGCACGACCGGAATCGGTAAGCTGTTTCCGGACCAGATATACGATCCTGACGTCAAGGCCGTGTCGACAAGGCCCATTACGGTTCGTCGGCGACCGGCATACAACTCAATGAAACTATAGCGGGCTTTTACGTAGGCTTCGGGTAATAGAATCTGATTCGTCCGACCGACGTTGCCAACGACTTCAACGCCGTAACCCCAGTCGAATCGTTTTTTCTTTAAAACGCTGTCTATTAAGAGTGGCTTAGCGTAATCAGAGGAAGCGCCAACGCGGAAGGTAGTGGTAGGAGAGGTAATAGGCACAACACCATACTGGTTGGCCCGCAACCAAAAAGGAGTAGAAGGGCGGGTAGTCAGATAAGTGCCCACAGTGGCCCAATATTGATTGGTTTTGGGATAATCGATACGTTGGGCAGCAGCGGAGCAGATTAAGCAGAGGTATAACCAAAACGCTAAACCGGCTTTTTTCTTCATACGTGGATTGGTACAGGCGATCCTGCGCTTATTTACCCCTGCCCTGCATCATCACGCGCAGCGTTTGAGCAATCAGCACTATATCGGTGGAAAAGGACACATTTTGTAAGTACTGCAGATCATACCACAACCGTTGAACCATCTCCTCGACGTTCTCCGCGTAGCCGAATTTGATCTGACCCACCGAAGTGATTCCTGGCTTCACCATCAACAGATACTTGTATTCCGGCGATTTTTCGATAATCTGGTCAATGAAGAACTGACGTTCCGGTCGCGGCCCAACCACCGACATTTCGCCCTTTAGTACATTGTAAAACTGAGGCAGTTCGTCCAGACGAGTTTTCCGCATAAAGCGTCCCCACGGGGTAATACGTGGATCCCGTTCACCCGTCGACAGGGTAGGGCCCTGACTTTCCGCGTTAACGTACATACTGCGGAACTTGTAGATACGAAATGGCTTTCCCCAGCGACCGATTCGCTCCTGGGAGTAGAACATCGGACCGGACGAAGTAAATTTCGTTATGCCCGCTACCACCACAAACACCGGAAAGCCAATCACCAGCGCGCAGATTGAAAAGACAAGATCGAAGGCCCGCTTGAATACATTTACCCGGATGTCGTCCAGGAAATCCGTTGAGATATTAATGATGGGCTGTATATCATGATACTCGACCGAGATACCGCGGGTAAGAAAGCTTTTAAAGTCAACGATCAGTTTAACCTGGTAATTAGCTTCCTCCGAAAAGTCCATAATCTCCCGCAGCTGTTCTGTCTTGACGTAAGGCAGGCAGCAGTAAACCGAGTCGATCTCGTTCCGGGTAATGTAATTTTTCAGCTCACTGTAATCCCCCCGTAGTTCGGTCCGGTTATTGTCACTCAGGTTATCGAAATAGCCGTAAAACTTATAGCCGATCTCCGGGTACATTTGATAAAACATCTGGATGCTCTTGGAAAGCGGTCCGTAACCGACCACCACAAAACGCCGGGTGTTGTAACCCATCGACCGGTAAGCCTTGAGGGCAATCAGAGCCACTATTCGCCAGGATGAACCCGCGGCCAGGAAAAGCAGGTACATAAAAAGTAACTGCTTGCGGGAATAATAGAAACCGCCCTGCGTAAAAACCCAGAAGATGGACACCAGCGCGATGTGCAGACCGATCAGCCTGAACAGGTTAGTTAACAGATTCTGAATGGTAAACGCGATTCTGGACTCGTTATAAGGCTTGGTAATCAGAACCAGTAAAATCCAGGCGACGTTAATAAAGGCGAATAGAATCGAATAGTGGAGATCGAAGAGCGATCGGGACGAACCAAATTGCAGTTGGTACGCCAGCGCATAGCAGATATTCAAGCAAACAATGTCCGTTGTGGCACTGAAAGGGCGCAACAAAAATGAATATCTGTGTTTCATGGGTTAGAGTTTCTGAAAAGGTAAAGCATCAGTGTCCAGCAATTCGCCGACAGAGTTGTTTTATCTCCTTCTCTCCTGTACTTAATCTATGAGATAGCGTAATCAATAGATTTCCTATCTACACAACCAATGACTGGCCTTCTCCGTAAGTAACGAACTAAAGCTGACTTTGGTCACTTATTCTTAGAAACTTAAAAGAGAATTGAGACAAAGTTTTATTCAGTGGCCCTTCCTATAAATATTCCAAGATTTTATTATGACTTCCGTTTGTTTCCTTAATCTTAATAAGGTTAACTACAAGGAAACGGTTTGTTCTTCGCGCTGGTGTTCCTGATATTTGGTCAGGACGAACTCTCTGATTTTTTCGATGAAAAGCGGCTCGTCAAACGACTCAGCGTGGTGTCTGATAAAGTGGGGGTCAAACTGATCCTGAAGCCGCTCAAACTGACTGACGGCGTCAATTAGGCTGTCTACCGTCTGTTCATCAAACAGCAGTGCGGTGGCTTTTGCCGGATCTGACTCACCCGAGACGGGTATCTGCGTAGTCAACACGCCACCTACACCGTACGCAATCACCGGACGACCCGATGCATTGGCTTCGAGGGGTGTCAAGCCGTAATCCTCGTGTTGCGGAAAAACAAGCGCCTTACAATTGGCGTAAACCTCGGCCAGTTCTTCGGCCGACAGGCCACTACGGAACGCGATATTTGGTCCAGCCATTGCTTTGATCTCATCGGCCCGCAACCCTTTACCGACCACCACTAACGGGTAACCCAGTCGGTTGAAGGCTTCAACCACCAGATCCACTTTTTTGTAGTATTCCAGCCGCGAAACGACCAGGTAGTAGTCTTTAGGCTTGTTGCTAACGTGGAAATTCCGGGCGTTGACCGGTGGGCTAATAATGTTGATCGCGTTTTTTACGCCATAATGCTTGCGTAAGCGCCCCGCCGTTTCCTCGGTCATGGCCAGGTAATGATTCGGGCGCTGGGCGGCCTGGTAATCGATTTGCCGCATAATGGACAAAACCTGGTCAAATACGACCTTTTTGATCCCCGTTGACTGGGCATATTCGGCGTAGGAAGTTGGGTCCCAGGCCAGCCGGAAGGGCGTAAAGCAATAATTGATGACCAGCGCATCTTTGGCTACTTTCACGTATTTGGCGCAGTGCGTCGACGACATCAGCACGACATCAAACTCGGTCAGGTCCTGCTGCTTCATCGCTATAATACCAAACGGGAAAAAGAGCCGCTTCATGGTATTGTCGGTTTTAGCAATCCGTTGCAGCCAGGTTGGACGTATGTCGCAGGAGCGGAATTCTGGGAAAGTTAGATGAGGCTGGTAGCACTGGGTGTAAATAGGAGCCTCCGGAAAAGCCAGATGAAAACAACGCGCCACCTGTTCTCCTCCGCCCTGACACATCAAACCATCCTGTACAAGAGCTATCTTCATGGTTGTATTCTTTCAAAAAACGCAAAGTTAACCGGTTGTATGTCACCAAACCGTTCGTTCAAACCGTTGGTTCTCAACCATTATTCTGTAAACGGTTAATCAAGGCTGCAAGTTTCTGCGCGGATTCGTCCCAGCTGTATAATTTCACCCGCTCAAAACCCCGCTCAATCAGGGTTTGGCGGAGAGTAGCGTCCGAGCAAGCCTGGATCAGACCGTCTTTGATACTATTTACGTCCAACGGGTTCACATAGATGCTGGCATCTCCACAAACTTCCGGCAGACTGGTCGTATCCGATACCAGAGTCGGGCAGCCGCACGCCATGGCTTCCAGGGGCGGAATTCCAAAACCTTCGAAATAAGACGGATAAGCAAACAGCATAGCGTGCTGGTACAGATTCACCAGTTGCTCGTCGCTGATATAACCCGTAAAGACAATCGAAGGATCGTCCTGCATCAACGTTTTCAGGTCTGTATCGGCGAACACCTTATGCGAAGCACCGACGATAACCAGCTTTGTATTAGGCAGCTTCGCCAGTTGAAACGCCTGAATCAACCCCTTGAAATTCTTACGCGGATCGAGCGAGGAAACCGCCAGAATGTAATCGCCGTACAGATTTTCTCCTTTGCTGGTGGGCGGATCCCGAAAAATGTCCGAAATACTGGGGTAAATCAGTTCCAGCGCCGATGGCGCAATGCCGTAATGCTGGACAATATCCTTCAGCGAGTACTCACTAATGGTAATCACCTTCCGGGCCGTCCGGGCAATGCGGGGCGACGTAAAATTGTACAGTAGCGAAAACGTTTTGGAAAACCATTCCGGGTGCAGGTGGAAGGATAAGTCCAGCAGGGTCACGATCTTGTTTGGATACCACAGCGGAGCCGTGTTTCCTAGATTAACCAGCAGCGGATTGCCTTCCTGACGCAGATAGGCGGGCAGTTCGACCTGCTCCCACAAATAGCCCCGGCCCCGGCCGATGACCTCGGCGCCCAGTTCTGCGGCAATGTCCGGATGAACAATGTCGTATGGGGTGACAAATCGAACGTTGGGAAGTATTCTCTTCAATCGCTTACTTAACTCAATGCCCACGCGCTGAGTGCCCGTGATGTGTTGCGTTAAAAATCGCGCATTGACAATAATTGGTTTACTCATGCCAGTCATGACAGAACGGCAACCGCCTTACCTACTGCACTAAATCCATGGTGACAGTTCTGTTTTGTCGTTTCGTGTAATTACGTTTCAGGATATACAGACACAAAGTTATAACAAAAGGCAGGGCGTTCGAGGGAGAAGTGATTCTGTGCTCCGTAAAACTCATGATTGATAAGTTAAAGTAGGAGACGAGCAGAAAGTTACGGACGACGGTGTCCGGGCCCTTTTTCAAGTATATGTATATCGAATACCAAAATAGCAGAAAAATTCCCAGACCTACCAGACCCTGCTCACCGAGGATGTGCAGATAAGAGTGGTGCGCGTGCGAATCGTTGAATGGTTTATAGGACTGCGTATCCCAGCTGACCAGGTAAGGCCACCCGCCATAATAGAAAGGAATGTCGTTGATAGAGCCGAAGCCAAGGCCAAAAATAGGCGAGTGGATAAAGCCATCAACCGCCCGTGGCCAGGTATCAATCAAACGGATGAGCAGGTTGGCTGACTTTGTACTGGTGGCTCCCCCAAAAGCCGGACCCAGGTAGGCATTGGCGCCTAGCTTGCTAAACGCTTCCAGGTCCACATTCCGGACGTACTTGACATAAAGCGGGTAGGTGAAATACAAAATTCCGCTCTGGATAAGGACAATAACCAGCAGCACCCATTTAATCAGGTAAGCTTTGTTCACCCGAAGCAGAAAAAAGAAACTGAACCCCGCCAGTAGCCCCAGCAGGGACCCTCGCGATGTGGTTGCGAGCAGAAAAATGGTGTTAAGAACAATCAGGATAAGCCAACGCCGGGTCCGTTCTTTCAGATAAAAGACAATGTTGAGTGAAAGAATAATGCTGATAAAGCCACCCGCTCCGTTGGTACTTTTGAAAAGCCCGTGAAAGTAGTTCTCCGGGTTACTCCAGTTGTAAAGGATACCGAAGCGCGTCAGCAACAGAGTTGCCACAAACGCCAGAGCGTTGATGCCCGTACAAAACAGGAGAAACCAGCGGAATGCCTTCTCGACCGGGAAATTATAGGCGAAAAAAGGAATCAGCAGCAGGGGTGTGTACGAAATAATAAAATTGCCGTCGTAGCGATAGAAACCAAAATTTATCAGCGACGATGGATTATAAAGTAGTACGCCAACGATGGAGTAGATAAAATACAGATACAGGTAAAAGACGTACCGGGGCACGGCTAACTGGCTTTGCCGAATCAGAAAAATAGGCAAAACCAGCAACGAAATCAGCGACGGCAACGGACTCAGAAAGACGTAGTTAGTCACCGTCCCGAAAAGGCCGATCAGCAGGCAGATAACGATTACTTTTTTGACCGAAATAACCATCAACGAGAATTCGAGTAATAGGACGGACCGCTACCGAGCAGAACGCGCACGAAAAGCGCTGCATAATCCAGCCGACCGTGTAAAATACTTTTCAATAAACTAAGCAACGTTCGTCCGTAAAGAACGACAATGGGGCCGAGACCCATATACTTTCGGGTATAAATCAGGCGGCTCCGATGGTATTGATAATCGGCAAACTTATTCTGGTACGCCCGGCTGGTTAACGAAGCGCCGATAGACGCGCCCTCCTTATGGTACACAACCGCCGAAGGGGCATAATCGATCGTCCAGCCCCGTTGCTGACCCCGCGTTGCCCAGTCCGGTTCTTCGAAATACAGAAAATAATCTTCGTTCAGTTCGCCTACAGCGTCGATAAACGAGCGCTTCGCGAACAAGGAAGCCCCGGCAATAAATGCCAGTGACTGATCCGTTGCTGGATGGCTGGTAGCCTCGTCGGTTGCCGCCAGCCCGCGGCCCCGTGGTTGCGCCTGACCCGTGTACGGATTGTACGATGAGCCACCCAGGTACTGAACCGTGTCCGGTTGGTGGTAAAACAGGAGCTTTGCGCCCGTGATGCCCACCTTCCCTTTCTGTTGCCGGCCGTGTTCAACCAATCGCTGCAATGTATCCGCCCGGACAACGGTATCGTTGTTTAAAAGCCAGACAGAATCGGCCCGCTGGGTCAATCGGGAAAAACGAATACCGATGTTATTTCCTGCACTATAGCCCCGATTGGCTTCGGCCCGAATAAGGATGAGCCGGTAAGCTTCTGATCCAGACGATTGCTTTGCTTCTTCTTCCGTCAGAATCTGGTAGGAGATGGGTTTCGGAACGGATGATTGAAAAATAGCCGCTATCGTCGGATTAGGGGCAGGTGCCGGCTTGAGCCGACCTTCTGCCCAGGCACTTAGCTTTGCAACGGATTCATCCCCGGAGCCATTATCAATCACAATCACGCGAAACGACTGGTAGGTAGACAGAAAGACACTTTCGAGGCATTCGATGGTATCCTGCCAACCGTTGTAGTTCAGCACGACAATATCAACCCAGGAAGTAGTCTGCCCTTCGTTCATTGCGTTAACTGACCCAGTTGCCCTTTTTGCCCATCCCGGATGGCTTTGAAAAAATAGGAAAGCCGCCGGTTCTTCTCTTTCTCGACGGTTGCTATGCTGACCAGATCTTTCAGTAGATCATAGTAGACTGCCTTTCGAAACGACGCCGGAATGACAGCGCCGTACCGGTTCATAACATACAGGCTGTTCCGAACTTTATAGTAAAAGCGCACTGGATTGTGGGAGCGCCAGGAAATGGGCAGAACGCCCCAAACTTTCTGAGTCTGCATAATCCCCAACCGGTGTTCCAGGCGAACGCGATTGTCGGTTAACACGGCGAAACCCCGCTGCCGAAGCCGGAAACAATACTCGTGGTCAACCCAGTCGATGAATAACTCATCCAGAAAAGGCCCAACGCTTTGGTAGGCCGCCAGACTGAGCAAACTTCCCGAAGTAATTGTCGTCGGTACAACCTGCACGTCTGTTCCGGCAATGGAAGGATCCGACTGCGCCGACACAATCCCAACCGAACCAGCCTTGTATGTCAGAGCCGTTTGCAGCAAATCCGGGACCAGCGTGGAGGGCGCCTTGGAGTCATCGTCCATGAGTAGCAGATACGCGAAGCCGTCCTGAATGGCCGCCCGGGCACCGGCATTCAGCGCGAAGGCAATGCCCTGATTCCCGCCGTTATTGATGTACTCAACCGTTGGATACATTTGGCGAATGCGCTGGATCAAACGGGCGTCCGGCTGTTCCGAGTTGTCAACCACATACAGTTTTTGAACCTGACTCAGGTACGTACCAATGCTGCGCAACACTTCCTCGTCGGAGTTGTACAGCGTTACGGTGCCCGCTACATTCGGTATGGTAGGAGTGGGGTTCAAGGACGTTTAGACGAGACTTTTAGGTCGGTGCAACAGCGAATATTGAGGATACTTTTTTTCCAGAACGGTGTACATGGCAATCAGTACCGTGGCCTGAATGAAGACCATCGAGAACGCGGCTCCGTAGATACCCGCCAGTCGGCAGGCCACGGCGCAGATGATTATGTTACCAACGGCGGCAATGGCGTAAATAGTCGAGTTGTCGCGGGTGATGTTATAGGCCAACATGGTCTGGTGGGCCGGAATATTCAGACTCACAACCAAAATGGCGAAGACCAGAATTCGCAGGCAGGTACTGGCTTCCGGCGCCGGATGACCCGCGATGATTAAAATGATAAAGTCCGCCAGCAGAAAAATGGTAATACACACCAGCAGAATAAACCCGGAAAAGCCGAGCCCAACCCGCCGGACGAACATCTGCAGTTTTTCGTGCGATTCGCTGGTCAGACGACACAGATAGGGGTAAATGGCCTGCGAAAACAAGATCAGCAATTGCCAGAGCGAGAAGATAACCTTCTCGGCCGCGCTGTACAGCCCTAGTTGGTGGTCATTGACGAACAGACCCAAGATGAGGATGTTGATATTGTTAAGAGCCGCGGAGGATAGATTGATCAGAAAAATACGCCAGCCATCGAACAGACAATCCTTGATCTCGCCGAGGGCGGGCCGGGTAAGCCGAATGCCGAACTTGGTATGAGCCATCCAGATGGCGTAAATACCCGAAACCACGTTGGCTAAGCCATAGATGCCGATGACGTACAGGTAATCAGCGGGGCTATGCACAAAAAGAACGAGCAGTCCCAGCTGGACCAGTTTACCGATAAAATTGAAGATGGATATTTGCCGCATCTGTTCGATGCCCTGGTAAAGCCACGTCGGCAGTAGCGCAAAGCCCAGGATAAACAAGGTGCCGTAACTATACATCAGCGCATCCTGCCGGAAACGCTGACCCACCAGCATGAGAAGCATAAGCAGTAGGATACAGCCAGCAAACAGGACCAACCGGGTTGTCATCACGACCGAAAATAACTTTGATAGCCGCTCTGTGTCCTTGCGGTGCAGAGAAGCCTCCCGGGTTGCCGAGATCGAGAAGCCGTATTCAACAACCACAATCATGTACGACATAATCGACAGACCGTACGAGACACTGCCGAATTTTTCCGTTCCAACGACCCGCAGGAGGTACGGAAAGGTCAGCAGCGGAATGAGGTAGTTCGTGAACTGGACAATGCCCAACGACAGGAAATTACTCAGAAGCTGCTGGTAATTTTGATTACGCCGGATTTTCTGAGTAAGCGAAGAAAGCGTCATGAGCAGGTAAAAATAGAAAGACGCCGGTTAATTTGCCGTTGGCAGTAAGGCGCCGTTCAACTGGGCCTCGACCATTAAGCGGGCCACGTCTTTCATCGTGTGTTTGGCCGACCAGTTTAGTTTGTCGTAGGCTTTGGAAGGGTTTGCTTTGCCTTCGGCCAGATCCGTGGGACGGAACAACGACGGATCGGTCTGCACGTAATCCGCCCAGTTTAAACCAACCGTCTCAAACACAATCCGAATAAAGTCCTTTAGTTTAGAGGTATAACCCGTAGCAATCACGTAATCGTCGGCCTCGGGTTGCTGGAGCATCAGCCACATGGCCTCCACGTAATCCGGTGCCCAGCCCCAGTCGCGGGCGATGTCAATATTACCCAGCGTTAATTTCTCGTCGCTGCCCTGCGCAATCCGGCAGGCTGTCACGACGATCTTCTTGGTAACAAAACGCTCGGGACGCAGGGGCGATTCGTGATTGAATAAAATCCCGGTGCTGGCGTGAAGCTGATAAGCCTCGCGGTAATTGGCTACCTGCCAGAAAGCAGCTGCCTTGGCC
>Ga0325400_1000579_pt1 | contig 27658 bp, 26 predicted proteins | sample PopdelMetagenome_2_FD_205662 | JGI IMG/M metagenome (GOLD analysis project Ga0325400, IMG submission 205662) | Populus deltoides microbial communities from Bellville, Georgia, United States - Xylem-PdKOR-R1 | ecosystem: Host-associated > Plants > Phyllosphere > Stem > Wood/Secondary xylem...
CAGGTATACGAGCGCATGGCCGGCAAGCTGGGCAGCGGAGCCGGCAACACCGGCAATAGTCTGCCGGCCGCGTCCTACGCCGCGCGCGCGCTGGAGATGGACGGCACCACCGTCGTCACCGGCGCCGACCAGAGCGCGGACGAGGCGCTGACCTGGGCTGCCAACGCCACCGGGCGGGGCGCGGCTCGTGCCTCGCTGATGCGGCCCACGCCCGACACGGCGCGGCTGGCGTACATGATGCTCGCGAACATTGGTGCTCGGGGGGGGAACTGAGGCGATGGGTCGTTTCCTCTCCGCCGCCCGCGGCGGCGCGCTGCCGATCGCGATCCTGCTGCTGGTCGTCGTCATGGTGGTGCCGATCCCCTCGGCGCTGCTGGACGTGTTCTTCGTCGCGAACATCGCGATCAGCCTGGCGGTGCTGATGGTGTCGCTGAACGCGCAGAAGCCGCTCGACTTCTCCGCCTTTCCCACCGTGCTGCTGTTCACGACGCTGTTCCGGCTGGGGCTGAACGTCGCGTCGACGCGCATCGTGCTGGTCCACGGTCACGAGGGCGAGGCGGCAGCGGGCCATGTGATCGAGGCGTTCGGCACGTTCCTGATCGGCGGCGACTACGTGGTCGGCATCTTCGTGTTCGCCATCCTGATGATCATCAACCTGATCGTCGTCACCAAGGGCGCGGGCCGCGTGTCGGAAGTCAGCGCGCGCTTCACGCTGGACGCGCTGCCCGGCAAGCAGATGGCGATCGACGCCGACCTGAACGCCGGGCTCATCACGCCCGACCAGGCCAAGGCCAGGCGCGTCGAGGTAGCGACGGAGGCCGATTTCTACGGGTCGATGGACGGTTCGTCCAAGTTCGTGAAGGGCGACGCGGTCGCCGCCGTGCTGATCCTGGCCGCCAACGTGGTCGGCGGGCTGATCCTGGGGCCCGTCAGCCACGGGCTGTCGATCGCTCAGGCGGCCAAGAGCTATATCCTGCTGGCGATCGGCGACGCGCTGGTGGCGCAGCTGCCGGCGCTGATGCTGTCGATCGCGGCCGCCGCCATCGTCACCCGCGTCGCTTCCGACCGCGACCTGGCGGGCCAGATCGGCCACCAGTTCGGCAGTTCGCGTACCTGGACGCCGGTGGCGGGCATATTGGGCTTGCTGGGCGTGTTCCCGGGGATGCCGCACTTCATCATCCTGCCCGCCGCCGCCATCGCCGGCTTCGCCGCCTGGAAGCTGCGCCAGATCGAGCGCCGCCCCGCCCCCGTCGCTGAGGCCGAGGTCGCGACCGCGGAGCCGGTGGACCCCAGTCGCATCGGCTGGGACGAGGTGTCGGACGGCGCGCAGGTGCATCTGGACCTCGGCTACGGGCTGGTGCCGCTGATCGACGAGCGTCGCGGCGCGCCGCTGATGGCGCGGATCACCGGCGTCCGCCGCCAGCTGTCCAAGGAACTGGGATTCGTCGTGCCGCAGGTGCGGGTGCGCGACGACATCAACCTGGGCCCCTACAACTACCGCCTGCTGGTGGGCGGCGTGGTGGTGGGCGAGGATCAGGTGTCGCCCGACGAGGTGCTGGCGCTGGACACCGGCTCGGCGGTCGGCACGCTGGCCGGCAAGGCGTGCGTCGACCCGACCTTCGGCCTGCCCGCCACCTGGATCGCGGCCGGCGACGCCGACGTCGCCACGGGGGCCGGCTATCTGGTGGTCGATCCCGGCACGGTGGTCGCCACCCACTTGAACCACGCGCTGGGCGCCAACGCCGCCGACCTGCTGGGCCCGGACGAGGTCCAGGCGCTGGTCGACGCGCTGAAGGAGCGCAGCCCCCAGCTGGCGGGCGCGCTGGTGCCCCAGCCGCTGTCGCTGACCATCCTCACCCAGGTCCTGAAGGGCCTGCTCGCGGAGAACATCGCCTTGAAGGAGTTCCGCCGCATCGCCGCCGCGATCGCCAGCGCCGCCCAGCGCACCGCCAACGCGGACGAGATCGCCGAGATGATCCGCCCCGAGCTGGGCCCGCTCATCGTCCAGAAGCTGTGCGGCGTGCGCGAGCCGCTGCGCGTGATGACGCTGGAAGGGCAGCTGGAAGGGCTGCTGGGCCAGGCGGCGCGCAACGACCCCGGCCGCCGCCACGTGATCGAGCCCGAACTGGGCCGCCGCATCACCGACGCGCTGTCGGCCGCCGCGCGGCCCTTGATGGACGAGGCCAAGCCCTTCGCGCTGGTCGTCCAGCCCGCGATCCGCGTCGCCATGCGCAAGCTGGTGCGCACCGTGCTGCCCGACACGCCGGTGCTGAGCTTCTTCGAGGTGCCGGAGGAGAAGGCGGTCGAGGTGGTGGCCGTGATCGGCGCGCCGCCCGGGGCGCTGCCGGCATGAGCGCGCCCCTGCCCCGCTCCGCCTTCGCGGATGCCCGGCCGGTCGACGCGCCGGCCCAGCCCGTCACCTACTCGCCCCGCCCCCGCGCGGACGCGGACGCGGGCGTCCGCCAGTACCTGGCCACCGTCCGCCGGATCGCCTGGCACGTCCACGGCCAGATGGGCGGGGCGGTCGATGTCGAGGACCTGGTCCAGGTCGGCCTGGTCGCGCTCGTCGAGGCGATGGCCGGGGCCGAGGACCGCGGCGGCCCGGCGTTCCAGCAATATCTCCGCACCCGGCTGCGCGGCGCGATGATCGACGAGCTTCGCCGCCACGCCACCACCACGCGCGGCGCCATGCGTCGGCGGCGCGCCTATGCCGAGACGGTGTCGGCGTTGCGATCGGAGGGCGCGGCCCCGACCGACGCGGCGGCGGCGGCGCGGCTGGGCGTGACCGTCGAGCGGCTGCGCACCGAATACCAGCCCGAGCCGGTGCGGATGGAATCGATCGACGACGCCTATTCGGACGATCTGCCCTGGTTCGCTGATCCCGAGCCGTCGGCGTTCGACCGGCTGGCCGGCGCCGAGCAGCGCGACCGGCTGGTTTCGGCGATCGCGGCGCTGCCCGAGCGCGAGCAGCTGGTGATCCAGCTCTACCACGTCGAGGAACTGAACCTGGACGAGATCGGCGCGGTGCTGGGCGTGGGTGCCGCGCGCGTTTGCCAGATCAAGAAGAGCGCGCACGACCGCCTGCGCCGCGCGCTGGGGTAACGGCTCCGCCTGCCCCATACCGCCGTCACCCCGGACCTGTTCCGGGGTGGCGGCAGGATCGTTGACCCCGTCCAGGCGCACCCCCACCTCCCGCTCCCGTCAAACAGGAGCGTGCCCATGGCCGACGATTACTCCCCGCCCGAAGTCTGGACCTGGAACAAGGACGGCGGCGGCCGCTTCGCCAGCATCAACCGCCCGGTCGCGGGCCCGACGCACGATAAGGATCTGCCGGTCGGCGATCACCCGTTCCAGCTCTATTCGCTGGCGACGCCCAACGGCGTCAAGGCGACGGTGATGCTGGAAGAGCTGCTGGAAGCCGGTCATTCCGGCGCCGAATACGACGCCTGGCCCATCCGCATCATGGACGGGGACCAGTTCGGCTCCGGCTTCGTGGGCGTGAACCCCAACAGCAAGATCCCGGCCCTGGTCGACCGATCCGGCGCGGAGCCGGTGCGCGTGTTCGAGAGCGGCGCGATCCTGGTCCACCTGGCCGAGAAGTTCGACGCGTTCCTGCCCGCGTCCGGCGCGGGCCGCGCGGAAACGCTGTCCTGGCTGTTCTGGCAGGTGGGGGCTGGGCCGATGCTGGGCGGCGGCTTCGGCCATTTCTACGCCTATGCGCCGCACAAGGACCGCTACGCGATCGACCGGTTCGCGATGGAGGCCAAGCGCCAGCTCGACGTGCTGGACCGGCGGCTGGGGGAGAGCGAGTATCTGGCCGGTTCCGACTATTCGGTCGCCGACATCGCCGCCTGGCCCTGGTACGGCGGCATGGTGCTGGGCCAGCTCTACGACGCGGGCAAATTCCTGGACGTCGGAAGCTATGCCAACGTCCGCCGCTGGGCGGACGCGATCGGCGCGCGGCCGGCGGTGAAGCGCGGGCGGATGGTCAACCGGCTGACGGGCCCGGCCGACCAACAGCTGCACGAGCGTCACGACGCGTCCGACTTCGACCTTCGCACGCAGGACAAGCTGGCGCCGCGGGGCGACTGAGCGGGGTTATTCCGGCGCGGTGTCGTCCGCGCCGGCCCCTTCGGCGGCCCGCTCGAAATAGGGCTCGACCGGGCCAGCCAGCTTGATCGTCAGCGGGCGGCCGCGCCGATCGGTCTTGCGGGCCAGGGCCACGCGGACCCAGCCTTCCGACACGCTGTATTCCTCGACGTCGCGGCGCTCGGCGCCCTTGAAGCGGATGCCGATGCCGCGTGACAGCGCATCCTGGTCAAAGAAGGGGCTGGCGGGATCGTTGCTCAGGCGGTCGGGGGGCGTGTCGCTCATGGGGCCGCCCCTTAATGCGAAACGGCGCGGGAGGAAGCCCCCCGCGCCGTCCAAAGGCTCACCAGCCGTAGTAACCGCGGCCGCCGTAATAATCGTCGTAACGGCGACCGTCCCAATAGCCGCGATCATAACCCCGGTTATAACCGCGGGGACCGTAATAGCCCCGGGGGGCGTAATAGCCGCGATCCCCGCGCCAGCCGCGGCGCGGACCATAATAGCCGCGGGGCCCGTAATAGCGGTCGCGGTAATAACGGTCGCGGTTGCTCGACGCGATCGCCGCGCCCAGTCCCAGGCCGACCACGCCGCCGATCAGCGCGCCCGTCGCCACGTCGCCGCCGCCGCGCCGGTATCCGCGCCAGCGTTGCGCGTCGGCGGGCGCGGCGGCGGTGACCGCGGTGGCGGCCAGGGTCAGGCCGAGCGCGGCCCTCTTGATGATCCCGTTCATGAAACAGACCTCCTACTCGTTACGCCGGTCCGCGTGGGAAACGCGCAGGTCGCGCAACCGTGATACGGGACCTAAGCCCTGCCGGCTGAACCCGCCCGGAACGCAACGCTAACCCACCGTATAGGAACGCGAAAATGCCCAACTGGTTGCTCAAGACCGAGCCCGCTTCCTATGGCTGGGCGGACCTGATCCGCGACGGCGGGACCGAGTGGGACGGGGTGCGCAATGCCCAGGCGGCGGGTTTCCTGCGCGCCATGAAACCGGGCGACCGTGCCCTGATCTATCACAGCGGCACCGAGCGCGCGGGCGTCGGCGTCGCGCGGGTCGCGCGCGCCGCGCGCCCGGACGGCGGGGACGAGCGGTGGGTTTCGGTCCGCGTCGAGCCGGTCGACGCGCTGCCCCGGCCGGTCGAACTGGCGGCGATGCGGGGCGAGGCGGCCTTGGCGGGCCTGGCGATGCTGCGCCAGTCGCGGCTGTCGGTGTCGCCCGTCACCGACGCGGAGTGGGAGGCGATCCTGGCGTTGGGCGGGGTTTGAAAGCGATCGCCCCATGACGTCGGTCCTTCGGGACGGGCCGAGGCCCGCCCCAAAGGCCGGCCGTCAGTTGCTATCCGAATCGTCGTCGTCGCCGGTGGTGGCGATCACCACCGCGGCGAAGGCGACCAGCACGGCGACGCTGATGAGCGTGGCGGTGCCGCCGGCCGCGATCCGGTTCTTGGCCCCGGACGGGGCGGACGCGCGGGCGGCCTTGGCGACCGACAATGACGCGGCGGGAGAGGCGGGTGCTGCGGCCAGCGCGGGCGCGGCCGAGAGCGAGGCGGCGGCCAGCGCCAGGCTAAGGAACTTGAACGTCACGTGCGATTACTCCCTGTGTCCGGCGCGCATCGAACCACGGGGGCGGGGCGCCGTCGACCCCGGCCTGCCCGAAAACCGTTGCGGAACGGTGACACCGCGTGCCCGATCGGCGCCGTCTTGCCCCCCGCGCGCGCGCCGCCTAGATACGGTCGGTCAGGCGGCCGCTCCGGTAAGGGGCGGCCCTATTTGTTTGCTGCATCCAGGAGTTGCCCGTGGCCCAGCCGCTCATGCCCCACGCGACCGCATCGTGGCTGGTCGACAACACGTCGCTGGCGTTCGACCAGATCGCCCAGTTCTGCGGCCTGCACATCCTGGAGGTGCAGGCGATCGCCGACGACACCGCCGCCTCCAAGCTGACCGGCCGCGATCCCGTTCGCGCGCACGAGCTGACGCAGGACGAGATCGACCGCGGCCAGGCCGACCCCGACTACGTGCTCAAGATGACCAAGGGCCCCGAACAGGTCCGCCGCACCAAGGGCCCGCGCTATACCCCCGTGTCCAAGCGCCAGGACAAGCCCGACGGCATAGCCTGGATCATCCGCAACCATCCGGAGATCAGCGACGGCGCGATCGGCAACCTGATCGGTACCACGCGCACCACCATCGCCGCGATCCGCGACCGTAGCCACTGGAACATCCAGAACATCACGCCCAAGGACCCGGTGACGCTGGGCCTGACCACCCAGCGTGAGCTGGACACCGCCGTCGCCAAGGCCGGCAAGGCCGCTGGTGTCGAGGCGCAGCCCGACACCCGCCTGGACGGCGACCGCGAGGCGCTGATCGCGTCCTTGCGCGCCGAGCGAGAGGCGGCCGCGCGCGACGCGGAGGCCGCCGCCGCCGCCGAGGCGGCGGGCGAGCCGCTGCCCACCCCCGCCGCACCCCGCCCCTACGACCCGCGCGAGGACGCGCGCGCCTTGTTCGGCGAGGGTCCGCGGCGATAGGCGCCCCCTTTTATCCCCTGAACGGCGCGGAGCCGGCGTCCGGGGAGGTACTGGAGGTCGCGGCCGGTATCCTATGGGTGCGGCTGGCCGTTCCCGGCCCGCTGCGCCACGTCAATTGCTGGCTGCTGGAGGACCAGGACGAGCGGGGCCCCGGCTATGCGCTGGTCGACACCGGCATGAACCGCACCGAGACGCGCGACGCTTGGCGCGCGGTGTTCCGGGGGCCGCTGGCGGGCGCGCGCATTACGAGGGTGATCGCCACGCACATGCACCCCGACCACGTCGGGCTGGCGGGCTGGATGTGCGCATACCACGACGCGGCCCTGCTGATGACGCGGACCGAGTGGCTGACGGCCAAGCTGGCGCTGGCAGACGCGCGCGACGACGTGCCGGCCGACGTCGTTTCCTGGTGGCGCATGGCCGGCTGGGACGAGACACAGGTCGCGCACGCCGCGGCGCGCGGCTGGCGCGGCTTCGGGCGGATCGTGCACCCGCTTCCCCACGCCTATCGCCGGATGCGCGAGGGCGAGCGCCTGGCAATCGGGGGGCGCGAGTGGCACGTGATGACGGGCGCCGGCCACAGCCCCGAACACGCCGCCCTGTTCGACGCGGAAAACGGCGTGCTGATCGCGGGCGACCAGTTGTTGCCCCGGATCAGCTCCAACGTGTCCATGAGCCATTCGGAGCCGCTGGGCGACCCGCTGGGCGAGTGGCTGGACAACCTGGCGCGCCTGCGCGACCTGCCCGCCGACACGCTGGTGCTGCCGGGCCACGGCGACCCCTTCACCGGGGCGGCCGACCGGGCGGACGCGATCGTCGGCGAGCATCGCGCGCGGCTGGACACTTTGGCGGCACGGCTGGCGGACGGGCCGATCCGCGCAGTGGACGCGTTCCCCCTATTGTTCGCGCGATCGATCGGCCCGGACGTGCTTTGGATGGCGACGGGCGAGGCGCTGGCGCACTTCCGCCGGCTGGAGGTGGAGGGGCGCGCCGCCGCCGAAACCGTCGACGGCGTACGCCGGTGGCGGGCGGCGGGCTGACCAACCGCCCCAGGTCACCCCGCGTCCGCGTAAGCGCGCACCAGCTCGTATAGATAGTCGCGCCCGGCATAGACGGATCGCACTTCCATCCGCTCGTCCAGGCCGTGCGCGCCGTTGCCGTCCGGGTCGCCCCAGATGCCCGGTACGCCGTAGGTCGGGATGCCGACCGGGGCCAGGTAGGTCGCGTCGGTGGCGCCCGTCGACATGGACGGCAGGAACGGCACGCCGGGGAAATGCTTCGCCGCCAGCCGCTCGGCCGGGCCGACGATGGCGGGCGTCAGCGGCGGCGGTACCGCCACGGGGCGCAGCCGGCCGACCAGCTTCACCTCGACCTTGGGATCGCCGATCGCCGCCACCAGCGCCGCGTGCGTCGTGTCCCCGTCCTCGCCCGGCACGATGCGGCAATTGACGTTGGCTGTGGCGCGCTGGGGCAGCGCGTTGGCCGCGTGGCCGCCCGCGATCGTGGTGGCGACGCAGGTGGTCCGCAGCATCGAGTTCAGCGTCCGGTCGCGCGACACCGCCGCCTCGGCCGCCTTGTCCGCGGGATCGGCGGCCAGCCGCACCATCGCGTGCCCCGTCTCGTCCCTGCGCGCCGCCCCCGACTTGGCGAAGAAGGCGCGGGTGGTGTCGTTGAACCGCACGGGGAAACGGTGGCCCCGCACCTTGGCCAGCGCGTCGCCCAGTTCGTAGACCGCGTTGTCGTCGACGGGGATCGAGCTGTGCCCGCCGGGGTTCGTCGCCATCAGCTCGAAGTTACGGTTGCTCTTTTCGCCCACCTGCATCGTCTGGGCGACCAACTTGCCGCGGCCGTCCGTCTCGCCGCCGCCGCCCTCGTTCAGCGCGAACTCGGCCGCGATCAGTTCGGGCCGATGCTCGGCCAGCCATTGCGCGCCGTTGACGCGCGCGCCCGATTCCTCGCCGCAGGTCAGCGCCAGCTTGATCGTGCGCTTGGGCCGATGGTTCTCGCGCCGCATCCGGGCCAGCGTGTCCACCCACACCGCCGCCAGCGCCTTCATGTCGGCGACGCCGCGGCCGTAGAAATTGCCGCGTTCCTCGACGAACTTGAACGGGTCGCGCTGCCAGTCCTCACGCCGGGCGTTGACCACGTCGATATGACCCAGCAGCAGCATCGGTTTCGCGGTGCGCGACGTGCCGGGCAGCACCGCCACCACCCCGCCGTCGAGCGGGAAGCCGTCGGGCACGAACTCCGTCACCTGATCGGGACGAAAGCCGGCGGCCTTCAGGTGCGCGGCGATCTTGGCCGCGGCAGCGGTGCAGCTGCCGGTCGCGACCGACGTGTCCGTTTCCACCAGCTCGCGCAGCAGTTCACGATAGGCGGCGCGGCCGGTCTTGTCGGGCGCCGTCTGCGTCTGGGCCCGCCCCTGGGCCGCCGCCGTAACGGCGAGCGCCGCCAGGCCCATGCCGATGATAGGCTTCATTCCGTCCCCTTCACGTCGTGACGGGGGCAATGCTGGCACGCTTCGCCACTCGCGTCACCCGTCCAGGTGCAGGCCCCAGCGATCATAGATATAGGCGCGCGTACCCAACCGGAAACGCCCTTCGCCCAGCTGCGCCATCTCGCCCCCCGACCCCGCCATCCAGGCGGGCACCGACAGGCGGGGGACCGCCGCCCCGAACGGCCCGGCCAGCGGCGGGTCCATGTCCACCAGCAGGTCGCGTGCGCCGAGCCGCGTCGCCGCCAGTTCCCCGTCCTTGGGGTAGACGAGGCTGCGGAACGGTTGTGACAGGTCGAGCGCCGCTTGGTTCGCGGCGTCCGCGTCACCTTGTTCACGCGATCCGCGAGCGGCGGCGTGGTTGGTCCAAGCCGCCCCGCGTGTGCTGGCCACCGCCGCCAGCGCCTCCGGGTGCAGCGCGCGTTCCACCAACCGGCGATTGTCGTCGGGAACGGTGATAACGGGCGTATCCTCGATAAGGGTCAGCGTCGCCTCCAGCTGGGCCACGTCGGGATAGGGGCCCCGCCGGCCCGCCGACCCGCCCAGTCCGTGATGCCGCGCCGCCAGCAGCGGCGACAGGTCGCGCGCCTCCGGCCGCAGGACCAGCACGCGGGCCGCCGCGTGATCCCCCCGGTCCCTGCGATCGTGCCGGTGGAGCCGGCCGATCCGCTGCAGCAATACGTCCATCGGCGCCAGATCGGTGACGAGATAATCCGCGTCGATGTCGAGCGACTGTTCCAGCGTCTGCGTGCCGACCAGTACCCGGCCGCCGCCGGTGCGCTCGCGGCCGAACGCCAGCTGCACCGCCGCGTCGAGCCGGCGGCGGTCGTCGGCGGCGAAACGGCCGTGGTGGAGCGTCGACACCCCCTCCACCCGAAACGCGAGATCGGGCGCCAGCGCCTCTACCGCGCGGGCCGCCGCCACCGCGCCGGCCACCGAGTTGCGCACCACCAGCACCGCCGCACCCGCCCGCGCGGCGGCGACCGCGCGCTCGGCGATCCGGTCAGGCGCGTCGATCAGCCCCGCGACCTCGATCGTCACGCGTTTGGGGGAACGGCTCGAACCGGCGACGGCGCGCGGCGGCACGCCCCGGCCCGACAGCGCCGGATAGGGCACCGCCTCCGCCTGTTCCAGCGACGGGCTGTCGGTCCCCAGCAACCGCGCCCGCGCGTCTGCGCCCAGCGTCGCCGACAACAGCAATGCCCGGCCGCCCACGCCGACGTGATGCATCAGCAACGCTTCCAGCAGCCCGCCCATATAGCGGTCGGACGCGTGCACCTCGTCCACCACCAGCAGGCTACGTGACAGCACGCCCGCGCGGAACAAGGCGTGGCGGACGGGCAAGGTCGCCAGCAGCGCCTGGTCGATCGTCCCCACCGCGACGCGCGCGGCCAGGAAACGCTCGGCCCGCTCGGCCGCCCAGCGCCCATCCGGCTCCGCGCCCGGCTCCCCCTTATCCCAGCGCACCGCGAAATCGGGCAACGCCTGCCCCTCCGCGTCGCCCGCGCGCAGGTAGCCGGGCACCGCCAGCACCCCCTCGACGACGCCCGGGCCCCAGACGCGGTCCAGCATCGCCTGAACCCGTCCGTGCAACTGCACCGCCGCCGAACGCGTGGGTAGCGCCAAGAACAGCCCGTCCACCTCGCCCCGCCGCCGAAGTTCCAGCCAGCGCCACAGCGCCGCCTCCGTTTTGCCCGACCCCGTCTCCGCCTCGATCAGCGCGACGGGGCCGAGGTCGTCGGCGGTGGCCTGCGCCTGGAACCCGCGCGGTTCGAAGCCCAGCGCCGCCCGGAACTCGGCGTCCGGCGTCGGCAGCGGCACGAACCCGCGCGCCGCGGCGGCGGCGTAGGCGTGCCCCCACCGCCAGGGCTCGCGCGCTTTCCCGTGCGGCCCCGCCACGGGAAAGCGTTGCGTGTCGGATCCCATCCAGTCCGCCAGCGTGGTCAACCCGGCGAACAAGGCCACGAAGCGGGGCGCGTCCGGCAGCGGCGGCCCCGGCTGCCACGCCAGCGGCCAGCGCGCGCGCAGCGCGTCCAGCAGCGGCACCAGCGCGGCGGCGGGGTCGCCGTCGGTGCCGGGCCACCAATGTGCCGTATGCTCCATCCAATCCTTGGACGTGGCGGTGTCGCGAAACTCGGCCAGCGGTCGGCCGTGGTGCGCCATCGCGGCCGCGAAATGCTGCCGCGCGCCCCAGTCAACGATCAGGTCGTTCAGCGCGCCGGCCGCCGGACCCGATCTGAGCTTCGAATGAGAGAGCAGCGCCGCGACCTGCCGGGTGTGGCCGACCAGCTTCGCCTTGGGGTCGCGCCGCGCCTGGAACCCGCGATTGGCCTTGCCCAGGTCGTGCATCGCCATCAGCGCCGCCAGCCGCGCCAGGTCCTGCGGCGTGAGCGCGCGGCCCGCCGCCGCCGCCAGCGGCCCGGCCCAGGCGGCCAGCACGATCTCCGCCACCGCGCCCACGTCCAGGCAATGGTCGACCAGCGGCAACGCAGCGTCGCCCGCCAGCTTGGCCCAGGGGTTCCCGTCCGTCGTCATGCTGCGTCTCCCTCTCCCGCCCCTAGCACGACGCGATTGCGCAAACCGCGGCGACTGGTCCGATGTGGTTACGCCCTTTCTTGGCAGGGAAGCTCGCCGCCCCGCACCATGCCGCCCGGCAATAAGGAGGCCGCTCGCATGGGGGATGCGCAGGCGCGGGGATCGCCACACCAATCGGGGGCCGCACGCGGCCCGCGGGTCGGCCAGTTCGTGTCGCTGCGCGGACGGCTGTGGATGGTGGAGGGCGAGCCGGACACGCCGCTCGACGGGCACCGGATCGCCTGCGTCGACGATGATGCCGGCGGCGAGGACGCGCGCGTGCTCTGGAACGCGGAGGTCGACGCGCGGCTCCACGACGAGGAGGCCTGGGCGTCGCTGGGGGCACCGTCCGACCGGGCGGTGGCGGGCGACGCCGAAAGCTTCTCGGCGTACTTGCGCACCGTGCGCTGGCGCACCGCGACCATGGCGGAACGCGACCTGTTCCAGGCGCCGTTCCGGGCCGGCATCCGGCTCGACGCCTATCAGCTGCTGCCGCTGCGCAAGGCGCTGCGCCTGCCGCGCGTCAACCTGTTGATCGCCGATGACGTGGGGCTGGGCAAGACGGTGGAGGCGGGGCTGGTGCTGCGCGAGCTGCTGCTGCGCCGCCGCGTCGATTATGCGGTGGTGCTGGCGCCCGCCGCGATGACCGGCCAGTGGCGCGACGAGCTCCAGACCAAGTTCGGCCTGTCGTTCGAGATCGTCGACGCCGTTTTCCTGGAACGCTTTCGGCGGCGGCGCGGCTGGGGTGCCAATCCCTGGGCGGCGGGGTCGCGCTTCATCCTGTCGCACCGGCTGGTGACGGAAGAAGCCTATGCCGCACCTTTACGCGACGTGCTGGAGGATTTCCGCGCCCGCTCGCTGCTGATCCTGGACGAAGCGCACCACGCCGCCCCCGCGGGAAGCGGGCGCTACGCGATCGAGAGTCAGTTCACCCGGGCTTTACGCGACCTGTCAGACCGGTTCGAACATCGATTGTTCCTGTCGGCGACGCCGCACAACGGCCATCCCAACAGCTTCGCCACCTTGCTCGAACTGCTCGATCCACAGCGGTTCACGCGCGGGGTGCCCGTGCGCCCGGCCGACCTGGAACCGGTGATGGTGCGCCGCCTCAAAAGCGACCTGCGCGCGCTAGGCGAGGCGTTTCCCGAGCGGGTGGTGGAGCCGGTGACGATCGACGGCTTGGGGGCGGACGCCCCCGAACTGGCGCTGGCGGCGATGCTGGCCGAATACCGCAGCTTGCGCGAGCGGCGGATCGCGGCCCTGCCCCCCGCCGGGGCGGCGCGCGCGCGGCTGGCGTTCGTGGGGTTGCAGCAACGGCTGCTGTCGTCGGTGCCGGCCTTCGCGCGGACGCTGCGCGTCCATCTGGCGGGGCTGGACAGGGCGATCGCGGGCGCCGCTCCGCCCCCTGCCCTCCTCGCGTCCGATGAAGCCGCCAACGAGCCGCGACGCGCGGACGACGAGGCGGCGGCGCTGGACCTGCTGGACCGGGCCGAGGCCGCGCGCCGAGGACCAGGCGCTGGCGGGTGCCGCGGGCGGCGAGCGCGCGGCGCTGGCGGCCGAGCGCGCGCACGCCGCGGCGATGCTGGCGGCCGCCGATGCGGTTCGCGCGGGCCCGGACGCGCGGGTGCGCTGGGTGCTGGACTGGGCGCGTACGAACTTACTGGACGGCGACGGACGCTGGCTCGACCGGCGGCTGATCCTGTTCACCGAGTATGAGGACACGCGCCGCTGGCTGCAACGCCAGCTGGGCGTGCTGGTCGACCCCGCCGATGCGCACGAGGAAGGCCGTATCGCCAGCTTCACCGGCGTCACCTCGGCCGAGCGCCGGGACGCGATCAAGCGCGCGTTCAACGACCCGGACGACCCCTTGCGCGTCCTGCTCTGCACCGACGCCGCGCGCGAGGGGATCAACCTCCAGGCGCAATGCCACGACCTGATCCATTTCGACCTGCCCTGGAATCCGTCGCGGCTGGAACAGCGCAACGGCCGCATCGACCGCAAGCTGCAACCCAGCTCCACCGTCACCTGCCGCTACTTCCATTACCTCCAGCGGCCCGAGGACGTCGTGCTGGACGCGCTGGTGCGCAAGACGGAGCTGATCCGCCGCCAGCTGGGTTCGGCGGGCGAGGTGCTGGGCGCGCGCGTCGCCGACCGGCTGGGGCGCGGCGGCATCGATCGGGCGGGCGCGGCCGCGCTGGCCGAGCGCGTCCGCGACGAGGAAGCGGACGATCGCGTGCGCGCCGCCGCACGCGACCTGGACGACGGGGTGGACGCGCGGGTGGCGCGGCTGCGGCGCGAGCAGGCGGAGCTGGCGGCGATGCTGGACCGCGCCCGTGCCCGCGTCGGCGTGGCGCCGGACGAATTGGCCCAGGTGGCGGAACTGGCGCTGGCGCGCGCGGGAGGCGGCTGGGGGCGGACCGCGCCGGTAGGCGACACGCCGGTATTCGCGCTGGACAGGCAAGCACCCGCCTTCGCGGAGGCTGGCTGGCAACCGCTGCTGGACGAGTTGCGCGCGCGGCCGCCTCGCCCCGGCGAACGGCCGGCGGAATGGCGGGCCAGCCCCGACGCGGGCCTGCGCCGGATCAGCTTCGCGCCCGCCGTGCTGGCGGACGGGCGCGACGCGGGCGACGTGGTGCAGCTGCACCTGGAGCACCGTCTGGTCCGCCGGCTGCTGGGCCGGTTCGCGTCGGCGGGGTTCCGTCAGGGGCTGGAAAGGACCTGCGTGATCCGCACCCCCGCCGCGGCGGGCCCTCGCGTCGTGTTGCTCGGCCGGTTGGCGCTCTACGGCGAGGGGGCGGCGCGGCTGCACGAGGAGGTGCTGAGCGTGGCCGCCGACTGGCGGGCGCGGCCCGAAGGCGCCCCGCCGCTACGCGCGTTGGCGGAGGGGCGCGAGGCGGAGGCGCGCGTGCTGGACGAGCTGCTGGCGGCCCTGCGCGACGCGTGCGACGCGGAGCCGGCGACGGCGGCTCTGGCCACTGCCCACGCCGCCGCCGACGTGGCCGAGCTGCGTGCCCCGCTCGAAGCGCGCGCCGCCGCGCGGGCGGAGCGGGTGGGAGCCGAACACCCACGGTCTTCTGCGGGGTAGCAAGCCTAAGTCGGGTGACGGCCTCGATATATCACCCAACTCGGCGGTCGGCCCCAACGCCACCCATCGCCGTCCTCCGAGCATTTTAGATGCGTTTCACGGCCAAGGGGGTGTCGTGTTAAGAGCGATCGGCTATGAGGGGGCTAGACTGTTTGCTGCCCGCACGAGGAAGCGCGATGAAGGTTGATGATCTGGAGTACAAGAAGTTCGCAAAGAACCACCTGCGCTATTACGAGCAACGCGCCAACGACTTTCCTTCGCGCTTTCTGACGTGGTTTCTCGAACACATTTTTCGGCTGGATCCGCTTGAGGCTGATGATGCGAAGGTTGATGCCAAGCATGACAAGGGCATTGACGCCGTCTACGTTGATGACATTTCCGAAACTGTATATTTGGTTCAGTCGAAGACAAAGGAGAGTAGCAAAGCGACGCTTGGTGACGTTGATCTAAAGTCTTTTGCAGGAACACTTGTTCAGTTTAAGACGCCAGAGCTTATTGCCGAGCTTATTGCTGAAACGAAAAATGAGCGGCTCAAGCAGGCGCTAATCCGCAATTCTGTCGAGGATAAGCTGCGTGCTGGATATCACATCCAAGGAACGTTCATCACGAATATTCCTAAGAATGATGATGCGATCGCCTTCCTTAAGAAAGCGGACAATATTGACCTGTATGACGCTGATCGTATTGCCGATGAGTATGTTGATCTAGATGTAGATGGAGGGGTCGAAGAGGAGTTCTTTTTCGATATCAAGGATAGTAAGGTTATTGAGTATGATGCCGGTGGAGCAGCGACACGTATTTTTCTCGCCCCCGCGCTCAACTTGCTGAAAATGTCGGGCATTTCGGATGGAAAGCTTTTTGAACAGAATGTCCGGCTTTCTCTAGGTAATACCAAGGTCAACAGAAGCCTTCGAGAAAGCATTAAGAAGAAGGGGGAGCATAAAAACTTTCCTTTGTATCACAACGGTCTAAATGTCCTTTGTGAAGAGATAAAGTCGGAAACTTCTGATAAGATTTCCATTCAGAACTATGTTGTCGTGAATGGTGCACAGAGTCTGACCTCATTGCTTGCTGAAAAATCAAAGATTTCAGCGGATCTTAAAATACTGGTTAAGTTAATTGAGGTGAAGGGTGATACATCTCTTTCTCAAAAGATCACTAGAAATAGCAACAACCAGAACGCTATCAAGGCCCGTGATCTAAAGTCAAATCATAACATTCAGCAAAGGTTAAAGGCTGAAGTTGATGAGGCAGGGTCGGAAGCCTACGCCTATGAGATCAAGCAGGGTGAGAACAATAAAGGCAAAGAGCTTATATCCAACGAGAGCGCTGGATTAGTCATCCTTGCGATTGATCTTGAGCAGCCTTGGAACTGCCACCAAAAATATAAGGTGATGGACGATCTACACTCGGATATTTTCGGGCGGCCCGGCGCCACCGGAGCGCGAGTGGTTGCTCTGTGGAAGAGTTTTAAAGCAATAGATGATGCGCTTAGCCAGCTAGATAACGTTCAATTCGCTCATTACACACTGACGCGGTATTTTCTCGTTTATGCAGTTGCTCGAATTATTCGTGATGATCCTGTTGGTGCCCAGGTAATGGCCGATCTTGACAAGGTTGTTGAGAAGGGTCGCCTGGACGATTTTGTCGATGCGTTTGCTAGCTTGGCAGTCGCCGCCGCGAATGACTTGAACGCTGAAATCGCAGACGCGGAAGACGAGCACTTCGATTTTAAGACAGACTTGAAAAGCTCCAAGTGGTGCAGGCAAACCGCTACTCGGATGCTGGCGCAATACAAAAAGGATGTGGGTCGAAAAAAGGCTGACCCTATCGCCAACATATTTGCAAAGATGGTTTTCAAAACGAAGTAGCATCGAAAAGCGTGCGGGCGCATCTCGTAAGCGCCCGCGTGGAATTCGATCGATCAGGCCGCGATCTTGAGCAGCCGGATGGCGAAGGGATCAAGGATACCGCCGCCCACGCGCTTCGTGACGTAGAAGTTCACGAACGGCTTGTTCGTGTACGGGTCGCGAAGGATGCGGCTGCCGATCCGGTCATTGATAAGATAGCCGGCCTTGAAGTTGCCGAACGCGATGGCGAGGTTGCCGGCGGTGGGCGCGGGCATCGCCTCGTCAATCTCGACCGGACGGCCCAGCAACGTCGCCGGCTGGGGGCGCCCGCGGCGGCGTCCGACGCGGGCACGGCCGCGTGACGCTGCACCTCGTCCGGATCGGGGTGAACCCGCGCGCGCTGGCGGCGTTCGCGGTCGCCCGGCGCGTCGCCGACGACGACGACGGTTACGCGCTGCACTGCGCGCTGATCGCCCGGTTCGGCACCGCCGCCGCGCCGCGCCCCTTCCGCTACCTGCCCGACCACCCCCGCGGGGCGCACCTGCTGGGCTACGTGACGGACGCGACCGCGCTGGCGGAGGCCGCGGCGCTGCCGCTGGCCGACGACCTGCCGGGCGACGTGTTCGGCCCGCCCGCCGCGCGGGCGATGCCCGATACGTGGCGGACGGGCGCGCGCTACGGTTTCGAGGTGCGCGTCCGCCCCGTGACGCGCTTCGGCAAGCGCGTCCGCGCCGAATGCTCGGCGCGCGAGGACGCGTGGCAACGCGGGGCCGGCGAGGTCGATGCCCACGTCGCCGCGTGCGATCGCGCGGCCGCGGCGGGTGACGACCCCGGCGGCGTCGACCGCGAAACGGTGTACGTCGAATGGCTGGCGCGCCGTCTCGCCGGGGCGGCATTGCTGGAAACGGCCGGCCTGCGCCTGTTCCGCCGATCGCGGACCCGGCGCAACACGCACGTGGCAGAGGGGGCCCGCACCCGCCTCGTCGAGGGGCCGGACGCGGTGATGGCCGGCACGCTGGCGGTGGACGATCCCGCCGCCTTCGCCCGCGTGATCGCGGACGGCCTCGGCCGGCACGCGGCGTTCGGCTACGGCATGGTGCTGCTCGCGCCGGCGGGGCTCTAGATGCTGTCCGGCCGCCTGGGGCTGGAACGCGCGCGCATCCCGCACGCCGACCGCCAGGGGCTGGTCTGGCTCGATCGCGGGCGGCTGGAGGTGGAGGACGGCTGCCTGCGCTTCGTCACCGCCGGCGGCGGCACGCTGGGCGCTGGCGACTATCAGATCCCCTACCACGCCATCTCCATCGTGCTGCTGGGGCCGGGGTCCAGCGTCACGCATGACGCGCTTCGGCTCCTGGCGCGGCACGGTTGCGCGCTCGCCGCGATCGGGGAGGGGGCGGTGCGCTTCTACACCGCGCCCCCGCTGATGCCCGACAGCTCGGCACTGGCGCGCGCGCAGGTACGGCGCTGGGCGGACCCGAAACTGCGCATGGAAACCGCGCGCGCCATGTACGCGATGCGCTTCGGCGAGATCGTGCGCACGCGCGACATCGCCGTGCTGCGCGGCCAGGAGGGCGCGCGGATCAAGCGCGCCTACGTGCTGGCCGCCGAACGCCACGGCATTCCCTGGTCCGGCCGCCGCTACGACCGCGAGAACCCGGAGGCCGGCGACCTCGCCAACCAGGCGATCAACCATGCGGGCTCGGCCATGACCGCGGCGGCGGCCGTGGCGGTGGCGGCCACCGGCGCCATCCCGCAACTGGGCTTCGTGCACGAGGATTCGGGACAGAGCTTCGTGCTCGACATCGGCGACCTGTACCGCCACGACGTGCTGCTCGACATCGCCTTCGGCGCGGTGCGGGAAGCCCGCGGGCGCGGCGCTTCGCCGATCGAGCGGCTGGTGCGAAAGCGCGCGGCGCTGCTGTTCCGCCAGCGCGCGGTGATCCCGGGCATGATCGACCGCATCAAGACGCTGCTGCTGCCCGGCGAGGCGCCCACGCCCGTGCCAGAGGAGGTTCCATGCCCCTGACCGTCGTCATCACTCGCGACGTGGAGGACCGGTATCGCGGCTTTCTGGGCTCGGCGATGCTCGAACTGGCGCCCGGCGTCTATGCCCAGCCGCGCATGAGTCCCGGCGTGCGCGGCCGGATCTGGGCGGTGGTGGAAGAATGGCACGGGCGCCTGCGCCGCGGCAGCATCGTCATGTGCTGGGCCGAATCCGCGTCCGCCGGCGGCCTCGGCTTGTTGTCTCTCGGCGAGCCTCCCAAGGAGCTCACCCCCCACGAAAACATCCTCCTCGTCCGCCGCGCCCTGCCATCGTCCCGCCCGCCCCCGCCTACGAGTTTCAGCCCCCTCCATATACCGTGATTACTGTCCCTTCTTTGACATCGTGAACGCAATCAGGCAGTTATTGCCCAGAGGCTCCCCCGCATGCGCGGGGATCGACCCCCCCTCGGCTACCCGCTCGACGCGACGCAACCGGCTCCCCCGCATGCGCGGGGATCGACCCAGCGCCAGGGCGTCGCGGACCGGCTGGAATTGGGCTCCCCCGCATGCGCGGGGATCGACCCAGACCAGTGACGGGGGGCTGCTTGAGACGGCCGGCTCCCCCGCATGCGCGGGGATCGACCCTATTGGCGTATCATCCGGCAGGTCTACGGGTAGGCTCCCCCGCATGCGCGGGGATCGACCCATTATACCGGTCACGCGCCGCTTGCTGGCATAGGCTCCCCCGCATGCGCGGGGATCGACCCGCACGGTGCGCGGAGGCTATGTCGTCGCTGACGGCTCCCCCGCATGCGCGGGGATCGACCCCGCCAGCGGCGCAGCAGAAAGGCGCCGTTGAAGGCTCCCCCGCATGCGCGGGGATCGACCCCGCAAGCCGGTGCCGCAGACGGATGCGCTACGGGCTCCCCCGCATGCGCGGGGATCGACCCCCGCGGAGGTGAAGCCAGCAGGTACAACAGCAGGCTCCCCCGCATGCGCGGGGATCGACCCTACGGGCCAGCGGGATTGGTGGGCGACGTTCCGGCTCCCCCGCATGCGCGGGGATCGACCCTCGGCGAACCACCCGGTCGCGCTGTCGCTGGCGGCTCCCCCGCATGCGCGGGGATCGACCCGACCTTTGCTTTGGATGGCGGGCGCGGCGGGGGGCTCCCCCGCATGCGCGGGGATCGACCCGTCTGACCGCCTTCGGAAAGGATCACTAGCTTGGCTCCCCCGCATGCGCGGGGATCGACCCATCGTAGACGAGAACATAGAATTCATCGGAGGGGCTCCCCCGCATGCGCGGGGATCGACCCGATCGGCACTTCGTCGGAGAACGGATTTGACCGGCTCCCCCGCATGCGCGGGGATCGACCCTCACTCCGGCCGGCCAGCATACCCGCTACCTCGGCTCCCCCGCATGCGCGGGGATCGACCCAACGTCCAGGGCGTCGGCTCCGCGGTCTCCTAGGCTCCCCCGCATGCGCGGGGATCGACCCAATCATTCCGGTGCCGTCGTCACAGACTGTCAGGCTCCCCCGCATGCGCGGGGATCGACCCCTACAAGCTGCCATGACGCTGGGCGGATATATGGCTCCCCCGCATGCGCGGGGATCGACCCTTGCCCCGCCGCGACCGCGAAGGCCGCCAGAGGGCTCCCCCGCATGCGCGGGGATCGACCCAAGACGCTCGCAGGGTCGTAAAGGCGCTGAAAGGCTCCCCCGCATGCGCGGGGATCGACCCGAGCTTGAGCAGTTGAACGGGCAGGTGATAGAGGCTCCCCCGCATGCGCGGGGATCGACCCGACATTGCGGCCCGCCTCACCGTCTTGGAAGGGGCTCCCCCGCATGCCCGGGGATCGACCCGTGCCGGGCTTCAGGATCGCGATGGAGGGCGGGGCTCCCCCGCATGCGCGGGGATCGACCCGGCGGCCGGTGATCTGTCCTGCCGCCAGATCGGGCTCCCCCGCATGCGCGGGGATCGACCCATGGGCGTCACCGTCGCTGCAAAGTTCTTGCAGGCTCCCCCGCATGCGCGGGGATCGACCCATGCTGCCGTCCACCACCTGGATTTGGTACAAGGCTCCCCCGCATGCGCGGGGATCGACCTTACAGTAGTCGCGCAGGTACCGAACATGCGCGAAGACCCACCCGTAGCACCTCTCACGCGCGCATCATCACCCCCAGAAAGCCGGCTCCCCTACTTCTTGTCCAGCTTTCCGGCTTGCTCGGCGGCGTTGGGGTCGACGGAGGGGGCGCCCGACGCGGCGGTGCCGGTGTTGGCGATGTTGCCCGTCTGGCCGCGGGGATCGTCGACGACCGCCTTGATCGCGTTGGCGGCAGCGGGCGTGTCGGCGTTGGCGGCCGCCGCGTCGGAGCCTACGGGCGCGCCCGCGGCCGGCGGCGGGGGATAGGGCAGGTTCGAGCCCTGGCTGTTCAGATAGGCGATCACGTTGGCGCGATCCTGGGGATTGGACAGGCCGGCAAAGGTCATCTTGGTGCCGTTGGCGAACTTGCGCGGGGACGTCAGCCACGCATTCATCTTGTCGAAGTCCCAGTTGCCGCCGATGCCCTTCAGCGCGTCGGAAAAGGCGTAGCCGCCCTTGCCCTGCGCGATGCCCTCGCCCAGCGTCGCGTAGAGGTTGGGCCCGATGCCGTTGGCACCGCCCTGGTTGATCGTGTGACAGGCCGCGCACTTCTTGAACACTTCGGCCCCCTTGGCGGGGTCGGCGGTGGGCAGCAGGCTGGCGATCGCCACCTCGGCGGCGGCGCCCTCGCCGCCCTCGGCCTCGACGCCCTCGATCGCGTAGCCCATCTTCTCGGGCCGTTCCGAGTGAAAGACCATGTTGCCCACGATCGCGAAACCCAGCGCGGCACCGCAGGCGGCCAAGGTCCAGCCGGCGATCGTGTTGGTACGGTTATCCATCGCGCGAAGCTTGCCCCTCTTACGTCGCCCCATCCCTTAGGAAAGCCGGGGCGGCCCGGCAAGCGCGGCGGCGCGCTTGATCGCGAGCGCCGGCCCGCCTACCCGCGCCGCCACCGTGGAAGCCTATCCCGCCCCCGCCCGAGAGCTGGTCGACGCGATGACGCACGCCTGCGCCGCCGACCCCGCGCGCGCCGTGGCGTTCCAGGGCGCGCCCGGCGCCAACAGCCACGCGGCCGCGCTCCAGGCCGTGCCGGCTGGGTTGCCGCTGCCCTGCTTCGCCTTCGAGGACGCGCTGGACGCGGTGCGCGACGGGCGGGCGGGCAGCGCGGTGATCCCGATCGAAAACTCCGCGTTCGGACGCGTGGCGGACATCCACTTCCTGCTGCCCGAATCGGGGCTGACGATCACGGGCGAGCATTTCCTGCCGATCCGCCACGCTCTGATGGGGGTGGGTATGGTCGAACAGGTGCGCGAGGTAGCCAGCCATCCCCAGGCGCTGGGCCAGTGCCGCCACTGGTTGCGCGCGCGCGGGCTGACACCCGTCAGCTATCCCGACACGGCCGGCGCGGCCGCGCTGGCGGCGGAACGCGGCGATCCCGGCCTGGCGGCGCTGGCGCCCGCGGGGGCGGCCGAACTCTACGGCCTGACGGTCCTGGCGGACGGGGTCGCCGACCTGGAGCATAATACCACGCGCTTCGTGATCGTCGCCGGGGGCGCACCGCCGCCGCCGGCCGGAAACGCCGCGTCGTGGATGACGTCGCTGACGTTCGAAGTGCGCAACGTGCCGGCCAGCCTGTACAAGGCGCTGGGCGGCTTCGCGACGGCGGGGGTGCAGCTCACCAAACTCGAAAGCTATCAACGCGGCGGCAGCTTCGCCGCTACCGAGTTCTGGGCGGACGTGGAGGGGCGACCGGGCGAGCCGCATTTCGACCGCGCGGTGGAGGAACTGGGCTTTCACTCGAAATGGGTACGCGTGCTGGGCAGCTACCCCCGCGCGCGCGAACGGGCGCGGGGGTAGTCTCACTCCTCAGGCGAAGGCGACGGAAACCCGACGGCGACGAAGTGCCGTGCCCGTCAGCGCGAACCCCGCCAACATCAACCCCCAGGTCGCGGGTTCCGGCACGGCGGACGCGGCGGCGGTATTGGTGAACGAGAAGATCAGGTCGTCGTAATCGTTGTCACGCAGCGGCGTCGTCGCCGGCAGGTCCTCGAAACCGACGAACGCGCCGCCCGCGGTCGAGTTGACGGCGGCGTGCGGAGCATTGTCGAAATTGCGGTCCGCGGGACCGGTGAAGTAGCTGGCGGCCGCGATGTTGGTGCCGTTGACCTGGCCGGCCAGCACGTCCAGTCGGAAGATCAGTTCCGTGCCCGCGGCAAAGGTGCCGAGGTCGACGGTGCTGCCGACCGTCGAGGTAAAGTTGTTGAAGATGGCGCCGTTGCGCCCTTCCAGGAACAGGGTGCTCGACAGCACGGCCGATCCGAAGCCCTCGAAACGGGCGACGACCGAGCCCGTGTTCTGGACCACGACCCGCTGGCCGATCGTGTTGGCGTTGACGACCAGCTGCGCCGAAGCGGGCACGGCGGACAACAGGGCCGCCGCGGCGACCGGAAACAGGAACTTCATAAAGGCATCTCCCCCGAAAAGGCATCTCCCCCGAACCACCCCAACGGCGGCTCCGGCAAAGATTGGGCAAATCACGTGCCAGCGGCGGAAAAGGCCGCAGGAAATCGACAATCCCGCGAAAATGTAAATACCGCCGACACCCCCTGGAACCGCTTCGGAGGGGAGGATATGCCTGCCCCGGGGGAGACGGTGCATGGCGGAGCGATCCGAGGTGGTGGGGGCCGATACGCCACCGCACGTCGTGATATATCCGGGCCGGGGAAGGTTGGCGGAGCTGGTCGTCTGCTACTTCATGGTGACGTGTCGCGCGCCGTTCCGGGACCAGCTCTACCCCGAATGGGGCAATGTCCGCTTCATGATCGAGGGCGATTGGTCGGTCGACGCGCGCGGCGCCGCCGCAACGGCGGTGGGCGGCGGCGAGTTGTTCGGGCCGACCGATCGCTGGACCCCGGTACGCGCGGCACCGGGCGCCGCCGTCAGGGGGCGGGCGGCGGGCATGATGCTGACGCCGATCGGCTGGGAGCGGCTGGTCCGACGACCGGCCTATCTGATGGCGAACCGGGCGGAGCCGCTGGGCGACCTGCTGGGGGTGCCGGGGATCGCCGTCACGGCGGCGCTGCGCGCGCTACCGGGCGGGAAGGAGGACGACGGGCGGTGGCAGGCGGGTGCGGCCACGCTGTTCGACGACCTGCTGCTGCGACGGCTGGCGAGCGCGCCGCCGCCCGACCCGCGGTCGGAACGGCTGGCGGCGGCGCTGGCTGCGCGGCCGGCGGACGCGGTCGCCTTCGCCGAGATGGCGGAACTGGCCCCCCCGGTGCTGCGCGCGGCGTGCAAACGGTTGTTCGGCTTCGGCCCCAAGCGGCTGCTGCGCCGGGCGAGACTGCTCGACGCGGTGCATCGGATGCGCGACGCGCCCGACGCGCGGCCGGCGGCGATGCGCGGCGCGGCCTTCGTCGATCAGCCGCATTTCAATCACGAGTTCCGCGATTTCATGGGCACGTCGCCCGGCGCGTACCGGGCGACGCCGCGTCCGTTGATCGACGCGGTGGACGGCGCCTGGCCCGATCAGCTGCCGGTGTCGTCCATTCCCTGACCCCCGGCCCAATAGGTCAGCAGCGTGTGGGCGATGGCGTGCGGCGGCGGCGCGCCGAACGGCCCCCGCCCCGCCAGCGCCGCGCGAACGTCTTCGCGGTCGACCCAGATCGCGTCCTCTAGCTCGGTGCGGTCCAGCACGATCGCCGGGTCGTCCGCCGTCGCGACGCAGGCGATCATCAGCTGGGACGGAAAGGGCCAGGGCTGGCTGGCGACGTAGCGCACGTTCCGCACCGCGACCCCCGCCTCCTCGCGCACCTCGCGCGCGACCGCCTCCTCGATCGCCTCGCCCGGTTCCAGAAAGCCCGCCAGCGCGGAATAGCGCCCCGCGGGCCAGCCCGGCTGGCGGCCCAGCAGACAGCGGCCGTCATGCTCGGCCAGCATGATGACCACGGGGTCGGTGCGCGGGAAATGTTCGGTCGCGCACGCCGGGCAGCGCCGCCCCCAGCCGGCGCGAAACAGCGCGGTCGCGGCACCGCAATTGGCGCAGAAACGATGGCGCGCGTGCCAGTCCAGCACGCTGCGCGCCGCCGCCCAGGTCGCCGCCTCGCCGTCGGCCATCGTCGCCAGCAGCCCCATCAGCCGCGGCGAGCGAAAGCCGCCGCCGGGGCGATAAGTGACGGCGGCGAACCGCGCGGGCGCCCCCGGCAATTCCGTATCCAACCCCAGCAGCACCAGGTCCGCGTCCTCGGGCGCTTCGGCCAGGCTGGTCCAGGCCAGCCGACCCTCGGCATCGACTTCCGGCTCCAGGTCGGGGCCCAGCATCAGCAGGCGCGCGCGCCGATCGGCGGCGGCGGCCAGCGCGTCCGGGTCGTGCCGCAGCGCGTCCGCGCGGTCGAGCCGCCCGCCGGTGAAGCCCGGCGCGCTCATCGACGCGCGCGCCCGTCCGCCCCGGCCAGGTCGGTCGCCAGTGCCGCCGCAACCTCGGCGCGCAGCGGCACGCGTTCGGGCGGCATGTAGTTGACCATCACCGTGCCGCGCGTTCGCCGCCCGGGGTTGACCCAGGCGACGGTGCCCGCCGCCCCGCCCCAGCCATAGATGCCGGCCATCGGCCCGGACAGCGTCACCGACCCGCCGGCGCCGTAGCCTTGCTGCGCGCCGCTGGTGCCCCCCGTGCCGCCCGCGATGCCGGAAAAGACCACGCCCGGCGGTAACAGGTCCGAGGTCGCCAGCCGCACCGTTTCCGGCTTCAGGATGCGCCGCCCGTCCAGGATGCCCCCGTCCTGGATCATGTGCAGGAAACGGTCGTAGTCGCGCGCCGACGACACCAGCCCCGCGCCCCCGTACGGAAAGGAAGGCGGCGTCAGGAACACGGAGGTCGCCCCCGGATCGACGGCCACGCGCGTGGCGCCCAGATAGACGTAGTTGGTCGCCAGCCGGCGCACGTCGCCGGGGGAAACGGTGAAGCCGGTCGATCGCATCCCCAGCGGCTCGAAGATGCGCGCGCGCAGGAACGCGTCGAAGGGCTGGCCCGACGCCACCTCGATCACCCGACCCAGCACGTCCAGCGCGATCGAGTAGCGCCACGTCGTGCCCGGATCGGCGATCAGCGGCTGGGCGGCGGCGCGCTCCGCGAATTCCTTGAGGGTGGCCGGCCGGGTGGTCCGCGCCTGCGCCTCGGTGCGGCGGTCGAGTTGCGCCGGCACCAGGCCCGCCTGCTCATAGGCGCGCAGCAGCGGTCCCTTGGTTATGATCGTGTAGCCCAGCCCGGCGGTGTGCGTCAGCAGGTGGCGGATCGTGATCGGGCGCGCAGCGGGCCGGCTGGCCAGCGAATTGGCGGGGTCGGTCAGCACGCGCATCGACCGGAACTGGGGAATGAAGTCGGCGACGGGCTGGTCCAGCCCGATCCGCCCTTCCTCGATCAGGATCATCGCCGCCATCGCGGTGACGGGCTTGGTCATCGAATAGATGCGCCACAGGCTGTCCGCGTCGGCGGCCGGAACGCGCGCGGCGTCCGCGTCGGCGATGGTGCCCGCCCGCACGAACGTGGTGGGCGCGTCGCCCGCCCCGAACGCGCCGACGATGCCGGGCATCAGCCCGCGCCGGACATAGCTGTCGAACAGGGCCTGCGTCGCGGGCAGCGCGCGCGCCGACGTGGCGGGCGCCACCGCCGCCGAGGATGGGGGAGCGGACGGGGGGGCGGCGGCGTCCTGCGCGCACGAAGGCGCCGCGATCATCCAGGCCGCGGCGGCCAGCAGCCCGATACGTGCCATGCTCACGACCTGTTCTCCTTCGCGATCCGCGCCGCCGCCGCGAATAGGGTCGGCAGCCCCGCCGCGTCCAGCCGCTCGATCGGCCACCATTCGCCTTCCGCGTCCAGTTCCGGCGGCGCGGCGGCGACCGCCACCGCCAGGTCGAGCAGGAAATGGGTGAAGCCGTGCCGTACCGGCTGCGCCAGCACGCGCCAGTCGGCCGCGGCCGGCGCGTCCGCCAGCCCCGGATCGTCCGGAACCCAAGGCCCCGTCGGCAGCGCGCGCATCCCCCCCAGCAGCCCGCGCGCCGGCCGCCGCACCAGCAGCACCGCGCCGTCGCGTTCCAGCCAGAAGGCCGTGCCGCGCCGCGCTGGTCGCTGACCCTTCGCCGGCTTGACCGGCAGCCGCTCGGGCGACCCTTGCGCGTGGCCCAGGCAATCGTCGCGCAGCGGGCAGAGTAGGCAGCGGGGGCCGCGCGCGGTGCAGACGGTGGCGCCCAGGTCCATCATCGCCTGTGCGAAATCGCCGGGCCGGTCCGCCGGGGTCAGCCGGCCGGCGGCCGCGCGGATCGCGCGCCGCGCGCCGGGCAACGGGTCCGAGACGGCGAACAGGCGGGCGACCACGCGCTCGACATTGGCATCCACCACCACCGCCGGCCGGCCGAAGGCGATGGCGGCGACCGCCGCGGCGGCGTAGTCGCCCAGCCCCGGCAGCGCGCGCAGCTCCGCCTCCGTCTCTGGAAAGCGCGCGCCCGGCCGCGTCGCAACGATCCGAGCCGTCCGCAACAGGTTGCGGGCCCGCGCATAGTAACCCAGCCCCGCCCAGGCGGCCATCACGTCCGCCTCGTCCGCCGCCGCCAGCGCGGCCATGTCGGGCCAGCGCGCGATCCACGCCTCGAACCGCGGGCGCACCGCCGCGACCCCCGTCTGTTGCAGCATGACCTCCGATAGCCAGACCCGGTACGGGTCGGGACGTTCGGGGGATCCGGGGGGGGTACGCCACGGAAGGGCGCGGGCATGGCGGTCGTACCAGGCGAGCAGTCGGGCGGCGGGGTGCGGCGCCGCCGCGCCCGGCCGGCGCGGAGCGTCCGACGTCATGGCAGCCGAACCGTCCCCTGCGCCCGCGACGTCGGTCGCCTCGGTCCGTTGGCGCCGGCCGTCCGTGACGTCGGACGCGGCGGCCTCGCCTCCGCGCCGGCCGGAGGGGCGTCGGCCAGCGGGCCGAC
>Ga0325400_1000582_pt1 | contig 27570 bp, 24 predicted proteins | sample PopdelMetagenome_2_FD_205662 | JGI IMG/M metagenome (GOLD analysis project Ga0325400, IMG submission 205662) | Populus deltoides microbial communities from Bellville, Georgia, United States - Xylem-PdKOR-R1 | ecosystem: Host-associated > Plants > Phyllosphere > Stem > Wood/Secondary xylem...
AACTTGTCTTGCTTGCCAATGAGCTTACGTCTTAACTGATGCGCTAATGTTCTTTCTCTTTAAAAAAAAAATCGAGTTCAAGTCTCTCATTTATAAAAGAAAACTTATCTTGCTTGATTAAAGGAAAAAGTGATGCAAATATATATCGGTGAACTTAGGACACAAAGAACCCAAAAGTGAGACCCTCTAATTCATTACAGCGCTCTTGAGCCTCATTCAGTATGTCTGACTTGTGTTACAAGATTTTGCCTAGTCAGTGGGTTAACCTGATAATATATTTTGACTGGAGCAACTTAGTTTCACTTGGTTTTTTTTACCAAAACAATGTGGTTTCAATTTTATTTTATTTTTTTAAAATCAAAATTTAGATTGATTTCGGTACCCAATCTGAGCGTTGGGCTGGTTTGACCCTTGTAACTTTGCAGTCGACACCACTTTCTATAAAAAAAAAATGGTGCATGAAAGCTTCATCGCATTAATTTAATTTTGCTCCTACGTACTTCTATGTGAACATGTTGCTATAGTCTACTGAATCTCTTTGTAATGTCTCTTTTCGCAACAAAATCTTGTAAAAAAAAACAGAAATAAAAAGAAAGACTTGAAGAATAATATGCCCAGAGGAACATATATATAAAAACATGCATATTACCACTAAAATCTTGCGGTACTCGGAGATGAGATAGACAACATAATCAGGGAGGGCGAATTGGCGAGATCTTGCAGAAAAGGGCACCAAGTAGTAGTTGTTAACAAAGTCATTGCCGCCTAGGGTCATCAGGACTAGAGCTTGATTGACCAATCGTTGAGCTTGCTCGGGTCCAATAAGTGCACTAACCCTTTGCTGATATTGTTGGAAGTATTGCAATTGTCGACCGATTCTGATGATGTTGAGCTGCAGTGTATATAATTAAGTTAAAATTGATATATGATGAACATTGTGTTCTGTTGCTTTTACGTACAATATAAAGTAAAATCTCAAGTGTACTTAAGTTTACTAGCTAGTCAAGGTCCTCTTTCCCTGTCTTGATGAGAAGAAAAGGCTTGGAAATTACATTACACGTCAAGAAATTGAATTGAAAATGAACTTACAAACTGAATTCCAGTATCATTGAGAATTCCGATTCCAGCAGAGGCAAAGTTGGCTCCGACAAGCAGTTTTTCTCCCCTGAGCTCAGGACTCAAGTATGGCAAGGTGGGTTCCGAGCCAATTGCCTCACCTAGTAATATACATGATTGACATTGATCAATCTAGAGTGCAAGAAAAAAGAAGATATATATGCAATATTCTAATAATAAAAAATCATATCGATTTTAAAGAAAAAAACATAACCCTACTGATAAGATCAGGGATGTTAAAGCCATTAGAGAAACGTCCAGTAGCCCGATGAGTTGGATAATCGACCCCATACGGTGGTGCGTCAGCTCGGGCAGTGGTTGCAAGATAATTATTGTTGCCATTATCTACTAACGAATCACCAAAAACAAAGAAAGCCCTAGCCTCAACTTCCGGAGTAACACTTGCTAGTGTTATTACAAGCCCAAAAATTAAAGAAATGAAACATGATGAACTATCCTTACACATGTTTCCAAGCAACCCTAGCACAACTTTAATGGGTGCCCTAACACAATTGTGATGTACAAGTAAATGAGTGAACAAAGCTGGGTATAAATAGTGTTCATCAATATCACTATTCACTTCCTGTCATGAGCCTTCGATCGATGCAACATTAATGACTTGTTCAACCACCAAAGGTTTGATAGATAAGGCCGTAAGGGTTACTGTCACAACAGAAAAATGTTACGGTGTTTTTTAAAATATTTTTTATTTGAAAGTAAATTAAAATAATTTTTTTTTATTTTTTAAAAATAATTTTTAATATCAGCATATATATATATATATATAAAAATACTAAAAAATATTAATTTAAAATAAAAATAAAAATAAACAAAGCCTTCACGTACAATTGATTTAGAACGCTACGTAGCAGAGATATAAAATCATCCACCATGCCTTGCTCCTGTGCTTGACAACTTGCCATTAATGAACAGTCCATTTTCATGTTATAGTTGAGCTGGCAATAGTAATTAGGGTTTGGATGCTCCATATATGTACAGCAGTAAGAATACTTTTCCATGCACACCCATAAAAAAAATATGAATGCTTTTTGATCAAACACTTAAATTATTGGAAACTAATAAAAAATTACATAACAAGAAATAAATCCCAAAAACATCTATATATGAACAGAGATGAGCTAGCTAGGAGTAACTAGATAGAGATTTCTTTTATGATAATCGAGTGGATATATAAATAAAGCTAGAAAACCATTAAACCAAAGGAAATCTAGCAAGAAAAAGAAAAAGAAAGTGGATCGTCGACATTAATTAACTTCATGTTATCCCAGCTTATTTAATTTGTGACCTTTCTTATTTCTCAAAGTTTTTTTCTTTTCTTTTCTTTTTCGGTCAGGATTGAATGCTCTCTGTGTTAATTACAAGCTTAAATATAAGGCAATTTGATGGTGTTGGAATTTTATTTAAGAAAAAAAAACATATGGTGATGTAGTAAATATCTAGTTTTGATCTATAAACCATTCATGCAGCTCTTTCATTGCTCGTTTAGGAGTGTGGTTGTGATTTTTTTTAAAATATTTTTTACTTGAAAATATATTAAAATAATATTTTTTTAAAAAAAATTTATTTTTGACATCAGCGCATTAAAATGATTTAAAAATACCAAAAAATATTAATTAATTTGAATCAAAGAAAAAAAAATTTAAATTTTTTCAAAAAAAAAACTTTTGAAACACAAAAACAAACAGAACCTAAATCCAGCATATATACAATGAACCAACATCAATTATTTAATTTCGGTGTGGAATGCTTTAAAAAAGTATTTTAAGATATTTTTTAAAATTCTATTTATTTTGAACATTAAAATTATTAAAAAATATAAAAAAATATACCAATTTAATATTTTTTTAAATAAAATATTTTTAAAAATGAAAAATATCATTTTCTCGTACGAGGAAATTGAAATATTAGTTAGATTTGGTAGGTAGAAAATACATCAAAATCATTGACTAATTTCTAGCATCGAGAAAACCTCATAAAGAGATTTTTCCAAGTGGTATGATTGTAAAAGAACATCAACTTTATCATCATCATTATTTTTTATTTCAATATGTTTGTGTCATGTGAGACTAATAACTAGCCAGGGATAGCTAGCCAGAGCTGAAGTAGCCATGTGACAGACATTAATAAGGTGGGGATGATCATCCCTATCTACTCTCCGACAGTGTCCCACCGGAGTTAATTAAAATGGAAAGGCCCCATAAAAAAAAAAAACCTCTAAGCATGATGAATGCCGTGCACCATCTGCCCCAGTCGTTATTAGAACCACCCTGGCTAGTAGTCGGTCGCTGGCACGTGCAGCAACATGGACAGAAATAAAGAGTACACGTATATGGTAAGAATTTCTAAATAGGGAGGTACGTGGCTCGATGGTGGAGGCTTCTTCCGGCTAGTTTGTCCTGGGATCAATTTTAACCTGTAAAATTAATTATCAAATATTCCTGGGTTTTCACCCGCTTCACTATTCGTATTTGAAGCAGCTCTCCCTTTCTTATTTACTTTCGATTTTTTTTAAAACAATTCCGTCCAATATGCTTTTTTTTTATTTAATTTCATCCTTTTCTAACCTAACTCTATTAGATAAGATTTTAAATTGTGTTAGACAGACAAAATTCTAAATGATATGTCTCTAATATAAAACACAGAGAAAGTCCATAATTAATCTCAAAGTTTTATGGGATTTTATTTTAGTCCAAAAGTTTATTTTATTAATTTTTTAGTGTATGAATTTGTGAGAAGAGAGAAAATTATTGGAAAACAGTGAAGGAGAGTGAAAGTTGTTGATTGTTCATATTCCAATAATAAACACCATCAAAGTTTTGCATGTTATAGACGGATTTTTCTGTTAGTATTTAGACATTGATTCTATTGAAAATACTTTTATTGACGGAATCACGAATGATTACTGTTTGTCAGAAAATGTATCGACGTTAGTGATTTCTGTTTCATTAGTAATTCTGCTGATAATATAATTATGGATGGATTTACAGACAAAAAACATGTCAAACAAAAAAGAACTACATGCATCACTCCGTCAGTATTTCCATCGATGTATATGGCATATCACCAACAAAAATACCGTTTGTAATTTCTTAGATGATTTATTTTCATATTACTGACAGAATTAACCCGTCGGTGAGGATATATTGTTAGTGGAATTTTCTGTAATTTTTTTCAGCTATCTAAAACTCTCCGAGAGATTCGGTATGTTGGTGATTTTGTCTGAAATAATGAGTGGCATTTCATGTAATGTTTTTCCAACTCTCTAAGACTTTTCGACGGAGTTAGTCCGTCGGTATTTCATCATTAATTTGTTTAATTTTTTTAAAAAAAATCTAATAAACAGAGTTGAAAATAAATGTAATTAAAATAAAAATAATAATAATTATTATAGATTTAAAAATTTATTAGTTTGAGTACAATTCATCTATAGGAGAGGCAGGAGGAGGAGGCGGGTCTTCGTCGAGACTGGGGGTGATGAGGTGGACCACATGTACCATCGATGTTTTATCTCAGCTCTATGTACTAAGTCGTCATGTCTCAGCATTAATAAGCTGGGTTGTCCAAGAGTGATCTTGTTGTTGAACAATCACCTAGAACTCTAGAGATTGAGTGCTCAAAACCGATTACGAGCATCCAATAATCAAGAAACCATGGGCCGTCAACAAATCCTCGATTGTTGTGTTTGAGATACCATAAACTTGATTTTTATCGAGTTTACCGGACGATCGAGTCTCCAATCATAAATTCAGATTAACTTTTGGATGGGTTGAAAGATCATCATTATATCTCTCCTACAATCGAGTGATATATGTTTCCTAAAAAACAGTAAGCTAATTACAAAAATAATAACTTAAGAAAAAAAATGTTAGTCAAAATTAGATGGTGATCTATCCAAAACAAACTATGTGAATGACCTAACATATACTTTTATAAACCGGACATGTCTAGACCCAAGTGGAGGTCTGATTGCGTCAAAACTAGCGTAACAGTTTAAAATGATTATAACAGGAAATTGAACTATTAGATTGAGCTTAAATTTTTCTAGGTAATTCTACAATCAGTTTTCCTATTTTATCATAGCATTGGATCACTCGAATTGGCCCTATAAGTTGTTGTTCCTAGGTTTTTTGAATTTATTATTTTAATTCAGATATTGTTTTAATTTCCTTAATGCTTTTAAATTTCTAGTTGATGTAGGGTTTTCTGGCCTGTTTACAAGTCTTGTAAACCGCTAATAAGACGGACTTTATTAACTTATTTTTAGAGAAATAAATTATGAATATAAAGTTCTACAATTCTTTTTACTCATTAAATTTTTGGTATTTTCTATATTATTGATATCCAGCTTCCACCAATATCATATTCTAGTGACAACTACTAACAAATTTAACATTAAAAAAGAGCATCATAAACGTGCACAAAGAAATAACTATAATATATGAAAATATATCCAATTCCAAAGCTATGCCTCTAATACTCAACCAATCCTAATGTATACGAGAACGATATGCATGCGTTGAGCATAGCTTGTATCTTGAACTCAAGGGCATGGTTTTTTTTTTTTTCCTAATGATTTAAATGCTTTTATTTTGTGGTTATTCAACCTAATATGCATTAAATTTATTTAATGTATTTTGTTTTCATAACAAAAAGAACATCCATCCACTAAGGGGTTGGAGGATCGTGTTCACTTGAGTTTGAGAGTTCTTGAAATTATTGCAATTATAGCGAAATTTCTTCTTCCACATAAACACTCGTCGAATCACGTAAAACATTATATTTATTATTTTTATTTCATTTGTTGCAACTATTCTCTTTATAACAATAGAGCAATTTTGAGATTTCTGAGTCAAAACCTACTTATTGCTTGCTGGAGACTTGGAGACCAGCTAGCTATCCATGAACACACATACACACAAGAGTAAATATGAATTAGATAATTGGGTTTGTGTCACGAAGCTTTGCTTAATACGAAGATTAATGTTTCTATTAGCAATAATTTCAACAAAATGTACCATTTCAACATCTTTGAGTTGTTCTCTCTCTATGAACAACGTCGTAAACATATCCATCCTGAGAAATTTTGAGGGAAGGGAGCATAGTTTTGAAATCTGGCCCGACTGACTTGGGATTGGAATGGGTCAGGTTGAAAAAAATAAGAAAAGAAAAAATTCAGTGTCATCCGGTTAACTCGGTAAGATTCGGTCAAAAACCCGGTTACAACTCATTAACTTTTGTTTTTTTACTAAAACGACGTAGTTTTAATTTTTTTGAAAAAATTAACTTAAATTACCCATTCAAAACTTTAAATTCACGTCTTGGATCAAGCCGGCTACCGGGTCGGGTCGGGTCGGGTCTGAAAATTATGAGTAAAACTACCATAGCTACATATATATTTTACTTCTATTTGCATAAAGCAAATCTTATCTAGATGGTAATAATAAATATAAAATTAAAGATATAAAAGATCTCTCTTTTTTTTTCTTTTTTCAAGAAGCAGTACATGCCTAATTCTATATATGAACAGACCTCCACAAGCTAGTTATTAAATATGAAAAAGAAGAGCCTGGAAAAGAGAAGCCCCATCTCTGCTGATACTCTGGTTGTGCTGTGCATGGCTAGCCCGTGTATTTAAAAAAAAACATTTATTAAAAGATTTTAAAAAAAAATTATTAAAAAATAAAAAAATATTAATTTTAATATATTTTAATATAAAATAAAATTTAAAAAATAATTATAATCACACTTCCAAACCTACCATCCCTGATAGTTGAGTATTTGGTTATACTGGGACAGATGAAAGGATGGATCATGAAGCCATGCGAGTCATGACCAGCATGTAAAGGGCTTGGTGGGCTGTGTATTTCCCGTGTTCGTTCGTACCCACATTGAATGATAGCTAATTAATAGGTGCCCAAGAAGTTGGTAAACTCATTAAACATAGGTCAATTCGTTTCTCCAAATTAAGATTTTCTCAGGAGTTGTCAATTTATTGTTGATTTTTTTAAGGCTCTTTTATGTTTTAAATTTTTTTAAAAATATATTTTTTTCTATTCTTTAAATTATTTTTTTGTTTTTAAATCATTTTAATATATTAATATCAAAAATATTTTTTATAAAATAAAAAAATATATATTATTTTAATATATTTCTAAACAAAAATTATTTTAAAAAACAATTATTATGCTCTCAAACAGTCTCCTACTATCTACTATGGCTATTCAATAATTTGTCTCAAGAAATCATGGTTAATCGCCACAAAAATTTTAAGATAACCAAACTGAGATGACTTTTTAATCTTCATTTTTTTTTCCCATATATATATATATATATATATATATATATATATATATATATATATATATATATAAAAGAATATGGAACCTAAATCTATATTGGGCCCTGCACGGCCAATAACCCTAGATTATTTTGAAAACTGCACATGCGGGGTCTAAGAATAGTTTGGTATTGGCGTGCTCAAGCGCCACATGTGCCCAAAGGTATATCCAGTATAAAGATAGGACTCAAGCACCATGCGTGCGTAGGGGTGTGGTCAACACTAAGGTAGCACCCAAGTGCTACATGGGCGCAAGGGGTGAGCCCAGCCCCAGGTAGCAGCCCAAGCACCACGCGTCTCCATGTAGTTTTTTTTTAAGTAATAACAGTTTTTTAAAATTTATTATTAATAATAATAGTAGTAGTAGTAATAATAATAGTAGTAATTTTTAGTTTTAATTTTCAAATCAAATCCATGGTTATTTTTCAATATTAAAAATAATGTTTTTCTAATTTAGTACTTATTTTATTAATAATATTAATTATTATAAAAATAATAAAATTTATAACACAAAATATAATGTTTTTAATATTAATACTTTTGTTATAGTAAAAATAATAATATTCATAACACAAATAATACTATTTTTAATTCCAAGAATATTTAGAACACAAATAATAATATTTTTTATATTAAAAATTTGAATTATTATAAAAATAATAATATTTAACACAAATAATAATATCTTTGATATGAATATCTTAAATTATAAGAAAAATAATAATATTTTGATATGAATACTTTGAATAATAAGAAAAATAATAATATGTTTTATATGAATATTTTGTGTTATAAGAAAAATAATAATATTTAAAACACAAATTATAATATTTTTTATATTAATAACTCGAATTGTTGGATATTTTAAATAATACTACGCCGCGGGCTCAGTTTTTATTTTTATAAAAAAATACCATAAAAATTTATAATATAAATAATAATATGTTTTCTATATTAATACTAATATTTTCTTTGCAATTTATCAATTATTTTATTAATAATATTAATTATAATAAAAATAATAATATTTTAAAAACAAATAATAATATTTAGAATCCTAGGATCCAGGAACCTTGGGTCCTGACGCTCGACCCATTCATCGCGGGTCCTGACGCTGAACCCATTCTCTTTGGGTCATGCGTCACTACCCAAGCGCTAGGTGTCTCCGAGTGGGGTGCGGGCTTGCGTCACGCCCAGCGTAGCCCAAGCGCCATGTGTATGCTGGGTTATGCCCAGCCCTCAAGCAGACAGCCCAAGCACCACGTTGGCGCAGTGGTATGCCCATCACTAAGGTAGCAGCCCAAGCACTACGTTGGCATACAAGGTGTGCCCAGCCCCCACGTAGCAGCCAAAGCGCCATGTGTCCATACATGGTTTTTCTTCAATAATAATAACAGTTTTTTAAAATTTATTAATGATGATGATGATGATGATAAAAATAATTTTTAGTTTTACCTTACAAATCAAATATATGGTTGTTTTTCAATATTAAGAATAATATTTTTTCTAATTTAGTAATTATTTTATTAATAATATTAATTATTATAAAAACAATAATACTTATAACACAAAAGATAATATTTGTAATATTAATACTTTTAATTATATTAAAAATAATAATATTCATAAAAAAATAATACTATTTTTAATTCACAGAATATTTAGAACGCAAATAATAATATTTTTTATATTAAAAATTTGAATTCTTATAAAAATAATAATATTATAACACAAATAATAATATCTTTGGTATGAATACGTTGAATTATATATAAAAAAAAATTTAGAACCTAAATAATAATATTTTGATATGAATACTTTAAATAATAAGAAAAACAATAATATTTTTTAGATGAATACTTTGTATTATAAGAAAAATAATAATGTTTACAATGCAAATTATAATATTTTTTATATTAATACCTGGAATTGTTGAATATTTTTAATAATACTACACCGCAGGCTCAGTTTTTATTTTTATAAAAAATACCATAAAATTTATAATATAAATGATAATATGTTTTCAATATTAATAGTAATATTTTCTTTGAAATTTATTAATTATTTTATTAATAATATTAATTATAATAAAAATAATAATATTTTGAAAATAAATAACAATATTTAGAAATTTAGGATCAGGAACCTTAGGTCTTGATGGGAGACCCAACAAAATTGGATCCCTACACACGACTCATTGATCTTGGGTCTTAATGACGGATTCATTCCCTTGGTTCAAGTGTAATGACCCAAGCACTAAGTGTCCACAAATAAGGAGTGAACATGATTCCTGCCTCGTGCAGCCTAAGCGCCACGTATATGCAGGGGTATGCCCAGCAATGAGGCAGGATCCAAGCGCCACGTGGGCGCAAGGGGTGTGCCCAACCCCCAGGCAACAACCCAAGCGCTACCTGTCTCCACATAGTTTTTCTTTGATAATAATAATAGGTTTTGAAAATTTAATAATAATAATAATAATAATAATAATAATAATAATAATAATAATAATAATTTTTAGTTTTACATTTCAAATCAAATCTATGGTTGTTTTTCAATATTAAGAATAATTTTTTTCTAATTTAGTAATTATTATAAAAATAATAATATTTATAACACAAACGATAATATTTTTAATATTAATACTTTTGATTATAGTAAAAATAATAATATTCATGACACAAATAATATTATTTTTAATTCTAAGATTATTGAAAACGCAAATAATAATAATTTTTTTATTTAAAATTTGAATTCATATAAAAATAATAATATTATAACACCAATAATAATATCTTTGATATGAATATGTAGAATTATAAGAAAACAATAATAATATTTTGCTTTGAATACTTTGAATAATAAGAAAAATAATAATATGTTTTATAAGAATACTTTGTGTTGTAAGAAAAATAATAATATTTACAATGCAAATTATAATATGTTTTATTTTAATATCTAGAATTGTTGAATATTTTTAATAATACTATGCCGCGGGCTCACTTTTATTTTTAGAAAAAATACCATAAAAATTTATAATATAATGTTAACAATATTAATAATAATATTTTCTTTGAAATTTATTAATTATTTTATTATTATTAATAATAATAAAACAAATAATAATATTTAAAATCCTTAGACTCGGGAATCTTGGGTCTTGATGGAGGACCTAATAATGATTGGATCCTGACGCCAGACCCATTGATCTTGGATCCTCATGCCGGACGCATTCTCCTTGGATCTAGCGGCACTACCCAAATGCCAGGTGTCCCCAAGTGGGGTGCTGGCTTGCGTCCCGCTCAGCGCGACCCAAACGCACCATTTATGCTGGGTTGTGCCCAGCTCTTAAGCAAGCAACCCAACCACCACGTGGGCGCAGTGGTATGCCCTCCACTGAGGCAGGACCCAAGTGCCACATGGGCGCTTCAGGCAGGAACCTAAGCGCCACGTGGGCGTAGGGGATGTGCTCAGCCCAGGGCAGCAGCCTAAGTGTAACGTGTTCATACGTGATTTTTTTTCAATGGTAATAATAGTTTTTTAAATTTATTAATGATGATCATAATAATAATAATAATAACAATAATAATAATAATTTTTAGTTGTACCTTTCAAATCAAATCTATGGTTGTTTTTCAATATTAAGAATAATATTTTTCTAATTTAGTAATTATTTTATTAATAATTTTAATTATTATAAAAATAATAATATTTATAACATAAAAAATAATATTTTTAATATTAATACTTTTGATTATAGTAAAAATAATAATATTCATAACTCAAATAATACTATTTTTAATTCCAAGAATATTGAGAATGCAAATAATAATATTTTTTTATATTAAAAATTTGAATTTTTATAAAAATAATAATATTTTGTTATGAATACTTTGAATAATAAGAAAATAATATGTTTTATATGAATACTTTGTATTATAAGAAAATTAATAATATTTACAACGCAAATTATAATATTTTTTATATTAATATCTCAAATTGTTGGATATTTTAAATAATACTACGCCGCGGGCTCGGGTTTTTTTTATATAAAAAAATACCATAAAAATTTATAATATAAATAATAATATGTTTTCTATATTAATACTAATATTTTCTTTGAAATTTATTAATTATTTTATTAATAATATTAATTATAATAAAAAATAATAATATTTAGAATCCCAAGACTCAGGAACCTTGGGTCTTGATGAAGGACCCAATAATAATTGGGTCCTGACACTAGACCCATTCATCGCGGGTCTTGACGCCGAACCCATTTCCCTTGGGTCCAGCGGCATGATCCAAGCGCCAAGTGTTTCCGAGTGGGGCACGGGTATGGGTCATGACTAGCGCAGCCCAAACACCACGTGTGCGCTTGGGTGTGCTTAGTACTGAGGCAGAAGCTGAAGCACCATATGAACTCTGGGTCTGCCCAACACACAGGCCGACAGCCTAAGCACCTAATGCTGGGTAGACCGAGCGCTTGGTTGCTGCAGCTCGGGGTGCGGCTAATGGGCAAAGCCTTTACAACTCCTAGGACTGACAGCCAAGCACCAACTGTCCCTAGCTCTCCTGGGCGCGCCTCCAGCCTAACGCTTGGGTCCTATAGGTTGTAGCCTCTCATCATGCCCACACCAACAGTATAGTCCACATTGAAAGCACTCACAGTCTACAGTATGCCCACAACAGTATAGAACAGTGCAATCCACAGTGAATTCACTCACAATGAACAGTATTTCGCGCTACAGTGAAACACTAATAAGTTTTAGTTATAGTTAATTCATAAAAAAATAAACAAACACTTAGTATCATCTTGTTAGTGTTTGAATTAATTTCTAAGTCAAATTATATTCCTGAGGATTTCAAGAAAATGTCTTAGGATTTCAAGAAAATGTCTTAGGATGTCTTGTTCTTCAATCTATGATTGTGTTTATCAAATCATGAAAGTGTGTTTACCATTAATTCTTCAAAACTACTTTGGCAATCCTTTTAATTTGATTTTTTTTAATTTTACCCTTCAATATTAAATTTGTTGTGAATTGAACTTTTTGATTGAGCTTGGTTCTAAGATTACACAGGTTGTGAATTTGAGGGAGATTAACCTAGGTTTAGGATATTCGTGTCGGATTTGCTTGGTTTTTTTTGTCTGTTTTTTTTTAAATTTTAATTTTTCAGTTTCATTCTTTAGCATTTATGTAATTCGAATCGGGCTCTATTATTTTTTATTTGTTTTCTATTGGATTTTTTACTAGTTTTAAAATGACCTAGGTTATATTGAGTCTTTTTATTTGTCGTTCTTTTGTTAAATTTAGCATTTTTTTAAAGAAATTTTTTTTGAATTAAATTAAATTAAATTAATTGATTAAATATAATCATGAAATGCTCACTTAATGATATTTTTTTTAGTTTGTTCTCTGATGGCACATGCAACCTTTGTCAGTGTCATCGTGTAGCTTTTTACAGTGACTTTATAATCATCTCCAAGCTCTTTTTGGTGGTGGGGTGGTGTCTGTTGAGGAGCAATAATGAGTCTCCAGCTATCTATTCTTTTCTCTCTTTCTGAGTATGATATTAACAACTCATTTCTTATAGTTATTATTGCTAATTGTTTTTTATTCATTTTATTTAGTTTTAATTTTTTTTTAATCATAGTATTAATTTAACCGAGCTTAATGAGCTCGGTCAAGTCAATGACCCAAGTCTCATATTTTTCTTGTTTATTTAAAAACAATGGCATTGCCGAAACATCCTTTTTTACATTAGAAAAAAATAACTTGGCTTGCGATGTAACGTGAGCTGTTTATCTAGTTAAGTAAGAAACCAAAACACGTTGGTTTTTAACTATAGTAGGCATTGTTCACCACTTTCTCCTCCATGTTCCCATGAACTTGGTGTGTGGTTTTAACCCATGACCTCATGATCTTAGTATCTTGAGGAGCAATCTCAATCATGCTCTCATGTTCAACAGTCATGCCCCCATAATCTAGACACTGTTCGGAACAACCCAATACACTGTTGTGTAATTGTCATTTTATACAGCTAAATTTGTTGTGTTTGTTGCCTGTCTTAAACTATCCATCATCTAAGTCCAAATTCGAGTCATCCTACTAGTCGTATAGGCTAATGCTGCTGATTTCACCTTTATTGTCAGATTTAACACTATCCCACAGAGTGCCACTAACTATTGTGTCGTTCCAATAATGTTTTTGTCAACATATTCATGTTGAATTTTGACTCCATTATAAACCTCTCTCATTAAAATAAATCGACGCCTTTGTCGGACATACTTATGATAACCGTGCATCATATTTATTCATTATCACGAATCTGTTTCCCATACACAATGCCTTTTGGTTTAGTCTCAATGCTTTGGGTTGTGACTCAAAGTGTGTTTTTGACTTTATGGGAAATAAACAAGACTCTAGAGAAGACTTTAGTAACAACTTGGTTCGTAAACTAGTTGACGATAAGATTGTCAAGGTTTCTTAGGCATCACAGATTCGATGTACAAAATTCTATTAGAATGTAGGCAGAACTGGGAGGCTTTATGTGTGGAACAAAGATTAATGATAGTAGACAAATATGATGTAGGGGTATAATAAGTATGTCTGATAAGGGTGTTAGTTTCTTTTAGTGGGGGAGGTTTGTAACAAAATCAAAATCTAGCATGAATATGCTAACAAAAAATATTGTTGGAATGACATAGTGTGGACAGTGGCTGTCACACTCGGATATCGCGACAACCGAGTAAAAAATTATTTAGATAAAGAAAAGATATCTGACATCTTGTTCTTTGGGGGAAAATGTTTAGTTTAAGGAGTCGCCACCTAGTATTACGGTCACCAGGACCCCTAACTGGTCAACATAGATTTTATGGTACGGGACTGGTTATCAAAATAGAAGATGTTATAACCCCTTAAGCATCCTACCTAAGGCAGACTGCATTGCTGGTTTTGTCTAAAATTGCTAAGAACTTGTTCTCCCTTTTATTTTTGTTCTTCCTATCATGTTCCTGACTCTGCATTAGTGAGCAATGCCTAAAAATATTTTAAACCCTGGTGTTGGTAATTATAACATAAAAAAATGATATTCCTCACTCTGGTGTCAATGAATAAGTTCGCAAAATTTTAAATTTTTAATAGATAGGAAACAATTTTTCTATGCATTTTTCTTTTTGTTTTTCCTTTTTTTTATTTGCTCATTTTAGACAATAATAATAAAAAAGCATTGCGTAAGAGATTTGCATTTAACAATAATGGTCCATGGATTGAGCATCTATTAGAAAAAAAAACAAAACGAAAAGAAAAAAAATAAAACAAAGCGCTAATGACCCACAAATAAATCTACGAAGATTCCTAAATATTTAGGGAATTTTCTGATATCGAAAAAGAGCTAGTTTGGCTAGATATTAAAATAGAAAGAAAATAAAGCACGTAGACAAGGCATAAATATGTGTTTTGCTAAACACACCTTTAGCCAACACAATTTAGGTCGGCTGGACCTGAGGCCCAGACCCAACCCACTTTTTTTTTTGAAACCATGGGTTGGATCTAGCCAAACCGTAGAGTTTGGATTAGATCCATCCAACCCGGCCCAGTTACTAGGTCAGCGAATTGTCAGACTAGTAACCCGACTGGATACTTTTCTCTGCAAGCGTACGTGAACTGTTCACCCACGCCTGTTACAGTAAATATTGAATTAAATTAGAGGAGGGAAACATGAAACTTACTTTGGTTACAAATGCTTTGGGACGACGATCTTCGTTTAGCCGTGACCTGGGCGAAGTTTCTGTTCTGGGTTCCCCTTTTTTGCTCTCTGTCTATCCTTTTCTTGTTCGTTTTGTTTTCTGTTTTTCCTTATCTCTCTCTCCTCCTCTGGACTTTCTCCCTTGTTTTTTTTCTCTTTCTTTTTCTGCACCTCTCTTCTTGGTTCGTTTTGTTTTTGATTTTTCTTCCTTTATGTTCTCTATGTTTTTCTTTTGGGAATTCTTTTTTCTTGTCTCTCCTCTATTATGTCCTCTGTTTTTTTTTCTTTTCCTTGTTCTGTCTACGATCTTCCACTCTCTTTTTTTTCCGCCCCCTGATAGCTGCTTCGTGGCTTTTTATACGGGACTCCATGTGGTAGTATTTTAGCCCGCCTCTTCTCTCCTAGGATGATGATAAGGCTTCGTTGGGCGTAGGTATTTGACAAGGACTCGAATTCCTGGTGTCCTGCCATTGCAGGGGTCTTGATGGTGGTTTCTTCCTCACCTTCATGACCTGCCAATGGTGGGAATAGTCTGGGAAGGTGGTGATGGTAGTTGTGGAGATCGTATTGCACGTGTGGGTGGTCTAATCGGTGTTTTTTCCTTTTTTTTATAGGGAGTTTCCTCTATTTTCAAAGGAAGAAGACGATGAACATAAATGAAAAACGGCGTTGTTTCAGGTCCTTCAAGTTTTGACATTTTTTAATCGTGCCCTCGGGCAAAATTGTATTTCAACCCTTGTATTGCAGCACCTTTTACAATACAGTTCTTGGACTTTAATCTCTAGTAAATTGGAGCTAAACTAGCTAATAAATTTAATATTTCTTCAATTATACCCCTGATTTCATTAATTAAACTATTTCCAAGCTTAATTAAATCCTCAAACTTGTCAATTTCTTAATTAATCTCCCGATATCATTAATTAAACCAAATTAAAGTTTAATTGAAACTTCAGACTTGTCAATTCTTACAATTAAGCTCATAATTTCATTAATTAAACCAATTCAAAGTTTGATGTTTGAATTAAACTAAGTTCTCAAACAAATTCTTCTCAAATCTTCAATTAAGCTTATGATTTCATTAATTAAACTAATTCAAAGTTTAATTAAGACCCCAATCTTATCAAATCTTTCCTTTTCTACCAAAATTAGATCCCAAACTTATAATTTCTCTCTGATTTAATCCTCAAGACTTCCAATTTATGTTGTCTTAACCCAAATCTCAATTTTTCTTCATTAGTTTCATTTTTTGGTGAATTTATGTTGTCAAAAATTGGATTACGATAATGGTAATCTATGGTACAATGATAAATTTGGCAACAGTGGCAAAATTGACAACATTGGCCTATACGAGTAGTGGGTTGATGCAACTCTAGACTTAGATGATGGATACTCCAAAGCAGGTAGCAAACACAGTAGATTCAGCAACATAGAATGACAATTACGCAACAATGTAGTGAATTGTTATGGTAATTACAATTATGGCTTTATGGGGGGAATAAGTGTCCAGATCATAGGGGCATGACTGAAATTGCTTCTCAAGACAGTAAGATTATGAGATCATAGGTCAAAAAAACCCACTAAGTTCATCGGAATATGGGGAAGAAAGTACCCCATTGCTTCCTAAAATGTAGGTGTCATAACCCAAATATCTATTTTTGCTTTTATTTTTCATAAATAAAAAGAAAATAAATGAAAAAATTAAAAGGATTAAATTTTTTTTTGAGATTCCGGTCAAGACAACATAAATTAGAATTGTTGAGGGATTAATCATGGTGGAAATATGACTTTGAAAGTTAATTTTGGTAGAAATTGAAAGAACTCAAAAGTCCGGGGACTTAATTTAAATTTGATTTGGTTTAATCAATGATATTGGGAGTTTAATTAAAGAATTGATAAGTTTGGTGATTTAATTAAGCTTAGAATTAGTTTAATTAATGAAATCAAAAGCTTAATTAAAGAAATATTAAAATTCAGAGCTGATTTAGATCCAAATTGCCAAAAATTAAAGCTCAAGGATCGTTGTGTAAAAGGCACCATAATGTAGTGGTCTAGTTACAATTTAGTCAAGAAATCCGTTTAAAACATGATAAAACTTCAAGGACTAAATTGACAAATGACTGCTCTAGTTTAGAAACGACGTCATTTTTCAATTCCTTTCATCGTCTTCTTCCTCTGGAAGTAGAGGAGATCCTTTGCAAAGGAAAATATCAATCGCCGCACTTGATCCAAATTCAAGGTGGTATTGTCTATCCATGAAACCCATGGGATTTACTTTGGTTTCCCTCACCCTCAAATTTAATGCGAGGATAAACACCACCAACAGTCCAGCATTGATAGGACTTTTAGTGTTTCCATTCTACCCCAAAATGAAGCCAATTCTCTCTATACAAGATGAAGATCTTAGAAAGATAAGGATAAGAATCCCTTTCAAGGTTTAGCTATATAAAAGGGGGAGAGAAGGAAAAACAAGGGACGGAGAAAAGAAAGAGCAAAGACATGGCAAAGAAAAAAATAGAGCAAGAAAAAAGAGAAAACCAAAGAAAAAAAATATAGAAGAGACAAAGAAAGAATTGATTGGAGAAGTAGAAATTGAGAGAACAAAAAAAAAGATCGAGCATATTTTCATACTAATTCATGACTTTCTTTCTCCAACGCTAATAAACGGGATTAGTTTGAAGCCATGTCTATGTTGTATTTATACTGCTTGATAAAAGAATTTACGTGGTTTTTCCAATTTTGGATCTTAGTGTTTTCTAACTTCATGTACTAGTTTAGTGTTACCCCACTCAGGCTATCTTGGAAGAAGTGTATTAACAGTTTTCCAACATGCATACCTTTTACCATCTTGTTGCAATAGGACTTGAAATGAGTGATAGGGCATAGGGTTTTGGTGTACTTTATGAACTTAGGTACATGAAAATTCTTTGGTACAATCACTTTTGGGATTAGACACATTTCTACAGCTTGTCCAGTTTCATATAAGTCTAATCCCCCAATAGCCTTCACTATTGCTTTCGATGCTGCTTGTTATAGTCAATGTCCTTAGGAGACTTTGTGTTTCTGGGATTTGCTAATGAATGTGTTAGTGGTTGCTAGGGCTGATACATGTATTGTTGACTACATAAAAGCTGTGTTACACAAAGGTTTCTGAGTTTGTTCGCTCATCCTTTTCTCGGGTTGAAATGTTGTTTGAGTTTGAGTAAAAATGACAGCTTGATTAGACGAGCCTTCAATAGAGGTATTTCTGAGCGTCTGCTTGAGCAAGCTAGCGATTCAAGCCATGCTAACTGAATGGAGTTTAACTCTTTTTGGAAGTGAGCATTATGGTGAGCACGTTTTTTTATCTTCTATATTTCTTTGTCGCAATTTATTGTTGTAAACTTTGTGAATTAAAGCTTTATGAGGACCTATATTTTAACCTGGGTATGCATGATATTTAAACTTTAAAGAATTAATACATGTATGCTTATGAATGCAAGTGTACATACACATATATCAAATATGGATTAACTTGTTGAAAGAGCTAATCCATGACTTCCTTGAATACAAGCAAAATTTGTAGTTTGACGAATTTGAGAAGATCTTTTCTAGTTGCATCATCTCATATTTTTACTCGTATTAAAAAATTCATGGTCTCAGTAAATCCTGTGGGGTTCAGGATTATTGATTAGGTCTGCCTTGATGCAAAATAAAGGTAGCACATCCAACCTAAAGAAATGTTTTATTCATTAAGTGAGCATAAGAAGGTTTTCCACCTAGTCTAAAAAAGGTCTTAAATCTGCCAGTGATGGTCTTCGTAAAGACAATGTTGGGTCATTACGGGGAATGGTTAAGGCACATATGCCTACCATTATCAAAAAGGCATTCAAATATGAATTGGGTGTTTTGTGCATTTGAACTTGGACCAATATTCATAAGACAAATTGATAATCCCTCACCTAACCTAAAAGTTTGTGTGTGCTTCCAAAAATTAAAGTAAGTGATGCATGAGGCATTAGTCCATATCAAATATACAAATACATGTGCCATATGTATAAAAGAATGCATGTTAATAAAAATGACGGACAAAAGGCAGTAAAATTTAAAGCATAAAAAGAAAAAAAAATATACAGACTAACAAAAATAAAACACAACAATCAGTCAAGTAAACAGTGTGTCATCATTTTGTCACACGTTTGCGGTGTCGCAGTGATCATCCTTTCAAATCAGGGTTATCAGGATAGATATGGGTGGAAAAGACAGGGAATTCTTAACATTTACCAGTAAAAAAGAAAAAGAGAAAACGTAGTCTCGTCTTTTTTTTGTGTAGATGGCGGCTAAAGTATGTTGCTACGGGGAAATAAGCACTATTGCTCCTCTGCTACAGCCAATAATAGCAGTGATCGATGGTGACGAAATTATGGGTAAGAGCAGGAGATAAATGGTGACAATAAGAGAGAGGTAACGAAGTTGTCATAGAGAGAAGAATGCAGCTTGGAGATGGGTTTTACGATAAAGGACTGACACTCTTTTTTACCCCACTTTCCATATTATTTTATGTGAAAGTCCTTCCCCTAAGCCTACCCTTTAATTGTATTAATATTAAGGTTCCAGGTTTGGTTTCTCTTTTTAGCAAGTCGTTTTGACATGATTAGAAAGCATCTTAAAGGTTGCAAAATGTTTTAGCTCAATTTACAGGTAAGATGTTAGGGAAAGTGTCAGTCATGTTTTTTTGTCCATAAAGGGTAGGAGACAAACACTAGAGTGGATCCAAAATTGACCATTCATAAAGGGTTAAAACCCTTTTGTGTTTTCTATCATGATTGGGATTGTCTTTTTATTATTATTATTATTTGATAGAAAAAGGTAAATTTATAGGAAAAATCTAAAATTTGGTTATGATAGTAATCATGATCATAATCACTTAAGGCTAAAGTGGATATGGAAAAATAATAATATTATCATCCAAGTTTCATATAAGATGACGATGTTGCAAAGATCATGAGTATGTTAGGTTGAAGGAATGAAGAGGTAGAGGTCTAACGTGGAGTAGTCTATATGGAGGTAATAGATCCTGAGTACATTACAAAGAGTTTTTATTATATCAAACTAAATATATGAAGAAATCATAACATTAATATGGATGCTTAATATGTTGGGTTCATAAATAGGTTGTTTAAGAGGAAAAAAACAAAGGTATAATGATATAACCATTGTAATAAAAGGTAAAATAATAGTAAAAATGTATAATGTGATAGTCATTGGGGTTGAGATTGGGTTTATAATTTAAGAATCAGATCAAATCAAGAGCAATATGTCAATAGATTTGGCTAAGACCAAATCCAGGGCGCCTTAGGATTAAGATGGGAACAAGTATGAAGCTTCAAAGATTTGAGTCTAGGTGCCTAATGTTCAAACATAGAAAGAGTTCAAGTATTCAAAGAGTTTGATGATGCAACATAAGATGCTGGATCGTGATTTCGTTCACGAAGACGAAGATTGTTGATATCGTTCAACAAGACGAAGAGTAGCTCCAAAACTTAACAGGAATTCTGAACTGAATAACTTTTTTAAAATCAATTTATCTTTTTTGTGATTACACCGAACTAAATATAGCAACAAACCAATAAAACTCCAGATAGCATTAAAATGCATGAATAAAGAAAGAATGTCTGGATTCGATCAATGACCAGATTAACTCTATTAATTTTAACAGGCTTTAAAGATCAGATTTAAAGTCTCTGAAAACTTCATTAATGATGGTTGGTTTCAGAATGGACTTAATTTGTTTGATATGGTTACATCTCTTCATCTTCCTGCAGTTCTTGAGTTGGCTGCAACTCTTCATTATCTTGTGGTTCCCTATCATTCTCCTCCACTTGAAAAAAAAACTCACCCCTGAGTGATCAAACAAGTTGGCTTCGGGATGATAAGTAGAGAAATCTGTTACATTAAAGGTCTTGGATATGTTCATATTATCGGGTAAATCTATCATATAAGCGTTGGCATTGATTCTTTTCAAAACTTTGGAAGGTCCATAACTTTTCTGCCTTAACTTGCCGTGAACTCCAGCTGGCAACCTTTCTTTCTGTAGATAAATCATCACCTGATCTCCAACCCCAAACACTTTATGCTTCTGATGTCTGTCTACAACTGCTTTGTACGTAAGATTGCTCTGCTTCAAAGTCTGTTGCACTTTTTGGAACGTCTGTAAATAGGAATCTACGAGATCAAATGCAGCTGTACCAGAACTTGTAGAAGAAAGAAGTTTAACTAAGTCCACCACATGCCTTAGACTTTTAGTATAAACAATAGAGAACGAACTTCTCCTGATATAATGATTAACTGAATTGTTATAAGCAAATTCAGCTTGAGTTAAAACATAATCCCATTGGCCCTTTTTGTTTCCACATATGCATCTAATTAAATTCCCCAAGGATTGATTTATCACTTCTATTTAGTCGTTAGTTTGGGGATGTGCTGTGATGGAAAACTTTAAAGTTATTCCAAACCTTTTCCACAAAATTAACTCAAAAGCTGCCAAAAATTTGATATCTTTGTTAGAAGTGATGGAGAGGGAACATCATGCAAACAAACAATTTCTGTGAAGAACAATTTAGCAATGTGATAAGCATCTGTTGTCTTCCGACAAGGAATGAAGTGCGACATCTTGGAAAATCGGTCAACCACCACTAATACTGCATCACTGCCTCTCTTGGTCCTTGGTAAACGAAGCATGAAATCCATCGAAATGTCATCGTAGGGGGCATTAGGAATCGTCAGAGGCATATATAAACCCGAATTCTACGATTGTCTTTTGAACTTTTGATATATTGGACACCTCTACACAAACTCTCCAGCATTTCTTTTAAGTTGAGGATAGTAATAATGTTCTTCCAAACCAACTATGGTTTTATCTCTCCCTACATGCCCACTTAAATTACTAGAATGCAATTCCCTAACAATTTATCACGTAGAGAGCTCCTGGGAATGCACAACCTGCTTCCTTTGAATAGATACCTATTTTGGACCAAGTAGTCATGCAGGGGCTGCTTCAACATGTATTTATTCCAAACACCACCAAAATCTGTATCATGTTCATACAACTCTTTAAGTTGTTTAAAGCCTGAAATTTCATTAGAAAAAGTAAATAGAAGAGTGACACAATGACTTAGTACATCTACAACTCGGTTAGTAATTCCAGATTTATGAACAATAACATAGTTGAATCTTTCAAGATAGGTTGCCCACCTAGATAGCATATGATCAACATATTTCTGACCTAAAAAATGTTTAAGAGATTAATGGTCAAAGTAGATAATGAGCTTTTTAGGTAAGAGATATGTTTCCCATGTCTTTAGAGCACAGAGTACCACATAGAATTCTTGCTGATATGTTGACTATTTTTGTCGAGCTTCACTTAACTTCACCCTAAAAATTACAACTAGCTTTCGCTCCTGAGACAGAATAGCTCCTATGCCAATTCCGCTTGCTTCACATTCAATCTTAAAGGTCTTGGCAAAATCAGGCAGAGTTAAAACAGGGGTTGTCGTCAACTTTTCTTTGATCAATCTGAAACTATGATCAACAAATTCTCCCTACTGGAATTTTCCCTTCTTCAAACAATCGATGATTGGTGCTACAATGGTGCTGAAATTCCTAATAAACCTGCAATAAGAAGTTGTTGGACCATGGAAGCTCCTTACATTAGTTATTGTTTCTAGTTTTGGCCAATCCCTAATAGCTTTCACCTTTTCTTCATCCACATGGACCCTTTCACTACTTATGATAACTCTTAAAAATACTAATCTGCTTGTAAGAAAAATACACTTCTTTAAGTTTACAAACAACTTATTCTACCTCAACACAACCAGAACTTGCTTAATGCGATCAAGATGCTCATCGATATTTTTACTATATATTAAAATATCATCAAAATAAATAACAACAAAGTGTGACATGAATGGTTTGAGTACCTGAGTCATAAGGCACATAAAAGTACTTAGCACATTAGATAACCTAAATGGCATGACTAGCCATTCATATAATCCATCATTTGTCTTAAAAGTTGTCCTTCATTCATCTCTGACATGGATTCTAACTTGATGATAACCACTCCGTAGGTCTATCTTTGAGAAAATTTTAGCACCGCTCAGCTGATCGAACAAGTCATCAAGTCGAGGGATGGGAAACTGATACCTTACAGTTATTTTATTTATGGCACGACTATCCACACACATCCGCTAACTTCCATCCTTATTTGGAGTAAGTAGAGCAAGCATTGCACAAGGACTAATGCTCTCTCGTATATGTCCTTTTTATAACATATCCTCTATATTTTCCTTCAATATGTCATGCTTTTGAGGGTTCATATGATAATGGGGAAGATTCGGTAAACTAGCTCCTAAAACAAAATCAATGCGATGTTGTATTTCTCGCATTGGAGGCAAGTGTGTTGTCTTTGCTAATACATCTTCAAACTCTGCCAACAAGTCGTGAACCTCTTCAAGTAGGGGTTGATATGTCTTGCTCCATTCCTTTTATTATTAAACAAACACAAGATTTGGCTTTTTTTATATCTTCCACAAACTCATCCTCTTTAAGAGCTACAGATAGTAGAGTCTTCTCTTCCACTTTTAGTGAAGTGTTGCTGGGATTACTGGGAACCATAACTATCTGCTTGTTATTCCAAGAAAAAAACATATGTGTTATCTCTTCCTCTGTAGGTTGCATCAACATTAAACTGTCACAACCTGCCTAGTAATACATGACAAGTATCCATTTCCACAACATCACAAAAAATATCAGATCTGTAAGTCTTTCCCAAAGATAATGGTAAATAACATTATTGAGTAATCTTCATGCTAGGCTCCTTTTTTATCCACCCAATATTATAAGAGGCTGGATGCAGCTGTGTTTTAAGCTTAAGGTGCTCAACACAGCTTTGTCAAACTTGATTTTCACAGCTGCAACTGTTAATCACCAGCTTACACACTCTGTTGGTGATAGAACACTTGCCTTTAAAAATCCGTTTGCGTTGTGATTCATCTGATGGTGCTGGAGTGTATAGTAGTCTCCTTACAACACATACCAATTCATAACCATCTTCCTCGGCCATTTCATAGTTGCAATCCTCTTTAGTTATGTTATGCTCTGTATAATCTCCTTCAAACTCATGTTGAGTGATATTGACAAATTTGCGTCTGAGACAATTGCTAGATTTGTGGCCTAGTTCATTGCACTTGAAACATTAAATTTTTTGAGTTGCTCCTTGCCTCTATTTTGGCTCTGACTTCTTAGTTTCACCTCCGTTACCCCATGAATCTGCGGACTTGTTCTCAATTCTACTTAATGAAGATTTAGTACTAGGATCAAACTGTGGGTTCATAAGAACCTTTAATGTCTTCTTTGATTGTATGATGCATTCTGCCCTCAACGCCAAGTTCTGAGCCTGATCAGCCGACCATATACCTTGCATGGCTAAATAGTCTTGAACATTATAATTTAATTCATTCACATAACGCACAACTTATTGGTCTTCATTTTCATTCAAATTGCATCTAGTTTGCAAACGTAAAAACTCTTTAATATAAGTAGACACTGAACGTGTACCCTGATAGCAGTTTTGAATGTTGAAAAAGGACTTGTTCATAATCTAATGGAAGAAAATGACCTTTTAAGAGTGTTTTCATCTGAGTCCAATTTTGAATAGGAGGTTATCCTTTAGACCTCAACAAATCTTGGTGATGCTGCCACTACGCACCAGCACCTCCATGTAACTTATAAGCTACAAAATCCACCTTACGTTCAACTTTAATCCTCATAATATCAAAGAAACGCTTAACTTCATATATCTAATCAAGAAACTGCTCAATATCTACCACACCATTGAAAAAAAGGTAGATCAGCCCTCATTTTATAGGAATCACTTTGTTGGTTTCCATTTCTAGCACATGGTTTGAAGTCACCTCCAAAACCCTCTTCATTTTCATCTTCATGTTTAATATGTAGAGGGACAACATATTCCTCACGCAAGTTCGGTCTTTCCCTTGCAACTATAAGGGCTGCTCTCTAGACTTGTGGGGGTGGGGCGTTAATTTATAAGCCTTTAATAATTTCATTCAACATTTTAATATTCCTAGCCATTCCTTTTACACTCTGTTCTATCCTTGTAAGATGCTTTCCAGTATCATTATCTTGCCCATCCATCATAAGACCTGGCTCTGATACCACTTGATGCAACACAAGATGCTGTTGGATCGTGATTTCGTTCACGAAGACGAAGATTATTGATATCGTTCAACAAGACGAAGAGTAGCTCCAAAACTTAATAGGAATTCTATCTGAATAAATTTTGTAAAATCAATGTATCTCTTTTGTGATTACACCCAACTAAATATAACAACAAGCCAATAAAACTCTATATGACATTAAAATGCATGAATAAAGAAAGAATGTTTACATTCGGTCACTTACCATATTAACTCTATTAATTTCAGCAGGCTTTAAAGATTAGATTCAAAGTCTCTGAAAACTTCATTAATGATGGCTGGTTTCTGAATGAACTTAATTTGTTTGAAGTGGTTGCATCTCTCCATCTTCCTGCAGTTCTTGAGTTGGCTGCAACTCTTCATTATCTTGTGGTTCCCCCATCATAAATAGGTTGTTTAGGAGGGAAAAAAAACAAAGGTATAATGGTATAGCCATTATAATATAAGGTAAAATAATAGTAAAAATATATAATGTGATAGCCATTGGGGTTGAGATCGGGTCTAGAGTTTAAAAATCAGATCAAATCAAGAGCAAGGTGTCAATAGATTTGGCCAAGACCAAATCCAGTGTGCCTTAGGATTGAGATGGGAACAAGTATGAAGCTTCAAAGAATCGAGTCTAAGTGCCTAATGTTCAAACATAAAAAGAGTTCAAGTATTCAAAGAGTTTGATTCACTCAAAGATTAGGTTGGAACAAGGGCATTTGGGGATCCACTAAGATCGAGTATGGAAAGCCAACAGATCAAGAAGAAGGGAATCGAGTGGTGACTAAATTAAAAGTGCTTATATCTCGGGTCTATGACACCCGAGAATTAGTTCCTAGCCATTTGAGGTTTTGATGAGCTCGAGTTTGAGAGTTGAGTTCAAAACACCAAAGATTAAGAACCCATTTGAGAGTGTCATAATTTTTGCTTTTTGATATTTTTCAAAAATGAGTTTGCCTTGAAATAACATTAAATTGATGTTTTTTAGTGTTTTTTTTATTTTATTTTAATGCGTTAATGTCTAAAATAAAAAATCTAAAAAAAACAATTATGTATTTTCAAGCGACAAATATTTTTAAAAAGTTTAATGACCACAATACTAAATACACACTAAAGTAGTGTTTGACGTTGTGATAGGTTACTTTTCAAAGTGCTTTTTACTTAGAAATGCATTAAAATAATGTTTTTTTAATATATTTTTGACATCAACATGATCCAAAAACACAAAAAAATAAAAATTAATTTGAAATAGTTTTTTTTTTAAAGCATGGCCACGTCACTAAAACAAACAGGCTCTAAAGCACATAAAGATTAACAAAGTGTTTGAAAGTGTGATAGTCGTTGCTTTTCAAAGTATTTTTCGCTCGGAAATGCATTAAAATAATGTTTTTTTATTTTTAAAAATCATTTTTAACATCAGTACATCAAAATGATTTAAAAATACTAAAAAAATATTAATTTGAAGAAAAGAAAAAATAAAATAAATTTAAATTTTTTCAAGAATACTTTTAAAACACAAAAACAAACAAGTCAAATCTATAGGGTTCGAGGCATAGTCAAGTCCATGCTGTCTCTAGGTTATGGGTGTGTTTGGGCACCGCGTTCCCTTAAATTTTGAACTTTTTTTTGCTTTAAATGAAATGTTTTTTATGTTTTCAGATTGTTTTGATATGCCGATATTAAAAATAATTTTTCTTTTAAAAAAATTCATTTTGATGCATTTAGAAGCGAAAAACACTTTGAACCGCCACCACCACCACAATCCCAAACACACCCCATTGTTTGAGAGTGTGGTTGTTGTTATTTTTCAAAGTGCTTTTCACTCGAAAATCTATCATAATAATATTTTTTATTTTTTAAAAATTATTTTTAATATTATTGTATCAAAATGATATAAAAATATAAAAAAATATTAATTTAATTTTTTTTTAAAATTTATTTTAAAATATAAAAATAAACAGTATGTGGAAGAGAGATTTGTGTACTCAAGCCGCATCTTGCAACGAAACCACCATCTTATTGATGCATGTACAAAAGATGTGATTATCGTCGATAAAAGGCATGCACACATTATATAATTATTACAATACTTAAACATGGATTATCATTATCATT
>Ga0325400_1000586_pt1 | contig 27509 bp, 26 predicted proteins | sample PopdelMetagenome_2_FD_205662 | JGI IMG/M metagenome (GOLD analysis project Ga0325400, IMG submission 205662) | Populus deltoides microbial communities from Bellville, Georgia, United States - Xylem-PdKOR-R1 | ecosystem: Host-associated > Plants > Phyllosphere > Stem > Wood/Secondary xylem...
CGCCCTTGGGCCCGCCACCGGCCCGCAGGCCCTTGTAGGAGGCCACGATGCCGGCGATCAGCCCGAAGATCAGCGCCTTGATCTCCCCGGACCAGAAGTCCTGCACCTGGGCCAGCGCACTGAACGAGGCCAGGTAGGCACCGGGGGTGCCGCCCTGCAGGATGACGTTGAAGAAGTACCCGCCGGAGACCCCGACGACCGACACCAGGCCGTTGAGCAGGACGGCGACCAGCATCGCGGCCAGCACGCGGGGGACGACGAGCCGCTGGATCGGGGAGATCCCGAGGACCTCCATGGCGTCGATCTCGTCGCGGATCTTGCGGGCCCCGAGGTCGGCGCAGATGGCCGAGCCGCCGGCGCCGGCGATGAGCAGCGCGGTCACGATCGGGCTGGCCTCGCGCAGCACCGCCAGCACCGAGGCCGACCCGGTGAACGACTGCGCCCCCAGCTGACGGGTCAGCGAGCCCAGCTGCAGGGCGATGACCGCGCCGAAGGGGATGGCGACCAGCGCGGTCGGCAGGATCGTCACCGACGCGACGAACCAGGTCTGCTGGATGAACTCGCGCAGCTGGAAGGGCCGCCGGAAGACCGCCCGGACGACGTCGAGGGCGAAGGCGAACAGGTTGCCGCTGGCGCGCAGGGGCCGGGTCGGGGAGAACGTCCCGTCCAGCAGCCCCGGAGCCTTCGGCTTCTCGCCCGGGGTTGCCGTCACGAGCGGCCCCGGGGGTCGGGGACGACGAGGTCGGCGCCGTCCTCGGTGCGCCACTCCCGGCCGCCACCGGGGGTGGGGTCGAAGGAGCCGGAGTCGGCCAGCGCGAGCAGGTCGGCGGGCAGGCTGGCGCGGATGGCGTCGGCGGTGGCCGGGTCGTAGGTGTGCAGCATGCGGGCCACCCGCTCCTGGCGGCGGCGCACGGCCTTGCGCTCGGGCAGGCCGGGGGTGGGCTCCAGCTGCGGGGGCACGGCGTCCCCGCCCGAGGCACCCTTGGGGCCGACGCCGTTGTGCGCGTCGCCGCCGCGGGCCTCCAGGGCGGCCATCTCGGCCTCGACCTGGGCGACGTCCTTCTCCTCGCTCATCCCGATCGGCCCCTCGCGGCGCCCGTTGAGGAACTGCCGGACCACCGGCTCCTGGCTGGTGAGCAGCTGCTCGCGCGGCCCGAACATGGCCAGGTGCCGGCGGAAGAGCAGGCCGAGGTTGTCCGGCACGGTGCGGGCGGTGCCGATGTCGTGGGTGACGATCAGGAAGGTCGCGTCGATCTGGGCGTTGAGGTCGACGATGAGCTGGTTGAGGTAGGCCACGCGCACCGGGTCCAGGCCGGAGTCCGGCTCGTCGAACAGGATCACCTCGGGGTCGAGGACCAGCGCGCGGGCGATGCCGGCGCGCTTGCGCATGCCGCCGGAGATCTCCCCGGGCAGCTTCCCCTCGGTGCCGGCCAGGCCGACCATGTCCATCTTCTCCATGACGATGGACCGGACCTGCGACTCGCTCTTCTTGGTGTGCTCGCGCAGCGGGAAGGCGATGTTGTCGTAGAGGTTCATCGACCCGAACAGGGCGCCGTCCTGGAACAGCACGCCGAACAGCCGCCGGACGTCGTAGAGCTGGCGCTCGGAGCAGCTGACGATGTCGACGTCGGTCATCACGATCGAGCCGCGCTCGGGCTTGAGCAGGCCGACCAGCGACTTGAGGAACACCGACTTGCCGGTCCCCGACGGGCCCAGCATCACCGAGATCTCCCCCGGCGGGAGGGTGAGGGTCACGTCGGACCAGATGTTCTGGCTGCCGAAGGACTTGGTGAGCCCCTCCACGTGCACGGCGACGCCCACGCTCCGACCTCCTCCACCGGCTCCGGTGCCGGCCCCCGCTGCTCCTGCTGGGCCCCGGCATCATGCGGCCCCACCTGCGGGCGCGCACGTCTACCGGGGAGTAACGAAGCACGAGGTTAGTGGTTACGCGGGTCACGGCAATCGTGTGGCCCCCGTCTCGTACCGACTCGTGACCTCCCGCGCACGCAGCAGGGGCCGCACCCCCCGGAGGAGGTACGGCCCCTGCTGTCGATCGGTGTCACCCGCAGGCGACGTGCCCGGCGTGCGCCGGGCGGGGTGTCACTTGACGGTGACGGTGGCGCCGGCGCCCTCGAGGGCAGCCTTGGCCTTCTCCGCGGCGTCCTTGGCGACCTTCTCCAGGACCGGCTTCGGCGCGCCGTCGACCAGGTCCTTGGCCTCCTTGAGGCCGAGCGAGGTCAGGCCGCGCACCTCCTTGATGACCTGGATCTTCTTGTCGCCGGCGGCCTCGAGGATGACGTCGAACTCGTCCTGCTCGGCAGCGGCCTCGGGGGCGGCAGCGCCACCACCGGCGCCGGGGGCGGCGGCCATGGCGACGGGGGCGGCGGCGGTGACCTCGAAGGTCTCCTCGAACTGCTTCACGAAGTCCGACAGCTCCAGGAGGGTCATCTCCTTGAAGGCGTCGAGCAGCTCGTCGGTGGACAGCTTGGCCATGGTTCTTCTCCTACTGGTCAGTCGTCGCTGGCCGCGGGCGCGGCGTCAGCGTCGGTGTCGGGGGTGGTGGGTGCAGCAGCAGCGGTGTCGTCGGCGGCGGGAGCGTCGCCCGCGGGCTTCTTCTCCTTGAGCGCCTCGGCGAGCCGGGCGACCTGCGACAGCGGGGCCTGGAACAGCCCGGCGGCCTTGGTCAGGTTGCCCTTCATCGCGCCGGCCAGCTTGGCCAGCAGGACCTCGCGGGACTCGACGTCGGCGAGGCGGGTGACCTCGGCGGCGTCGACCGGACGACCCTCGACGACGCCGCCCTTGACCACGAGGGCCGGGTTGGCCTTCGCGAAGTCGCGGATCGCCTTGGCGGCCTCGACCGGGTCACCGGCGATGAACGCGATGGCGGTCGGGCCGGTGAGCAGCGGAGCCAGCTCGGTGAAGCCGACGGAGTCCGCGGCCCGCTTCGTCAGGGTGTTCTTGACGACGGCGTAGCTGCTGCCCGCACCGAGGGAACGGCGCAGCTGGCTCAGCTGCGCCACGGTCAGCCCGCGGTACTCGGTGAGCACCGCCGCACTCGAGTCCTGGAACCGGCTGGTGATCTCCGCGATCGCCGCATCCTTGGCCTGCGTGGGCATGGGCCTCCTCTCTCAGTCGGGGCGACCACCGGAGGAGGCACGGCGCGCAGCGATCGAGGAGCCCGGAGACGAGGGACGCCCCGGCGCAGGGCGCACGGGGCGTGGGCGGGCACGGGGCCCGGCGACGATCCGTTCACCTGCGCGGGCCGCCCGGACGGATCCGGGACCTTCGATCGCACGCGGACGTGCGACGACCAGCGGTCTGGGGGGAACGTCGAGAAGAGTACACGCCCCCGCGACGCGCGGTCGCGGGCATCCGCCGGGCCCGCCCGGCACGAATGCCGCACGATCTACCCGCACGTCGTCGGCAGGACAGGAGCACCATCCCCCATGAGCACCCCCGACCGCACCGTCGCCGGCCGTCTCGCCGGCCTCGTGGGCGAGGTCTTCGGCGGCCGCGTCCCGGTCCGCATCCGCGCCTGGGACGGCAGCGAGGCCGGCCCCGCCGACGCCCCCGTCGTCGTGCTCCGCAGCCGCACCGCCCTGCGCCGGCTGCTGTGGGACCCGAACGAGCTGGGCCTGGCGCGCGCCTACGTCGCCGGCGAGGTCGACGTCGAGGGCGACCTGGCCGAGGGCCTGTCCCGCGTCTGGTCGCTGGTCCGCGAGCGGCCGCCGGCCCTGCCGGGCGTGCGCGACCAGCTGCGCTGGGCCCGCACCGCGCTCCGGCTGGGCATCGTGGGCCGCCGGCCGGCGGCACCGCCGGAGGAGGCGGTGCTGTCGGGCGAGAAGCACACCACCGACCGCGACAGCGACGCGATCAGCTACCACTACGACCAGAGCAACGACGTCTACCAGGCGCTGCTCGACGAGCACATGGCCTACTCCTGCGCCTACTTCCGCGAGGACCCGGCCACCGACCCCGGCGCGGCCGACGGCAGCTACACCGTCACCGAGGCCCAGCGGGACAAGCTGGAGCTGGTCTGCCGCAAGCTCGGGCTGCAGCCGGGCATGCGGCTGCTGGACGTCGGCTGCGGCTGGGGCTCGATGATCATCTACGCCGCGCAGCACCACGGCGTGCACGCCACCGGCGTGACCATCTCCGCCCAGCAGCGCGACCACATCGAGAAGGTCGTCGCCGAGCGCGGGCTGGCCGACCGCGTCACGGTGCGGCTGCAGGACTACCGCGACGTCCCGGTGCCGGTCGAGGGCCCCTACGACGCCGTCAGCTCGATCGAGATGAGCGAGCACGTCGGCCAGGAGCAGTACCCGGTGTACGCAGCCACCCTGCACAGGCTGGTGCGCCCGGGCGGCCGGGTGCTCGTGCAGGCCATGAGCCACCCCAGCGCCCCCGGCGGCGGGGCGTTCATCGAGCGCTACGTGGCCCCCGACATGCACATGCGGCCCACCTGGCAGACCGCGGAGATGCTGGCCGCGCCCGGCCTGGAGCTGCGCGACGTGGAGAGCATCCGCGAGCACTACGACTGGACCGTCCGCGCGTGGGCCCAGCGCCTGGAGGACCGCTGGGACGACGTCGCCGGGCTCATCGGCACCGCCGGTGCGCGCATCTGGCGGCTGTACCTGGCCGGCGGCGGGCTGACCTTCGCGGAGAACCGGATGGGCGTGGACCAGCTGCTGTTCGTCAAGCCCCGCCCCGACGGCCGCAGCGGCATGCCCGCCACCCGCGGCGCCTGGCACGAGGGCCTGGGCGCACCCCGCCGGTCCTCCTGACCGGCTCGGCGACGGCGGTGGACCTCGACTGGGGTGCCCTGGGCACCGGCGCGCTGGTCGCGCTCGTGGTCCTGCTGGCGGTGTTCACCGGTACCTGGCTGCTCGCCCTGCGGCTGGGCCGGCACTCGGTGGTCGACGTCGTCTGGGGGCTGGGGTTCGTCGTCGTCGCCCTCACCGGGCTGGTGACCGCTCGGGCCGGCGGGCACGGCGACCTCGGCCGCCAGCTGCTGGTGCTGGCGCTGACCACCGCGTGGGGCGTCCGGCTGGCCGTGCACATCGGCCGCCGCAACGGCGACCGGGAGGACCCGCGGTACGTCGACATCGCCGCCCGCGCCCGCGGCTCGGTGGCCGCGCACCTCTACCGCCGCGTCTACCTGCCGCAGACCGCCGTCCTGTTCGTGGTCTCCCTGCCCCTGCTCCTCGCCACCCACCAGGACGGGACGGCGACCACCGGCTGGCCGCTCGTGGTGGCCCTGCTCGGCGTCGCCGTGTGGTCGCTGGGCTTCACGTTCGAGACGGTGGGCGACTGGCAGCTGGAGCGCTTCAAGGCCGACCCGGCCAACCGGGGCAGGGTCAACGACCGCGGCCTGTGGCGGTACACCCGGCACCCGAACTACTTCGGCGACGCCTGCGTGATGTGGGGGCTGTGGCTGCCCACCGCGGCGCACTGGTCGGGCTGGGTGTTCGTCGTCTGCCCGGTGCTCATGACGCTGAACCTGGTCAAGGGGTCGGGGGCGGCGATGACCGAACGGCGGATGACCAGCTCACGGGCCGGCTTCGCCGAGTACGTCGCGCGCACCAGCGGCTTCGTCCCGCTGCCGCCGAAGAAGGGCTGAGACGCGCGGACGGCGCCGTCCCCGGGGGGACGGCGCCGTCGGCGGTGCGGGGTCGATCAGACCTGCGAGGCCTCGTCGACCAGCAGGTTGCGGGTGCGGTTCGGGTCGACCGGGATGCCCGGGCCCATGGTCGTGGAGACGGTGACCTTGCGGACGTAGCGGCCCTTGGCGGCCGACGGCTTGGCGCGCAGCACCTCGTCGAGGGCGGCGGCGTAGTTCTCCACCAGCTTGGTCTCGTCGAAGGAGACCTTGCCGATGACCAGGTGCAGGTTGGACTGCTTGTCGACGCGGAAGTTGATCTTCCCGCCCTTGATGTCGTTGACGGCCTTGGTGACGTCGGGGGTCACGGTGCCGGTCTTCGGGTTCGGCATCAGGCCACGGGGGCCGAGGATGCGGGCGATGCGGCCGACCTTGGCCATCTGGTCGGGGGTGGCGATCGCGGCGTCGAAGTCCAGGAAACCGCCCTGGATGCGCTCGATGAGGTCCTCGGCACCGACGACGTCGGCACCGGCGGCCTCGGCCTCGGCGGCCTTGTCACCGGTCGCGAAGACGATGACGCGGGCGGTCTTGCCGGTGCCGTGGGGCAGGTTGACCGTGCCGCGGACCATCTGGTCGGCCTTGCGGGGGTCGACGCCGAGGCGGATGGCGACCTCGACGGTCGCGTCGTACTTGGTGGTCGACGTCTGCTTCGCCAGCCCCGCCGCCTGCAGCGGGCTGTAGAGCTGGGTGGCGTCGACGAGCTCCGCTGCCTTGCGGAAGTTCTTGCCGTGCTTGGCCATGGTGGTGCTCCTGTCTGCGCCCGCTCGCGCGGGCGGTCGTGTGGTGAACGGGCCCGGCTGGCCCTCCCACGAAGTGCTGGGGGTGGTGCTTACTGGACCGTGATGCCCATCGACCGGGCGGTGCCGGCGATGATCTTCTCGGCCTGGTCGAGGTCGTTGGCGTTCAGGTCCTCCATCTTGACCTGGGCGATCTCGCGGACCTGGTCACGGGTGACCGTGGCGACCTTGGTCTTGTGCGGCTCGCCGGAGCCCTTCTCCACACCAGCGGCCTTGAGCAGCATGCGGGCCGCCGGCGGGGTCTTGGTGATGAAGGTGAAGGAGCGGTCCTCGAAGACCGAGATCTCCACGGGGACGATGTCACCGCGCTGCGACTCGGTCGCGGCGTTGTAGGCCTTGCAGAACTCCATGATGTTGACGCCGTGCTGGCCGAGCGCCGGACCGACGGGCGGGGCGGGGGTGGCCGCACCGGCCTTGATCTGGAGCTTGATGACCGCGGTCAACCGCTTCCTGGGGGGCATGACTTCCTCTTCTTGTCGTTCAGGTGGTGGTGCGGATCAGCCGGGTCAGAGCTTCTGGACCTGGCTGAAGGACAGCTCGACCGGCGTCTCGCGGCCGAAGATGGAGACCAGCACCTGCAGCTTCTGCTGCTCGGCGTTGATCTCGTTGATGGTGGCCGGGAGCGTGGCGAAGGGGCCGTCCATGACGGTGACCGACTCGCCGACCTCGAAGTCGACCACGGGGCTGCTGGGCGTGCCGGCGGCCGGCGCACCGGCCTCGGGCGAGGCGGCGGCCTTCGGGGTGGTCGCGGGGACCAGCAGCTTGACGACCTCGTCCAGGCTCAGCGGCGAGGGCCGGGAGGTGGCGCCGACGAAGCCGGTGACGCCGGGGGTGTTGCGCACCGCGCCCCACGAGTCGTCGGTGAGGTCCATCCGGACCAGCAGGTAGCCGGGCAGCACCTTGCGGTTGACCTGCACCCGCTTGCCGTTCTTGATCTCGGTGACCTCTTCGGTCGGGACCTCGATCTGGAAGATGTAGTCCTCCATGTCCAGGCTGGTGATCCGCGACTCGAGGTTGGTCTTGACCTTGTTCTCGTAGCCGGCGTAGGAGTGGATGACGTACCAGTCGCCGAACGCGCCGGCCAGCGCCTTGCGCATCGCCTCGGCCGGGTCCTCGTCCTCCTCCTCGGCGGTCGCGAGGACCTCCTCGGTGAGGGGGTCGTGGTCGGGCGCGGGCTCGAGCGTGGTGTCGCCGACCAGCGCGTCGTCGACGGCACCGCGGGCGTTGCCGCTGCCGCCGGGGACCGCGTCGGCCATCGGGTTGTCGGCGGTCAGGTCGCCGGTGTCCACCGAGCCCTCGGCCGCACCGGTCTCGCGCACGCCGGTCTCGGCGTCGACGGCACCGGTGGCGGCGTCCACGGCGGCGTCGGCCGTCGGGTCCTCGGTGGCGTCGGCGACGACGTCGTCGTTCTCGCGGGGGTCGGTCACGGGGTGGGTCTCTTTCCTGTGCGTCGGTGGGGCGGGGTCGGTGGCGGGGTCAGCCGAAGACGGCGATGACGCCCTGGGCGAAGAGGATGTCCAGCCCGGCCACCAGCGCCACCATGAAGGCGACGAAGACGATGACGACGGTCGTGTAGGTGATCAGCTCGCGCCGGCCCGGCCAGATGACCTTGCGCAGCTCGGCGACGACCTCGCGGAGGAACCGGCCGATGCTGCGCTTCTCGCGCAGCTCGGCGGCGCGGGCCCGCTCGGCCGCGGCCCGGGTGGGGGTCTCGTCCTTCTTCGCCGCGGCGCTGCGGCCGCCGGGCCGGGTGGTGCGCGCCTCGCTGGCCGGGCGGCCGCCGGGACGGTCGCGGCGGCGCACCCGCGGGGCGGCTGGCTCGTCGTCGTCCTCGTCGTCGTCGTCGGCCGTGATGGCCCCGCGACGGCGGCGGGCCGGGGTGGCGACGACCTTGTCCTCGTCCTCGGCCGCCTCCGCGGCGACCTCGTCCTCGGCGGCCTCGAGCTCGGCCGCGTCGTCGACCCCGGGGGTCTCGGCGTCGATCTGCTCGTCGGTCAGCTCGGCGTCGTCGGCGGGCTCGGACCTCGGACGCCGGCGTGCGTCCTCGGTGCCCGGCTGCTCGTCGCTCACTGCGCCTCGCCTCGTCGTCGGTGTTCGCGGTCTGGGGTGGTGGTCTCCACCGTCCCGGCCGGCCCGGCCGGGCTTCATGCGCCGCTCGCTGGCGGGTCGTGCACACCGCCGGCGGGCCGGCGGGCGGGCAGGGGTGACAGGACTTGAACCTGCAGCCTGCGGTTTTGGAGACCGCTGCTCTGCCAATTGAGCTACACCCCTAGGCGGCCACCGGGGCGACCGCCGGGGACCTCGACCTGCCGGTGACGTGGTCCGACCACTCCATGACCAGCACGGGGCGGTACCGGGGCACGCCGGTGACAGGGTCTGAGAACCCCAGGCGAGAAGTGTACGTGACGGGGTCGGCGACCAGCCACCACGTCCCCGTCCGTCAGAGCTGGACGACCGCCCGGGCCAGGCTCAGCACCTTCTCGCCGCCGCTGGTGACGGTGAGGTCCACCCGGACGCGGTCGTCGTCGAGCAGGGCGGCGACCCGGCCGGCCACGACGACCTCGGCGCCCGTGCCGTCGTCGGGGACGACGACCGGGCGGCTGAAGCGCACGGAGTACTCGACCAGCGCGCCCGGGTCACCCGCCCAGGCGGTGACGGCGCGGGCGGCGAGGCCGGCGGTGAGCATGCCGTGGGCGATGACGCCGGGCAGGCCGACCTCGGTGGCCACGCGCTCGTTCCAGTGGATGACGTTGAAGTCCCCGGAGGCGCCGGCGTAGCGGACCAGGTCGGCGCGGGTGACCTGGGAGGTCTGCGGGGGCAGCTCGGTGCCGACCTCGACGTCGGCGCGGCGGACCACGGCGGCCATCAGGCGCCCCGGGCCACGAGCATCGCGCTGGTCCGGCAGACCGGCTCGCCGTCCTCGGTGGCCAGGTCGACCCGGGTGGTGAGCATGTCGTTGCCGGCCACGCTGCGCACGGCCTCGATCGAGGCGGTGGCGACCAGCCGGTCGCCGGCCCGGATCGGGCGGTGGTGGACGAACCTCTGCTCGCCGTGCACGACGCGGCTGTAGTCGATCGCGACGTCGGGGTCGGCGAGGACCACGTCCCCGGCGCCCAGGCTCAGCACGATGGCGAACGTGGGCGGGGCGACGACGTCGGGGTGGCCGGCCGCGCGGGCGGCCTCGGGGTCGCGGTAGACCGGGTCGTCGTCACCCAGTGCGCGGGCGAACTCGGCGATCTTCTCCCGCCCCACCTCGTACACGGCGGAGGGCGGGTAGCTGCGCCCGACCAGTCCTGGGTCCAACGCCATGCTCCCGCCCTCCGTCGGTCGAGGCCCTGCTGGGGTCAGCGGGTCTCGCGGTGGATCGTGTGCTTCTTGTCCGTGGGGCAGTACTTCTTCAGCTCGAGCCGGTCGGGGTCGTTCCGCCGGTTCTTGCGGGTGATGTAGTTGCGGTTCTTGCACTCCTGGCACGCCAGGGTGATCTTCGGACGGACATCGGTGGCTGCCATGAGCGTTTCCTCGCCTTGTGCTGGGGTGACGTGCGGGGGATGGTCCCCCACACGGCGACGGACCCCGGTGACCGGGGTCCGTCAGGAGTAGCGGCGACCGGACTTGAACCGGTGACACAACGATTATGAGCCGTTTGCTCTACCAGGCTGAGCTACGCCGCCGGGATGACCGTGCGGCCCGATCTGTCGACTGGACCGGCTGGTCGGAGCCCCTTTACGGAATCGAACCGTAGACCTTCTCCTTACCATGGAGACGCTCTGCCGACTGAGCTAAAGGGGCCTGCCTGCTTCGCGGGACACACTACCCGGCGCCTCGCGGCGCGGTGCGCGTGCCCCTCGCGGAGCGTGCTCGAGAACCCTAGCAAACCCTCACGAGCGCACGAACAACCGGCGGTGCGGCGCGCCCGGCGCGGCGGACCGGACCCCGGTCCGGGCCAGCAGCCAGTTCTCCAGCCGGTCGTCGGGCAGCGGCCGGCTGACCAGGAAGCCCTGCAGCTTGTCGCAGCCCATCTCGGCCAGCAGGTCGCGGGTGACCTCGTCCTCGACGCCCTCCGCGACCACCCGCAGGCCCAGGTTGTGGGCCAGCTCGACGATCGAGCGGGCGATGAAGGACTCGCTCTGGCTGGTGGACATGCCCAGCACGAAGGACTTGTCGATCTTCAGCTCGTCGATCGGCAGCTGACGGAGCTGGGACAGCGAGGAGTAGCCGGTCCCGAAGTCGTCCATGGACAGCCGCAGGCCCAGCGCGTGCAGGTCGGCGAGCACGGTGGAGTTGCGCACCGAGTCGTCCACGACGATGCCCTCGGTCAGCTCCAGGGTCAGCAGGGAGCCGGGGACCCCGTGCCGGCGCAGTGCGGAGCGGACGCGGTCGACCAGGTCGGGCTCGGCCAGGCACTTGGCGGAGAGGTTCACCGCGACCGACAGCGCGATGTCCTGGTCCAGCCAGCGCCGGCAGCGCTCCAGGGCGAGGTCGAGGACGTAGTCGGTGACCGCGCCGATCCGCCCGATCTGCTCGGCCAGGCCGATGAAGTCGTCCGGGGGCACGTTGCCGTAGCGCGGGTGGGCCCAGCGGACCAGCGTCTCCACCGAGACGATGTCGGAGGTGCGGGTGTCCACGATGGGCTGGAAGACCACGGTGATCTGCTTCTCGGCCATCGCGGACTCCAGCTCGGTGCCCAGCTGCAGGCGCCGCAGGCTCTGCTGGTCCAGGACCGGGTGGTAGCTGGCGACGCCGCCGGAGCTGTGGCCGGCCAGCAGGGCGACGTCGGCGCGCTGCATGAGGGTGCCGGAGGTGTCCCCGTGCACCGGCGCGGCGGCGACGCCGAAGGTGAGCAGGACGTCGAGGTCCAGCCCGGCCACGCGGGCCCGGGTGGCCGCCGCGTCGCGCAGCCGGCGGGCCGCGCGCTCGGTCGCGGGCAGGCTCAGCCCGGGCAGCAGGACGGCGAACTGCCCGCCCTCCATCCGGGCCACCAGGGCGCGGGGCGGCGCGTGCTCGCGCAGCAGGCCGGCAGTGACCAGCAGCAGCTCGTCGCTGGCGGCGTGGCCCAGGGTGTCGGTGACGTCGGCGTAGTTGTCCAGCGAGGCGAAGACCAGGCCCGCCCGGACCTCACCGGGCTCGGCGGACAGCAGCGCGTCGATCTCGACCGCCAGCCGCTGCCGGTTGGGCAGCCCGGTCAGGGCGTCGTGGTCGGCGTCGTAGCGGATGCGGGTGAGCAGCTGCTGCTGCCGGATGGCCGCGTTGACGTGCGTGAGCATCGCGTCCAGCGCGGCCCGGTCGCCGGCCTCGAACGAGACCAGGTCGCTGCGGCGGTCGCACACCTCGAGGTAGCCGTGCTCCCCCGCCGCCGTGACGACCGGGGCACCGAGCACCTCGTCGGCTCCCCGGCGCGCCAGGGCCGCCGACTCCTCGCTGGACGCGGTGGCGGAGACGACCAGGACCGGCCCCCCGCCGAGGGGGTCCACCACACGTCGGCGGATGGGGTCCTCGGGGTCGCTGGGGCCCGCGTACCAGTCGGGGACGTCGGCGTTCCCCACGACCACCAGGCGGGGGCCTTCCTCGAGGAAGGGCGGCAGCCAGAGCGCGACGCGCTCGGCGTTGAAGAGCTCGCGGACCGCCGAGGCGATCTGGCGCACACCCGCCTCGTCCGGGCTGACCTCCTCCACCCGGCGGGCGAAGTCGTAGACCTGCTGGACGGTCCTGCGCTCCCGGCCGACCCGCGCGGTCGCCCGGAAGAGCAGGACCACCGCGATGACGAGCGGGAGGACCACGACGAGGGTCCAGGCGCTGGACCCGATGAGGACCAGCACGACGATGGCGATGCCCACCCCGAGGACCGGCATCACGATGCCGGTGGCGAGCATGCCGCGCCAGAACTCCCAGCCGGGCGCGCCGGCGGTGAGCGCGATCGCCGTCGAGACGAGCAGGGTGCCGCCGAGCGTGCTGGCGATGAGGGCGGTCAGCAGAGCCAGCCAGGTCAGCGGCTCGGTGATGTCCAGCGGTCCGAACGCCTGCAGGACCAGGCCGGCCAGGGCAACCTCGAACGCGCCGTTCGCGATGTTAAACACCAGCTTGGGCAACTGGTAGCGCTGGTGGACCAGGGTGACGAGCAGGGCCAGGGTGCGGGCGACGAACGTCCAGAACGGTCCGACCTCGAGGAGCCCGATGACCAGCACCAGGTCCATCAGCGAGAAGGCGTAGGTCTCCCGGCCGAACTCCACGTGCAGGGGGACGGACTCGGCGACGACACCGCCGACGAAGACCAGCCCGAGGACCCACCACGACACCGGACCAGCCGCGGGGTGCAGCACGGGCAGGCCGACGGCGACCGCGAGCACCGCGGCGAGCATCGTCGGGGCCCACGGGCTCCGGTGCAGCGCTCTGCGCGGGGCGCCCATGGTGCTGGGAGCGTCGACCACCATCGTCCTGCCTGTCGGAGCAGCAATGGCGCGAGGCTAACAGCGAGTGACCACACTTCCCGCGTCTTCTCACCCTGGCGGGGTGGCTGACTACGTTGCGCCACCCCGCCCGTGCCGATCGGGGTCGATCAGCCCCACTTGGTGACGCGGCCCCACTTGGTGACGCGGCCCCACTTGGTGACGCGGTTGGCAGAAGACATGGCGGTGGTGCTGGACATGACGCCTCCTCAGGCATGGATGGACTGCTCAGGTGCGGCAGCCGCCCACGCGGGGGCAGAGCAAGGTCGGCACGGACCGCTGGGAGCAGCGTCGCGAGGTGTCACCCGTCCGGGCAAGTTGTTGACATCACGACCGGGTGACGTGTGGTCGCGTCGCTACTCTGCGTCGAAGCTTAACGACCTCAAGTCACTGATGCGGGTGACATCCGGCCGTGTCGCCGCGTGTCGGTGGTTGCACCGGACGGCCGGACCCGACATGCCGGGCGCGGTTGGCCCGCCCGACACGCCCGACCGGCCGTGCCGGTCCGGTGCCCACCCCGGATCAGCCGTGTCGTGACGCACCGGGACCACCGCCGCACAGCCGGTCAGAGCAGCCGGGCGACGGGTGACCCTCCGCGCCGCAGCTCGCCCAGCGGTGAGGCCAGGTCGGGCGGGGCGACCGCGCTCGCCGGCACCGGTGGGGGCAACCGCAGGGCGCGGAGGACCTGCTCGTAGGCCAGCCCCGCACCCCCGGGCCGCCCCAGCAGGCGGGCCGCCGCGGCCAGCGCGCCGCCTGCGCCGTGCAGCAGCGGACCGGCCGGCCGGTCCGGCGCCCCGACGCCCACCGCGCCCAACCCGGCGTCGACGGCGGGCCCCACGACCATCGGGGTGAACCCGGGCACCAGGGAGAAGACCAGCTCGACCTGGCTGCGCAGGAACTGCTCGTCGACGGCCACGGCGTCGGCGCGGGCGGAGCCGACCAGGTGCGCCAGGGCCGCCCCCTGGTCCCGGACCGCGGCGAACGCCCCGACCAGCACCGTGGCGTCGACGCCCGGCGGGAGCTCCACCACCAGCCCCTCCACGGCGGGCACCAGCACGCGGGCGGCCGGCGCCTCCGCCAGCAGCGCCGCCGTCCCGGCCAGCAGGGTCACCGCGCCCGGTGCCGCCGGGTCGGTCAACCGGGTGACCAGCAGGTCCGGGTGGGCCGCCACGACCGCCGCGAGCCCGGGCGCCACCCGCGCCCAGGTGGCCGGCAGCGCGCTCACCACGTGGTCGGCGCCCGGGACCAGCGGGGCGCCCACCGAGGTCAGTGCCGCGGTGGCGACGGCCGGCGCGGAGCCGTCCTGCGCGGCCAGCGCCACCAGGTCGGCCAGCGCCGCGCCGTCGTCGGACCAGGTGCGCGCCAGCAGCGCCGACCACGCGGCGGGGGTGTCCAGCGCCCCCGCGGCGAGCTCGGGCCGCCCGGAGGACACCAGCGAGCCGACGACGACGGCCACCGGGTCGGCGGCCCCGCCGGCCGTGCGGTCCACCGCGCGCTGCCCCTGCTCCCGCTCGCGGGACAGCAGGGACGGCAGCCAGCCGGACGCCAGGACCGCTCCCCCGCCCGCGGCGACCACCGCCCCCATGCCGAGCGCGACCTGGTCGGGGACGCCGTCGGGGTCCAGCGGGTCGAGGACGCCCGACAGCAGACCGGGTGCACGCGTGGCCGACGACGCGGCCGCGGTGAACGCCACCGCCAGCCCTCCGGCGACCCCGTCGTCCGCGCCCGCCAGCAGGAGCACCTGCTGCAGCCCCGCCGGGCCCAGCCGCTCGACCAGGGCACCGGCCACCAGCGGGTCGGCGAGCGACCCGGCGTGCTCCTCCAGGACCGCCCGCACCCGGTCGGTGCCCGTCGCCCCGGTCAGCTGGGCGGCGATGCCGGCGCCGAGGTCGGCACGCACGGCCGCACCGTGCGCCGGCAGCAGCAGGGCCAGGTGCAGGCGGACGCCGTCGGCGACCGGCCCGGCGCCGTGGGCCGGGCCGGCCCCGAGGTCGCCCGCCGCAGCGGCCAGCACGGTGGCCGCGACGGCTGCGTCCTCGGCCACCGAGGCCAGCAGCGCGGCGTGCTCGGCGGCCCGGTCGGCGTCGGCGGCGGCGACCTCGGCGACCAGGGCGGTGGCGGCCGGGTCCTCGGTCACCGAGGACACCTGCGCGGCCGGGTCGACCAGGGTGGCCAGCCTCAGCTGCGCGTCCGCGAAGGCCGCGGCCTGGCGCTCGCGCAGCACCGCGATCCGGGCCCGCGCCGCCGCCACGGTCTCCCCGTGACCGGCCACCGCACCCAGCGCCGCGGTCACCGCGTCCTGCACCGCGCCCACGACCCGCCGGGTCGCCGCGACCTCGGCGGCCGCGGCGGCCGAGTCCGCCCCCAGCCACCCCGGGGCCCGGGCCGCCGGGCCGGCCAGGTGCGCCTCCAGCACCCCGAGCACGAACCCTGCACCGGCCAGCCCGTCGACCGCCGCGGACAGCGCGCCGGGGTCGCCCGGGGGGTCGGGCAGCGGGGCCGGCGGCGGGAGCACGGTGCTCACCGGGCGGCGACCGAGCCGCGCGGGGCGAGCAGGGACCCGTCCAGGCCGGCCCAGTCGTCGGCGACCGCGCCGACCGTGGACCCCAGCCAGTGCAGCTCCTCGGCGAGGTGCCCCCCGGCAGCCGCGACGGCGTCGACGAGCACGCCCAGCGCGGGCTGGACGGGGCCGCCCACCGCGGAAGCGGGCAACCGGCCGGCGACCTCGGCGGCGGTGTCGCCGCACCCGTGGAGCGCGGCGGCCAGGCCGTACAGCTCGGCCGGCGGCACCTGGATCGTCATGCCGGGAGTGTGCGACGGCCCGCCGACGGGCGGGCCGGTCGTCCACAGGGGGCGTGCGTCGTCCACAGCGGTGCCCCGGCCGGGCCCCCGCCCACCTACAGTTCCGCCGGTGAGCAGGCCGTGGACCGGGTCGGAGGAGGGCTCCAGCCTGCCCTTCGTCCTGGTCTGCTGGCTGGTCGCCGCGCTCATGGCCTTCGGCGCGGTCGCCGCCTCCGACGCGTTCCTGGAGCAGCAGCGGGTGCAGTCGGCCTGCGACGGCGCCGCGCTGGCCGCGGCGAACCGGACCGGAGGCGACGCCGTCTACGCCCGTGGGGTGGCCGGCTACCTGCCGCTGGACCAGGCCTCCGCCGAGGTGGCGGTCGCCGACCAGCTCGCCGACGGCGGCACCCGGCTGGACGCCTGGTCGGTCGCCGTCGACGGCGTGGAGGCCACCGTGACCTGCACCCGCGCGGTGCCGATCGCGTTCGGGTGGCTGTTCCTGGGCGGGCAGCCGTTGGAGCGCACCGCGGTCGCCAGCGCCCGCGCGCCGACCGCCTGACCCCGGGGACGACGACGGCCCCCGACCATGCGGTCGGGGGCCGTCGCACCAGGCGTGGCGGGTGAAGGATTCGAACCTTCGTAGGCTAAGCCGACGGATTTACAGTCCGCTCCCATTGGCCACTCGGGCAACCCGCCGTGTGCTGTGGTGCCCGACGAGCGTACAAGACCGGTGCGGCCGCCCCACCAGGTGGCTCGCCGACGAGGAGGAGAACAGACATGGCAGACGCGTCCTTCGACGTCGTGAGCAAGGTCGACCGCCAGGAGGTCGACAACGCGCTGAACCAGGCCGGCAAGGAGCTGTCCCAGCGGTTCGACTTCCGCGGCACCAACGCGGCCATCGCCTGGGCCGGCGAGGAGGCGGTCACCCTGACCGCCGACACCGAGGAGCGGGTGGCCGCGGCGCTGGAGGTGTTCAAGGAGAAGCTGGTCAAGCGGGGCATCTCGATGAAGGCCGTCGACGCCGGCGAGCCCCAGGCCTCGGGCAAGACGTACAAGATCTCCGCCACCATCCAGCAGGGCATCGCCTCGGACAAGGCCAAGCAGATCGCCAAGGCCATCCGCGACGAGGGCCCCAAGGGCGTGCAGGCCCAGATCCAGGGCGACCAGCTGCGCGTCAGCGGCAAGAAGCGCGACGACCTGCAGGCGGTGCAGCAGCTGCTGAAGAGCAAGGACTTCGAGATCGCCCTGCAGTTCGACAACTACCGCTGACCGGTCTCCCGGGCCAGCTGCTCCAGGCGGGCGATCCGGTCGGCCATCGGGGGGTGGGTGGCGAACATCGACGCCAGGCCCGCCCCCCGGAAGGGGTTGGCGATCATCAGGTGGCTCTGGCTGACCAGCCGCTGGTCCTGGGGCAGCGGCCGGGCGGCCACCCCCTGCTCCAGCTTGCGCAGCGCCGAGGCCAGCGCGAGCGGGTCGGCGGACAGCTGCGCGCCGGACGCGTCGGCCTGGTACTCCCGGCTGCGGCTCACCGCCATCTGCACCAGCCCCGCCGCCAGCGGGCCCAGCAGCACCAGCAGCAGGCCGCCGACGGCGTTGCCGCCGCTGCGCTCGTCGCGGCCGCCGAGGAGGCCGGAGAACATGGTCATCTGCGCGGCGAAGGTGATGGCGGTGGCCATCGCGCCGGCCACCGAGCTGATCAGGATGTCGCGGTTGTGGACGTGGGAGAGCTCGTGCGCCAGCACCCCGCGCAGCTCGCGCCGGTCCAGCAGCTCGAGGATGCCCTGGGTGCAGCAGACCGCGGCGTTGCGCGGGTTGCGCCCGGTCGCGAAGGCGTTGGGCTGGTCGGTGGGGCTGACGTAGAGCCGGGGCATCGGCTGCCGGGCCCCGGTGGCCAGCTCGCGGACGATCGCGTACAGCTGCGGCGCCTGGGTCTCGGTGACCGGGAAGGCCCGCATGGAGCGCAGCGCCAGCTTGTCGCTGTTGACGTACGCGTAGCCGTTGATGCCCAGCGCGACGACCAGGGCGATCACCAGCCCGCCGCGCCCGCCGAGCAGGGCACCGATCGCCAGGACGATCCCGGCCATGAGGCCGAGCAGCAGCGCGGTCCGCAGACCGTTGTTCCAGCGGTGCACGCCCGGTCAACGCGGGGGGCGGGGAGGCCGTTCCCCGGCCGGCCGGGGTCCGACCCGGCGCCGGGGCGGAGGTTTGCCGGGGCGGCGGGTGAGCAACTCCCAATCCCATGAGCGCCGACACGGACACCGGTGAGCACGAACGCGTCGGCACGTCGGGTGCCGACGACCTCAACCGCGCCACGGGTCTGGGCAGCCTGGACCTGGTGACCCGGCTGGCCACCGAGCAGCCGGCGGCGGTGGGCCTGGTGGTGGACGCGCTGACCGGCCCGGACGCGCACGGCCGGGACGTCACCGAGCTGCTGCAGCTGGTCGTGCAGACCGCCAAGGCCACCATGGACGACTGCGACTCCGCGGGGGTGACCGTCGTCCAGGAGGGCACGCCGTTCACCTCGGCGTGGACCGACGAGCGGACCCTGTCCGTGGACCGCGACCAGTACGACGTCGGCGACGGGCCCTGCCTGCACGCCGTGCGCACCGGGTCCTGCGTCCGGGTGACGGTGTCCGAGGCCGCCGAGCTGTGGCCGGACTTCACGCGGGCGGCGACCGCCGACGGCGTGCGGGCCTTCCTCGCCTGCCCGCTGGTGGTCGACGGCACCCGGTTCGGTGCGCTGAACCTCTACAGCCGGTCGCTGGACGGCTTCACCGACCACGACGAGGCACTGGCGACGCTGATCAGCCGCATCGCCTCCGGCCTGGTCGCCGGGCAGCTGCGCCAGCACCGGTCGGCCACCTTGATCTCCCAGCTCGAGGAGGCGATCGCCTCGCGCGCGGTCATCGAGCAGGCCAAGGGCGCGATCGCCGTCGTCCGGCAGGTCACCCCCGACGACGCCTTCGGCGTCCTGCGCACCGTCAGCCAGGAGACCAACGTGAAGCTGCGCGAGGTGGCGGCCCGCACGCTGCGGGAGTTCGGCGCGCTGCTCGGCTGACCTGCACGCGCGCAGGGCGTGTGCTCGGTCACCCTGCGCTCCCGACGGCCCGGCCGACGGTCACGGGAACGTAACCTCGGCCGGTGGAGGTACTTCCCTGATGACTGGCACCACCTCGGAGACCACTCCGCAGACCCAGGCCTCGGCGCCGGGCGGTCTGGTCAAGGACGTCGTGACGCTGGACCGCGTCGTGATCCGGCTGGCCGGTGACTCCGGCGACGGCATGCAGCTGACCGGCAACCGGTTCACCGACGAGACCGCGTCGCTGGGCAACGACGTGGCCACGCTGCCCAACTTCCCGGCCGAGATCCGTGCACCCACGGGGACCCTGCCCGGTGTCTCCAGCTTCCAGCTGCACTTCGCCGACCACGACATCATGACCCCCGGGGACGCCCCCGACGTGCTGGTCGCGATGAACCCGGCGGCGCTGAAGGCCAACCTGGCCGACCTGCCCGGCGGCGGGCTGCTGATCGTGGACTCCGACGAGTTCACCGCCCGCAACCTGGCCAAGGTCGGCTACGCGGAGAACCCGCTAGAGGACGGGTCGCTGGACGGCTGGCAGCTGGTCGCCGTCCCGCTGACCTCGATGACCACCGACGCGCTCACCGACTCCGGCCTGGGCAAGAAGGAGGCCGAGCGCAGCAAGAACATGTTCACCCTCGGTCTGCTGTCGTGGATGTACCACCGGCCGACCGAGGGCACGATCCGGTTCCTGGAGCGGCAGTTCAAGCGCAAGCCCGAGATCGCCGCGGCCAACATCGCCGCCTTCCGGGCCGGGTTCAACTACGGCGAGACCACCGAGGCGTTCGCGGTCTCCTACGAGATCAAGCCCGCCCCGATGGCCCCGGGGACCTACCGCAACATCTCCGGCAACCAGGCGCTGGCCTACGGCCTGGTCGCCGCGGGCGTGCGGTCCGGCCTGCCGGTGTTCCTGGGCGCCTACCCGATCACCCCGGCCTCGGACGTGCTGCACGAGCTGAGCAAGCACAAGGCCTTCGGCGTGCGCACCTACCAGGCCGAGGACGAGATCGCCGGCATCGGTGCGGCGCTGGGCGCCAGCTTCGGCGGCGCGCTGGGCGTGACCACGACGTCGGGCCCGGGTGTGGCGCTGAAGTCCGAGACCGTCGGGCTGGCGGTGATGACCGAGCTGCCGCTGGTCATCGTCGACGTCCAGCGCGGCGGGCCCTCGACGGGGCTGCCCACCAAGACCGAGCAGTCGGACCTGCTGCAGGCGATGTTCGGCCGCAACGGCGAGGCCCCGGTGCCCGTCGTCGCCCCGCGCTCGCCGGCGGACTGCTTCGACGCCGCGATCGAGGCGGCGCGGATCGCGCTGACCTACCGCACCCCGGTGTTCCTGCTGTCCGACGGCTACCTGGCCAACGGCGCCGAGCCCTGGTCGGTGCCCGACACCGGGTCGCTGCCGGACCTGCGGGTGGAGTTCGCCACCGAGCCCAACGGCACCGACGCCGCCGGGGACCCGGTGTTCCTGCCCTACCTGCGCGACGCCGAGACCCTGGCCCGGCCGTGGGCGGTGCCCGGCACGAAGGGCCTGCAGCACCGCATCGGCGGGCTGGAGAAGGCCGACGGCACCGGGAACATCTCCTACGACCCGGCCAACCACGACCACATGACCCGCATCCGGCAGGCCAAGGTCGACGGCATCGCCGCCTCGCTGCCGCCCACCGAGGTCGACGACCCCGACGGCGACGCGAAGGTCCTGGTGATCGGCTGGGGCTCCACCTACGGGCCGATCGGTGCTGCCTGCCGGCGGATTCGCCGCTCGGGCCGCTCGATCGCGCAGGTCCACCTGCGCCACGTCAACCCGCTGCCGGCCGACCTCGGGGAGATCATCCGGTCCTACGACCGGGTGGTGTGCCCGGAGATGAACCTCGGCCAGCTGTCCCTGCTGCTGCGCGCGGAGTACCTCGTCGACGTGCACAGCCACACCCAGGTGCGTGGGCTGCCCTTCCGGGCCGCCGAGCTCGCCGCCGTCCTGCAGGACGTCATCGACAGCACCGGACCGGAGGTCCCGTCGTGACCACCCACCCCATCGACGAGCACGTCCACGAGCTGGGCATGCCCGCCTTCGACCAGCGGATCGCCGACGCCGTCGCGCGGTCGGTGGAGCTGGGCGGGGACAAGCAGACCACGCTGAAGGCCAAGGACCTCAAGACCGACCAGGAGGTCCGCTGGTGCCCCGGCTGCGGGGACTACGTGATCCTCAACGCCGTCCAGTCGTTCCTGCCCAGCCTCGGCATCGCCCGCGAGGACATGGTCATCGTGTCCGGGATCGGCTGCTCGTCCCGCTTCCCGTACTACATGAACACCTACGGGATGCACTCCATCCACGGGCGCGCCCCGGCCATCGCCACCGGGCTGGCCGCTTCCCGGCCGGACCTGTCGGTGTGGGTGGTGACCGGTGACGGCGACGCGCTGTCCATCGGCGGCAACCACCTGATCCACACGCTGCGGCGCAACGTGAACCTGACGATCCTGCTGTTCAACAACCGGATCTACGGGCTCACCAAGGGCCAGTACTCCCCCACCTCCGAGCTGGGCAAGGTCACCAAGAGCACCCCGATGGGGTCGCTGGACCACCCGTTCAACCCGGTCAGCCTGGCGCTGGGCGCCGACGCCACGTTCGTCGGACGGGCCATGGACTCCGACCGCAAGGGCCTCACCGACGTGCTGCGGCAGGCCGCCGAGCACCAGGGCACCGCACTGGTGGAGATCTACCAGAACTGCAACATCTTCAACGACGGCGCCTTCGAGCTGCTCAAGGACCCGCTGACCGGGACCCAGTGGTCGATACCCCTGGTGCACGGCGAGAAGATCGTCTTCGGCCCGGACGGCGCCTCGTGCGTCGTGGCCGACGGCTGGGGCGGGCTGCGGGTGGCCGAGACCAACCAGGTCGACGAGGCCCAGATCGTGGTGCACGACGCGCACCGGGAGGACCCCGCCTACGCCTTCGCGCTGAGCCGGCTGTCCCACCAGGACCTGCGGTACACCCCGATGGGCGTGTTCCGCTCGGTCGCCAAGCCCACCTACGACGCCATGATGACCGACCAGCTCGAGGACGCCCGGTCCGGCCAGCCGGCCGACCTGGACCGCTTGCTCCACGGGTCGGACACGTGGACAGTAGAGGCGTGACCCGCAGACACACCTATCTCCCCGCCGGGTACAGGCACCGGTGAGCCCCGGGCACGACACCGTCGTCGCGCCCGCCGGCTCCCCGCGGACGGCGACCGGCCGGTTGGTCGAGGACGTCGTCCTCGGTGCCCGGATCGGCGCGATGCGCGCCGGTGGCTACGTCCTCGCGCTGCGCGGTGACCGGGTGGCCCGGCTGCTGCACCGGCCGTGGCGGCTGGACCCCTACCCGGTCTACGCCGAGCTGCGGGCCGCGCAGCGGGCCGGGGGTGCCGTGCGCAGCCGCACCGGGCTGACCGCGGTCGCCACCCACTCCTCGGTCGAGGCCGTGCTGCGCGACCGCCGCCTGGGCGTGCGGCTCTCCGACGGCCGCAGCCGCCTCGGCGAGGGCGACGGCCCGTCGCTGATGGAGCCGGTGGACCTGTCGCTGCTGACCATCGACCCGCCCGACCACACCCGGCTGCGCCGGCTCGCCCAGCCGGCCTTCGCGCCGCGGCGCCTGGCGCACTACCGGGAGGTCGCCGAGCAGGTGACCGGGGACCTGCTGGACGCAGCGCTGGCCCGCGGCGGCCCGTTCGACCTGGTCGCCGAGCTCGCCTCACCGCTGCCGATCAAGGTCATCTCGGCGCTGCTGGACGTCCCCGACGTCGACAGCGCCCGGTTCGCCCGCTGGGGCCTGGCCCTGGGCTCCTCGCTGGACGGCGTCCGGTCGCCCTCCCACGTGCGGGAGCTGACCCGGGCCACCGAGGACCTGCGCGCCCTGTTCGGGCAGCTGCTGGAGCAGCGCCGCGCGCACCCCGGGGAGGACGTCATCTCCACCCTCGCCGGGGCGGTCGACGGCGGCACGGCCACCGCCGACGAGGTGCTGGCGCTGGCCCAGCTGCTGCTGGTCGCGGGCTTCGAGACCACCACCAACCTGATCGGCAACGCGGTGCAGGCCATGCACCGCACGCCCGGCCAGTGGGCGGCGCTGGCCGCCGACCCGTCGCTGGCGGCCGCGGCCGTCGAGGAGACGCTGCGCTACGACCCACCGGTGCAGCTGACCGCCCGGTTCGCCCACGAGGACGTCGAGATCGGGGACCTGCGGCTGCGCCGGGACAGCGGCGTGCTGGTGCTCATGGCCAGCGCGAACCGCGACCCCGACGTGCACCCCGACCCCGACCGCTTCGACCTGCACCGCGAGCAGGCGGCCCCGCACCTGGCCTTCTCCGGCGGGGCGCACTACTGCCTGGGTGCACCGCTGGCCCGGCTGGAGGGCGAGGTCGCCCTGCGGCTGCTGGCCGAGCGGGCACCGCGGCTGCGCCCGGCCGGGGACCCGGTGCCACGGGTGGCCACCGTGCTGCGCGGCCCGCTGCACCTGCCGGTCACCGGCTGACCCCGGCCAGCACCTCGGTCAGCGCGGACAGCGCCGGGCCCAGCTCGGCGCGGGCCGGCGCGGCCCAGCCCACCACCAGGCCGGCCCGCGGGTCGGTGAGGGTCTGCTCGGCCAGCGAGCCCACCGCCACGCCCCGGCCGGCCAGCGCGCGCACCGCCTCGGTCTCGGTGCCGCGGTCGGGCAGCGGGACGACCAGGTGCGCACCGGCGGCGTCCCCGACGCAGCCGTGCCCGGCGGCGGCCACCGCGGTCCGGACCAGGTCGCGGCGGGCGGCCAGCTCGCGGCGCAGCCGGCGCAGGTGCCGGGCCAGGTCCCCCGAGGCGGCCAGCGCGGCGAACACCCGCTGCCCGGACCGGCCGGGCCGCTGGCCGGTGGCGGTGCGCCGCTGCAGCAGGCCGTCGCGCACCGCGGGCGGGGCGACCAGCCAGCCCAGCCCCAGGGTGGGGGTGAGCACCTTGGACGCCGTCCCGAGGTGGACGACGACGTCGGGGGCGAGGGCGGCCAGCAGCGGCAGCGGGGCCACGTCGTAGCGCAGCTCGCCGTCGTAGTCGTCCTCCCAGACCGCGAAGCCCTCGGCCCGGGCGCGCTGCACCAGGGCGGTCCGGCGGGCGGCGGGCAGCCGGCCGCCCAGCGGGAACTGGTGCGCCGGGGTGCAGTACACCGCGTCCAGACCGGCCGGGACGGCGTCGACCACCAGGCCGTCGTCGTCGACCGGCACCGGCACCACCTCGACGCCGGCGGCCCGCAGCGCGCCCACCGCGCGGCGGTAGCCCGGGTCCTCCACCCCGACCCGGGCACCGGGGCGCAGCAGGGCCGCCAGCTCGGCGACCGCGGCGGAGGTGCCCGCGGCGGCGAGCACGTCGTCCGGGTCGGCGGGCAGGCCGCGGTGGCGGAGCAGGTGCTCGACCACCGCGCCGCGGAAGGCCGGGTCGCCGGCCGCGTCGTAGCCGGTGTCCGGGGGCCGGTCGCCGGCCGCCCGCCAGGCCCGCCGCCACGCGGCGCGGTCGAGCACCTCGGCGCAGGGGGCCCCCGGCCGCAGGTCCACCCCCGGGCCACCCCCGGCCGGTGCCCGGTCGGCCACCGGGCGCGGGGGGACGGCGGCGCCGACGACGAAGGTGCCCACCCCGCGGCGGCCGGCCACCCAGCCCTCGGCGAGCAGCTGGTCGTAGGCGGCCGCGGTGACCGTGCGGCTGACCCCGAGCGCGCGGGCGAGGTCCCGGGTGGAGGGCAGCCGGTCCCCGGGGCGCAGCCAGCCGGCCCCGCGCAGGCCGTCGGCCAGCTGCACGGCCAGCGGCACCCGGGAACCGCGGTCGAGGACGACGGGTGGGGCGTCGGTCACCGGTGGCCTCCTGGAACGGGCGCGGATTGGCTCTCTGAGGATGCCACGACCGCCCGCAGGATGGGCGGGGTGAGCACTCCGCTGTCCCCCACGCCCCGCTCGACCGTGCGCCGCAACGCCGTGCGCGCCCGCACCGACCGCGCCGACCTGCACGCCGTCCTGGACGCCGGGCTGATCGGTCACCTGGGCCTGGCCATGCCCTCCGGCCCGGTGGTGCTGCCGACCGGGTACGGCCGGGACGGCGAGACCCTCTACCTGCACGGCTCCAGCGGCGCGGCGTCCCTGCGGGCGGCCGGCGAGGGCGTGCCGGTCTGCTTCACCGTGACCCTGGTCGACGGGATCGTCTACGCGCGGTCGGCGTTCCACCACTCGATGAACCACCGGTCGGCGGTCGTGCAGGGCACCGCCCGGCTGGTCACCGACGCCGACGAGCGGCTGCACGGGCTGGCCATGCTCACCGAGCACCTCGCCCCCGGGTCGTGGGACCGCAGCCGCCGTCCCGACCGCCGGGAGCTCGCCGCCACGGTGGTGCTCGCCCTGGACCTGACCGAGGCCAGCGTGAAGATCCGCACCGGCCCGCCCGGGGAGGACGAGCGCGACCTCGAGCACAGCCAGGCCGACTGGGCCGGGGTGCTGCCGCTGCGCACGGTGTGGGGCGAGCCGGAACCCTGCCCGCACCTGCCGGCCGGTACCCCCGTGCCCGGGCGGGTCAGCTCGCGGGCGTGACCCGCAGCAGCTGGTCGCTGCCCTCGCCGTTGTCGGTCGTCAGGTAGAGCGCACCGTCGGCACCCAGCTGCGGGGTGCGCACCCGGCCGTAGGTGCCCTCCAGCTCGGGGATCCGGAACTGCTCCACCAGCGAGCCGTCCTCGGCCAGCCGCAGCGCCAGGACGCCGGTGTCCTTCTGCACGCCGAGCAGCAGCAGGCCGTCGTAGGCACCCCACTGCTCCCCGTCCAGGAAGGTGATGCCCGAGACGGCGATGGTGGGGTCACCGGAGGACCACACCGCGGCGACCGCGCCGGGGATGTCCGGGTCGGTCATCGGCACGCTCTCGTCGTAGCTGCCCTGGCCCACCGGGTCCCAGCCGTAGTTGCCGCCGTCGATGGCCAGGTTGACCTCGTCGTCGACCTGGCTGCCCTGCTCGGCGGTGTAGACCGCACCGGTGCCCGGCTGCACCGCGATGCCCTGCACGTTGCGGTGGCCGTAGCCCACGATCGCGTGCGAGGTCGGGTCGGTCAGCTCCAGGAACGGGTTGTCCGCCGCGGGCTGCCCGGTCCGCGGGTCGACGCGCAGCAGCTTGCCGGCCAGCGTGGAGAGGTCCTGCGGGTTGGTGCCCAGGGCGTTGTCACCGGTGCCGATCAGCAGCTGGCCCTGCGGGTCGAAGCGCAGCCGGCAGCCGCCGTGCCGGCCGGAGTCGGTGTTGACCGGGATGCCGCCGACCAGCGGGTCGGCGACGCGGGTGGCCGAGGTCCAGCCGTCGTCGACGGTCCAGGCGGTGACCTCGATGCCCGGGCCGCCGTCCGCGCCGCCGTCGGCGACGCCCATGCACGTGTAGAACCGGCGGTCCTGCGCGAAGGCGGGGTCCAGCACCAGGCCCATCAGGCCGGTCTCGCCGTCGGCCCACAGGTCGTCGAGGTCGGCGTCGACCTCCTGGGCGGTGCCGTCGGGCAGGACGGCGGTGAACCCGCCGCCGCGCTGGTCGACCAGCAGGGTGCCGTCGGGGGCCTGGGCGACGTCCCACGGGTGGTCCAGGCCGTCGAGCACGACCTCGACGTCGAGGGCGGGGGCGTCGGCCGGCGCGGAGGTGGCCGCGGCGTCGGCGTCGGAGCTCCCGGAGGAGCCGGACGAGCAGCCGGCCAGCAACACGAGTCCGGTCAGCAGGGCGGCGGGGCGGGCGGTGCGGGGGGTCACCCCGTCCAGTCTCCCCGGTGTCGCGCTCAGGCGCTGCGGGTGACCACGTAGTCGCACAGGGCCGACAGCGCCTCGCGGACCTCGCCCTCGGGCACCCGGCCCAGCCGCGCCCGGGCGCGGTCGGCGTAGGAGTGCAGCACCTCGGTGGCCCGGGCCAGCGACGCCGACCCGCGCAGCAGGGCCAGCGCCTCGGCGTGCTCGGCGTCGTCGGTGATCGGCCCGGCGACCAGCTCGCGCAGCCGCGCCTCGGCCGGGTCGTCGCCGGCGCGGGCCAGCAGGACCGGCAGCGTGGCGATGCCCTCGCGCAGGTCGGTGCCCGGGGACTTCCCGGACGTCCCGGCCTCGCTGACGATGTCGATGAGGTCGTCGGCGAGCTGGAAGGCGACCCCGATCTCCTCGGCGTAGGCGGTCAGGTCCTCCACGACGGCGCGGTCCACCCCGGCGAAGGTGGCGCCGAAGCGCGCCGAGGTGGCCACCAGGGACCCGGTCTTGTCGGCCAGCACCGACAGGTGGTGCTCGATCGGGTCCTCGCCCTCGGCCGGGCCGACGGTCTCCCGGATCTGGCCGGTGACCAGCCGCTCGAAGGTGCGGGCCTGGACCCGGACCGCTTCGGGGCCCAGGTCGGCCAGCAGGTCCGACGCTCGGGCGAAGAGGAAGTCGCCGGTCAGGATGGCGATGCTGTTGGACCAGCGGCTGTTCGCGCTGGGCGCACCGCGGCGGACGGCGGCCTCGTCCATGACGTCGTCGTGGTACAGCGTGGCCAGGTGGGTGAGCTCGCAGACCACGGCCGCGGCGACCACGTCGTCGGCCTCGGCGTCGCCCAGCTGGGCGGCCAGCAGCGCCAGCACCGGGCGGAACCGCTTGCCGCCGGCGGTCATCAGGTGCGCGGCGGCCTCGGCCACGAACGGGGAGTCGCTGACCGCCGAGGCGTGCAGCAGGTCCTCCACCCGGGCCAGGCCCGCGGACAGCGAGTCGCCCAGCGGCCCGTCGGGCAGCCACGA
>Ga0325400_1000588_pt1 | contig 27490 bp, 12 predicted proteins | sample PopdelMetagenome_2_FD_205662 | JGI IMG/M metagenome (GOLD analysis project Ga0325400, IMG submission 205662) | Populus deltoides microbial communities from Bellville, Georgia, United States - Xylem-PdKOR-R1 | ecosystem: Host-associated > Plants > Phyllosphere > Stem > Wood/Secondary xylem...
TTGTTTTCTATTTTATAAATTTCTTCTTTAATAAACAAGTTTTATTAGTTTTTCATGATTTATTTAGAATAAATAAGAAAATCATGGTTGAAAAAAAATATTGTTTTTTAAAAAATAAACACAACCTTGGATTTACTATTCAAATGTGCAAGCTTCAATGTTTTTGTAATCAAGTGTTTTATGTTATATTCTATTAAATACATGGTCATATGCATGTTAAATTAACACAACATGTTGAAATATTAGTTATGTTTGCATTATTATTTCACTTTATTTTCAATCGAATGTTTTTATTTTTATTTTTTCTAGTTATATATATATATATATATAAATGCAACTTGTCAAATAAAAATATAAATCAGATTATTTGATTTCTTTTACTTTCTCATAAACCAAACCATATTCACCACTAATTGTAAGAGATAAAAAGAAAATAATTAATTTTACAAAATTAATAGTTTTAGACACAAATTCATTATCCAACAAAACTAGTTTTTTATACATATTCTAATTTCCAAATAAAATCTTTAATCTCATTTACTAATACATACACACAAACACACACATCTATATCAAGTTTCATCAAAACCCTATATTTTTAATGTTTTATCACTTTTTTTTAATTTTCTTACCTCAGAAATTATGGTTAACACTCCTTTTTTATATTTTCTCTATTGCTATTTCAATTTAAATAAATTATTAAACTATTTTTTTATTTTAATTTCTAATTTTAGTTTACTTGATCAGATAATATTATAAAGTTTATATTTTATAAATTTCAAACTTAGTAACACTTATTGATAAAATTTTAAAAATACATATATTCAAATAAAAAGAAATAAGAATATATACACTTAAGTAGAAAAAAAAATAAAAGCACCCATGCACTATTGAAAATAAAGTAAAATACATTATAACCCTAACCTTGATAAATTAAAAACTTTTATAAAATTATGCAACCTAATTGTTGCTTTGAGTTCATCTTCACACAAAATAATCTCTAGAACATAACTATCTTCTTCAACTTCATCTTCTGTATCATTTTTTATTATATTTTGAATAATTTATTCGTCATTCAACAACTTTAAAGTTTGATTTCTTTACATCTTTGAGATGTAAAGCCATTGTGTTTAGTTTAATTATTTGTGATACTATATATTATTTTTATTGATGTTTTTGTTTGACTTAATAAACATCTTTTTTTTACTGCCACCAACTGTTCTTGCTAACGGATCACAAGTTCAGAAAGAACAAAAATGACTTCTTTGTTGGTAGAGTGGAAAGAGATGTTGCACCACCACTTTTTTAGGTGAAGAATTGTATAACATTATGTTGGAGTACGATGACATTGTGTTTGGTTTTTAATCTGGTAAGTAGAAGTTTCTTGGTTTTGTTTGACCCACAATTGGATAAAGTGAAGTATTTTGTAGGAGCTTCCTTATTGGAAGACCAATCTCCTTCGCCATAGCCTTGATGTCATGCACATAAAAAAGAACGTGTTTGAGAATATTTCCAACACGATTATGGATGTGAAGGGGAAGACAAAGGACAACATCAAGGCTAAAATGGATTTGCTTTGTTTTGTTACTGTAAAAATATGGAGTTGGTTTATGTTAGGTTATGGGTAGCAAAGCCCAAAGCCAGTGTTGCCTTAAACAAGAATACACAATTACTTGTCTACCAATAGCTTAAAAGTCTGGGTTTTCCTGATATATATGCCTCGAACATATCAAGGTTGGTGAATTTGGAGGATTGTATATTTTATGGAATGAAGAGCCATGAATGCCACATGTTTATGCAAACACTCGTTCCACTAGCTTATCGAGATTTATTGCCAAATGAGATATGAGATGTACTTACGAAGATCAGTCACTTCTTTAGAAATATATGCTCCAACAAGTTGTGGACACAACACATGAAGAGGCTTGAAACGAATATCATCCAAACAATATGCAAACTTGAGATGATATTCTCTCCATTGTTTTTCAAATTCGATGGAGCATCTACCCATATATTTACCATTTAAGGCAAAAGTTAGAGGCCTAGTCCAATATAAATGGATGTACCCATTCAAGAGGTTAGGATTTACACATGTATCGTAATTAAAATTTTATTGTCTTTCTTTACATATGTTGAGGCTTCGTTATGCGAGGCCTATATTGTTGAAGAAATCTCAACATTTATCTCGTACCATTTCAAGTCTCTATTGAGAAGAAGAATCAATCGCATTCTAAGGCATGATGATGGTGGGGAAATGTCTTCAAGTGAGAACTTGTCAATATTCTCCCATCTTGGACAACCTGTATCAAAAAATATTGTGAGGGGAAGATACTTACCAGAAATAGAATTCAGGCAAGCAAATAATTATGTGCTATTTAACTGCAATAAACTGAGACCTTTTACTCAGTAAGTATACTATTTAACATGTTATTTTTGAGCAATTTATCTCTTATAATAACATAAATTGATACATTGTTGAATTCCTCACAGGCAATATCATCAATATTTATTGTCGCAAAACTCACCGTTGACCGAATCCCAAATCTTTCGATTACAAGATAAATAATTTTCCACGTGGTTCAGAACATATGTAAGTAATGCTTAAGTTTGTAATAAATATTTGATTTTTATAGTAATTTATTTGATTTTAATTATTTTTCTACTTTTATTCAATACATTTTATGTAAAAAAATATTTTTAAAATATTATTGACAGGGTTAGTGACGACACAACTCCACAGTATATTCTAGAGAGTTAAAAAAGAATTATTCAAATGCCACTATTACTGATGGGGTTACCAACGAAACTAGATCGTTGGTATATGCTAGAGAGTTGGAAAAGAATTACTGCAAATGCCACTATTAATGTTAATGCATTGATGAAATTATAAATGGTATTCTGTCAATGATATGTTATATTTACATATGGATATACCGATAAAATAAAGCGGGTAAAATTGTTTTGGCAGACTTTGTCCATCTGTAAATCCATTGGTATATTTATTATTGACGAACTCACTGACAATTCATAAATTACCAATGAAAGTTTTTATGATAGACTGTTTCCGTTCGTGAGTTCGTCGATAACATATGTACCAACAGACTGCTAGTGTAAATAATGACAGAAATTTTCATCGGTAAAACTGTTAAATCTGGCAGTGGGCTCACTCGTACAAAGAATCTCTTAGCAAACTCAAAGACCCTTGCATCCCAGAATCCTGTTCTTACTTTAAGAGAAGGTTGTGCTATTTAGTAGGAGGGGGAAATGGATCTCATTTCAAAATTGATCGAACCAGGAAGTGATCTTTACTAATTTTTAAAAAGTTTTTGTATTACCCCTAACTATTAGACTACTTTTTAAAACTGGTTGTTGAGCTTTTACATTGGTTTCTAAATGTTTTTGTAAATTATTATAACATATATGTGGTCTTGAAGGGAAAATTAAGAGAAAAGTAAGAAACAATAAAATAAAAAATGAAAAAAATTTAGCTTTTTGCTAGTTAGTTAGTCATAAAGGGCAGAATTGAAACTTTCTAAAACCTATGAGAGTATCATTGAAAAACTTTAAACTAAAAAAGAAGTAGAATATTGATAAATCCATAAGTTTAAATGCATAGGTTACCTTATCTTGTAAAAGTAATAACTTCAATTTCTTTTCAGAATGGTTGCACGCATGTTCTAATTTTTTGTATATGTTTAGAAAAAAGACAAAGTTAATTACTCATTTCCATAAAAATTTGGATATATAATGAAACCTTTCAAATCTTTCGCTTACCATTCTCTTCTAGTTGTCATCGAGACTTTATATATACATATTGTTTTTTGTTAATTAGTTATTAGATAGTTACATGTGCCATTGGCTGGATAAAAAAAATATTATATATAAAAATAATGTCTAGATCAAGAAATATTTTTATCTAATATATTAATCAGTACTTAAAAGTGCATTTTCATTAAGATTATCATATAACACTTAAAGTATCATTAAATTCCCTAACCTAAACATGTTTTATAATAATAAGTCTGATAATATAAGATATCTTTAATTTACGGTAAATGCTTATTTTAAATGAAGGCACATCTCACAATTCAAATGATTGATTGATGTGTTTAATTATTCAAATTGAGGAGACAAAGAGAAGGCTAAGCTTAGAGAAGAGATTTTAGTTGGGCTGGTTCAATTCAAACTAGAACACTATTCGGTTATTGGGTTATAACTGGAGCTATAGACCTTGGATTTATGTATGGTTTATCTTGATGGAAAGATAAGACATAGGCCTAAAATATTCATAAGAGTCCAAGATTCAAAGCTGCCGTTTTGAAGTTCAAATCTTAGCAATAAAAGAGAAGTTTGAATTTATCCTACAGCCCAGACACTGTTCAGTGTTCAGCCCATGTTCTAGAAGCCCAAATGAGGCCATTCATTATGTTTTGGAAAGCTGAGACAAATTCCCAGAACTTTCATATAGACTATCTGTTTAAATTTTGATGTTAACAATGACGTTTTGTCCAACCAACAAGTTAATAGCTAGCCACCAAGTCAATGATTGACCACCAACTTAATAATTAGTCATCAAATCAATAGTTCTGAATTTTAGCTTATAAAAGGAGGTATTTGACATACATTTAGGTATCTTGGTTTTCAGATCAAGATCTTTCTTTTGCTTTCTTTCTTTGTATTTTTTAAATTTTCAAGTTTTATTTCATGTTATATTTTCATTAATCTATTGTTTATGCTTTTCATTTCCTTTACTATACTTAGTTAACTTATATCATAATTATGTTCTTATCTTGTTTATTTATGTTTCTCTTCTTCATTATGTTTAGCTAAGTTTATTTTGTCAATGTTGAGTTTATACTATACTTATCCATAATTGTTTCTGATTTTTTTCTACACTTGCATGAGAGTTTGATCACGCACATTAAATGGTAGACTTTGTAGGAAATCTTTATCCTCTTTATAAAACATGGCTGAAGAGGATAACCAGTCACTTCATAATGAGAATAAACGTGTTAGAACACTTAGAGATCACATGAATCCAATAAGAACAAGTGCACCATCATGTATAGTTTTCCCTTCTCGTGCATCTCACTTCAATTTTAAACCAGGTATTATTCAACTTTTACCTACTTTTCATGGCTTAGATCTAGAAAATCCATACTTGCATTTAAGAGAATTTGAAGAGGCTTGTAACACTTATAATGATTTAAATTGTAGCATGAACACCATCAGATTAAAGCCTTTTTCCTTTTCCCTTAAAAGATAAAGCTAAAACATGGATGTAAAATCTTAGATCAAGATAAATTCGTGCTTAAGATGAAATGCAACAATAGTTTTTGAAGAAGTTTTTTCCTTCTCACAGAACAAACTCTTTCAAAAGACAAATCACCACTTTCACTCGAAAGCCAGGAGAAACATTTTACTAGTGTTGGGATAGGTATAAAGACTTGTTTAACACATGTCCTCATTATGGTTTTGAAACGTCATTGCTAACATCAGAATTTGAACAAATAATATCATGAAAGTTTTGGGAATTTATCTCAGATTTCTAAAAAAAAAAAAAGAAATGAGCTCATTTGGACTTTTAAAACTCGGGATATGGGCTAAACCCCGAGCAATGTCTGGGCTGCAGGATAAATTCAGACTTCTCTTTTGTTGCTAAGATTTGAACTTAAAAACGACAGCTTTGAATCTTTGACTCTTCATTAATGTTTTAGGCTTATGTCTTATCTTTCCATCAAGATAAACTATACCTAAATCCAAGGTCTACAGCTCCAGTTATGACCCAATAACCGAATAGTGTTCTAGTTTGAATTGAACCAGCCCAACTAGAATCTCTTCTCTAAGCTTAGCTCTCTCTTTGTCTCCTGAATTTGAATAGTTAAATACATCAATCAATCATTTGAATTGTGAGATGTGCATTCATTTAAAATAAACATTTACCATAAATTAAAGATATCTTTTATTATCAGACTTGTTATTATAAAACATGCTTAGGTTAGGGAATTTAATGATACTTTAAGTGCAATATGATGATATAAAACTTTAATGAAAATGCACTTTTAAGTACTAATCATATATCTTCGTGTCAATATTTTTCTAAAAAATAATGTCATTTTGAAAATATTTTTAAAACTAAACCATGTTTTTAGCAATCATTCGAGTTTTCTTTAACTTGTCAAGTCGATTAGGTCACGCCGGGGTAACTCCATTGAGTTTAATTACTTTTTTTAAAAAAAACTTTTTATTAATTATATGATAAAAAATAAATGCTTGTAAAACCGAACACAACTCAATACTGAGATGTTTTCATGGGACCATGATAACCTCATAAAAAGTAAATTTAATAAATCATGAAGCTTAATTCTCTATAATTATGTTTTTTTGGAATATCACTCATTTAATAATATATATAAAAAATATATGCTGAAAAAACATAACACCAATCCAATACTGATATGTTTTTTTTTTAATATCGATAACCTCGTAAAAAGTAAATAAAAATAAATCCAATTCATAATTATTTTTTATTTAATAATATGATAAACATTTTTTATTTAATATTAAATAGAAAAAAGTAAATGACCACCAACATAATGCCACAATGTTTTTATGAGAATATGATAACCTCTTATAAAAGGAACTAAAATAAATAAAAAATTTCAATTCCTAATAAATCTAATTTTGAAATATAAAAATGATTTTTTAAAAAAAGTAAAAGAAATAAAGAAAAAGAAAAAAGTAAAAGGAAAAGAAAAAAACATTTTACTTCTCCAATGAAAAATAAGATGTGAGGAGCGGAATAAACCTCCTCAATTATTTCTCGTTAATAGTAGTAAAGGCCAAGGACACTGACTCTATTTTCCTTACCATTCTCTTCTGGTTTTCCTCAAGACTTTGGAGGGTGTAAGATGAAAATGTTACCTGTCAAGTATCTAACCTGATAAAAACCCAACCTATAATAGGTACTTAGATTTTGGGATCTTATTTTATCGGGTTTGGGTAAGGCAAGGTTACGGGGCTCTGTAATTTGAATTAATATTTCATATTATTTATAATTTTGCCACCACTTAGCTCATCATTTTCAAATCCTGTCCTCACTTTCTTTGTATCTCCACTTAAATCAGGTTTGAATTTGGCCTTAAAATATCTGCAAACTAGTCTTCCAAGATCGGGCATATTTCTTAAACTATATATTGGATTGAGATGGAATTTTACAGGGAAATAATAAACACATGAAACTATATTGTTGTAAATTTTCAGGGCAAATGAGGTTTGAGAACATATTATTTCAAAGGATAGAAGTTACCAGATGAATCTTGTCAAGTCTGCTAAACATAGGAATTTTGTTGCGATTCAAGTCGGGCTGGAAACCAGACATCCCAAGCTTTCCAATCATATATGTTAGGCCTAGTATTTCATCTAGATGAGAGAGAATGACATGTTTTAAATCAAGACTAAAATCTACTAAGAATGTGTGAAAATTGGAGATTCAGGCTACATAGAAGAATTTTAGCATGTAAACCTTGTTTTTATTATCCTATTTTATTTATTTATTTATTTTTAAATAATTATTTTTAATTTTTGTGTGTTCTGGTGCATTAGACACTGTTTATAAGTTTATTTTATTATTGGATTTATATTAGTTAATTACTAGTTTAGTTTCATTAGCTTGCAACCTAAAATGGATCCATTAGAACTTGTTATGATGAGAACAACCAAGTTGTCACAAGGTTCTTGTATACTTCCTACCATTTAATAATTCCTCCTTTATTGAGAAGTTTTGTTATGAGACATTTTATTTCTCTATATCATTAATTTTTTAATTCATATTATCTATCATTCTCATTTTATTTAGATCACTCGTTGATTATAATATTGTTGACACTCTTTATCAGATTTTAATGTAATTTAATTTCTTGATTGGAATTGTTAATACATAATTAGTTAAAAAACTTTACTTATGATTTTACAATTTTACAATCGAATTTTACATAGTATTTTTTGTGTCGTGCCAACAAAATTTTTTTGACCACCTTGCTCTAGCCCCTCCATTCCATTAAAACGACAAAGTTCATGGATTATAAATACCCTGAACTATCTAGGTAAAGGGTTCACAATTTCTTTTCTCCAAGCATTTATACTTTAATATCTAGAGCATTTATCATACCAAAACAAGAACAAACACTTTTATTCTTAAAACTTAAAGCTTTTTCTTTCATTTATTACAATCTCTTATTTAAAGTCCCTAAACTCCACAAAAAAAATTATTTTGTATGTGTTAGGACTTCTACTTCCAATTATACATTTCCTAAGATCAGGAGAAGAGAATATTAACCTGAACATGTGATTAATCATTATCCAAACATAAAATAACCTTGTTTTTTTTAGTATATTGAAGTCTTAGGAAATTGGCAACTTTAAAACTTAGAACTTTAGTGGTAACAAGTCTTCCAATTGTTTTTCTGTTGTTAATTAGAATTCCAAACTATCAAGGTACCTTGTTGTTGAAAATTGTAAATCACTTTTGCTTGAAGCTATAAATTAGTCTTCTCTTGAGTTACGACTATTTGCAACACTTATATCACAATTAAGCTATGATAGCCATGAATTCTGGAATTCTCTCATATCTATTTCCTTTCCCAAGCCTTTGAGACAAAGATTCTTAGAGGGTTGGAGTTTTAAGGCTTATTTAATTTTTAGTTGTCAAATAGTTTTGAGTTTTGATACACGTAAATCCAGTCGGTTTAATTTTTTTTTCTAACCCTGGTTCGAAACCTTCTTTCAAGGGAAAAACTCCTATGAAAAAAACAATTTCACATTCCACTAGTGTCATAAAGTTAGAAGTCAGGACAAGGTAATTATATTTGTGAAACACCTAAATGCATAAGATTGTACAACTCTTACCATTATCCAACAAATTAAGATTGTAAGAGATAAGAAGATTATTATGAAGATTAATCATTCTAAAAAAGCATAAACATATTTTAGGATTAGCTATAAATGTCATGAAAGCATATTTACAAATAGAGAGAGAGAGAGAGAGAGAGAGTAAATTACTAGTTTGCCTTCAGGGATGGATATATTTTGCCCCACTTGTATCCATCGCGTATATTTTATACAAAACAAAGAAGCCTAATGGAATGTCATCAGAAATATTGACAAATTTCTTGTGCAAGTGTTTTTCAGCTACTTAAACTAGCAACAATATTGAGAATAAAAAACCTTACAACAAACCTTGTTTGTTCTTAGGAACTGTATTTTGGTTTTTATTTTAACGCTTTGCCTCTAACAATATATAAAGTGCCAAATAGAGAGAGAGAGAGAGAGAGAGAGAGAGAGAGAGAGAGAGAGAGAGAGAGAGAGAGAGAGATGGGGGGGGAGAAAGAGAGTACATTACTAGTCATATAAACCTTATGTCAACTTACATGACAGAATTATTGAAACCCTACCATTCTATCTACTAATATCCTACAGTCCAAAAGATGTCATGGACAAGCTAAACCAATCAATGCTAGTGAAATGTTGGAAAAATTATGTTTGTTTGAACAAAATAAGCATTCCAATGAAATCATGTACGCATTGATCCATTTGGTTGCCGAGTTTGAGCTCCATTTTCTTCATTTCTTGCAAGTGTTCTTCCTACATCAAAAGCTACTCTAGCCATCATCTTGGAAAACTTCGATGTTATGTTCTTTTGTATTAGACATCTCTTAGGAGGAAGCATAACTCTCTTCTTTTGTGGGCTTTTTTTGGGTTCATAGGTAATGACCATGGCTATTATTATAGGGTTAAATTTTTCATCGAACTTTTCCAACCTATATGGCAGTCTAGTTCCCTTACTAGATTCAACCTTTCTCCTAATCTCTCTTGTATTTAGCCTATAATCTAAGTGTTTCACACACCTAAGATTCTTCTCCCCAATCTCTTGTTGATTATAGACAAGTAAATGCAATATAAGTAAAGAAACAAAATATAAAAGCACAAGTATTACAGGAAGCAACCCCAACCTTTATTAACCTTTAACAAAGGAATACACAAAAGTTTGTGTGTGCAATGCACAATTATATCTGTATGCTATACAAATTTTTGACCTATCTATAATGCAAAAATATAGAAGCTACAAATAAACTACCTCCTAAAACAAATCTAGACAGTTTTCACCCAAGACAACCAAATACCGATAAATGCTGAAAACTACCTAACCCGCAGCAAGTTGCCTTTATCTTAAACCCATCAAAATGTAAGTCAACTTGTCAACCTATTCTGCTAGTGTTGTTATAATGTTGCACACTTTGGACAACTCACCATCTAAGTTAAAATTCATGTTGAGCATCAACCTGCTGTTCGCAAGCACTGATACATACCCCTGCCGAATCCGCTAGTGCTTACGCATGTTTCTGTAACTCCAGTAGTGTTTACGTTGGCGCGCCCTTTCGCCTAAGATTGTGACAAACCATCCCTACCTAAAGAGTCTAACATCCTCGTCTAAGCCCTCTTTGACTTACTCCTCCCCATATCCTCTTGATCATCATGAAAAAAGCTTCAAATAACTCACATGAAATGTAGGGTGAAACTTCGTCTCTCTAGTAGCTTCAATATATAGGCAACAATCTCTACTCTTTCTTTTATCTCAAATGGTCCATCATACCTTAACACTAGTCCTCAATACTGATTTTTCCCAATTATCTTCTTTCAAATTTGAGGAGTCAATTTCAGTAACACCATATCACCTTCCTTAAACTCCAGTGGTCTTCGTTTTAGATTTTTATATTTTTGCATACATTTGCCTGCCTGACGCAAGCTGTCATGAGCATATTCAAATAACTCTTGCCTTTCCTTGGCAAACATGTACGCAGTAGGATTCCTCTCCATGACTTCTGTACTGCCACCTTAGTTGGGGTTTAAGGTTGCGCATCCCAACACCAATTCAAATGGGCTTACATTTGTGACTGATGACTTGTGAAGGTTATAAAAAAAACTGAGCGTTATCTAGCATCTCCAGCCAACTTTGTTGAGTCACTATCACACAATCCCTCAAGAACTACTCCAGTAAAGCATTTACTATTTCTGTTTGTCTATCGGTCTGTGGGTGGTTAATAGTAGAGAATTTCAGCCTTGTGCCCATTAAACAAAATAGTGTAGTCCAAAATCTTCTAGTGAACCGCACACCATGATCACTCACAATGTCAGATGGAACCTTAAAGTACATCACAACATTCTTGTAAAATAACCTAGCATCAATTTTATCAATGCATATGTTTCCATCAATAAATGCTTCTTTAGCCTTCCATTTGGAACATAAATACGACTCTTTTTTGCATGTAGAAAGCCCCTTCTTCTAGCTAATACCTTTGTATAGTCCCATCTTATATGAGGTCTATTAACTTAGCATAGACTGCATATTCCCCAACAGCTTACTTCAATTTATCCAGCATGTATGATTCCACCATCACAATGGAAAACATTCTAGTAAGCACCTCATGCCTACTAAGAGCTTCTGTAACCAAATTGTGTTGCCCTGACTTGTGTTCCCGAAAAAAATCGTATTCTTCCAAGAACTCTTGCCACTATGCTTGCCGCTGCAACAACTTTTTCTGAGTTTTGAAGAAAGTTTTAGCAACATTATTTATCCTTATTGTAAATCTCAGCCCCAACAAATAAACCCTCTAAACTCTAAGGCAATGAACCAGTGCTGTCATTACCTTCTCATACGTAAAGTAATTTTGTTTTGCCTTGTTCAGTTTTCAACTTTCAAACGCCATTAAATGACTATCCTACACCAGTACACCACCAACAACTCTATTTGAAGCATCAATATAAACTTTGAATGACGTCAAAAAATCCGGAAACTTCATTACCGGTACAAACATTATTGCCATCTTCAGCTTGTTGAATGCTTGTTGACTCTCATCAGACCAGTCCCACCTCTTATTTTTCTTTAACAAATCAGACAATAGAGTTGCCTTCTTATTGTACCCTTCAATGAATTAAAGATAATAGTTGGCCAAACCTAAAAATGACCCCATCTCCAGTATTGTCGTAGGGGCTGCCTAATCTAGTATGACTTGCACTTTATTCGGGTCCATCCTCACTTGACCCATTCTCACTAAGTGTTCTAAAAACATAATCTTTGTACAAGCAAACTCACATTTCTCCTTCTTTACAAACAATTTATACTCTCGAAGTTTGCTTAGCACTTAAGACAAATGAGTTATATGATCATCCATAGTAAATAACACTGTCATCCAGATACTCTACAACAAAGTTATCTAAGTATTCATAAAACATATCATTCATCAGATTGCAAAACTTTGTAGCGCATTGGTCAAACCAAATGATATAACCAAAAATTCATAAGCACTATACCTTATCACGCATGTTGTTTTGTGCTCATCCCTATTATCAATTCTCATTTGTAAATAACCAAACCTCAAATCCAGCTTTGTAAAGACAAAAACTCCATATAACTTGTCCATCAGATTTTGCATCAAAGGCATTGAGTATTTATTCTTTATTATCACTTTGTTCAGTGCACGATAGTCAACACACATGTGAAGGTTGTCATTTACCTTCTTATGGAACAATACCAGAGCACCATATAAAGCCTTAGAGGGATGAATGAACCCAACATCGATCAACTTATCCAATTATCTTCTTAATTCAACCAATTTCCTTGGCAATATTCTGTGTGAGGGTTGCGATGGTGGCACCACACTAGGCACTAGATCAATCCTATGATCAACAACCTTTCTAAAAGAAAGTTCATTCTACAACTTTGAAAGAATGACATCTTTATATTCCCCTAAAGATTTAGAAATAGGACCCGGTACCATTCCATATGGGTCAGAGTCCTCACATATTGCAGATGCTAAAAAACTTCACCTCCTTTACAGAACACTTTATCCATTGCCGTGGCCTAGATCATGTTATTGCCCCTCTTGTTACTTTCAACCTGTATAATTTCACAACAAGACACCAAACATTGACATAATTCATTATTAATCAAAATACCGTTCAAATATGACAATAAGACAATCGTGGCTTTCCTTAGAAAATTTTGCCCAATAATAATATCGAAGTCATCCAACATTACCACCAACAAATCATGCTTTCCATGCCATTTATCCATAACTATTGGCACACCATATGCCCTTCCAACTATCCGATGTGCTTTGACATTCACTACCTTCACTATGGTATAATTGTTTCTTAATCGTAAACCAAGTTGTGGCACTAGTCGACTAGAAACAAACATGTTCGTATCACTCGAGTCCAACATAAAAGTAACATCTTTGCCATTAACCCCAATTATCATATACATTAGGGTATCTCCCACATCTAACTCCCCTTACCTCAGTATGTCAAGTAGCACTATATCCTTTTCCACAAGGTTGGATTTGTCCACCGAATCCTTCAACTTAGCAACCAAACAACTTAACACACGAATCGGGTTGACGTGTGTGATTGCTTCTTCCCTTTCACCATCATTACCAGAATAGTATTAAGTTTTTCCTTCTTCAAACATTCTCTTGTATAAAATGGTCCACCACAGATAAAACAACCTGTATTTGGTCTAGACTCTTTTCCTTGCCCTTCAACTTGTTTCCCTTTACCCTTGTAACCCTCTAAGAGTGAGCTTTTTCTTTTTTTTCTTTCTTTGTTTTGGACTTCGAGGGGCCTGTACTAGAACTATCTCTAGCAGAACTCTTGAAATCAACTGGACCATCTACGATAAAAATAATGAAAGACAAATCCATTACATTTTGTCAATGCAACTTTGCTTGTGCCCAGGGCTGTAACCAGATAAAAAATTGAATAGCCTGTCCTTCTCTAACATATTCTCGATATCAAGGATTAAGGAACTAAATTCTTTCACATACTCCTTTAACAGTATGTCATGCTTTAATTTCTTCAAGTCCACATGTGCTCGCCAAGACGTGTTATTCAATAAGAATTGTTCTTTTACTTCATGTTTCAAACGTTCCCAAGTCTCAATCTTAGGACGCCCAACATTCAAATCTTCTTTAATCCTTGTTCGCCACCATAATTTAGCATCACCCATCAAGTACATAACAATGATATTCACCTGTTCACCCTTATCAATCTTCGCAACACTAAAATATTGTTCCATATCCCACAGAAAGTTCTTTAATTCCTTGAAACTTTGCACACCATCGAAAGGCTTCGATTCTGACAACTTCGGCTTAGAAGTGCCACCACCACTTGAAGTGTTTGCAATGCCTTCTTTAAGATAGAAACATTGTCCTTAAAACCCTGCAACTTATGACCCATCTCTGCTGCAAGTTCCATATGCTACCCATCAACCTTTTTTGCCATTTCAATAGTGAACTCAAGTTTGTCATTGATGGAGTGATCTCCATCCTCTGTAATAAAACCAATAAGATTTTTCAAACATGTTAGTCTCTCCCGAACCATTTCCATTGGCATATGCACTTAGGATCAAAAATATCAGAACCAACCAAGTTATGATACCAATTGTCATAGGGGAGAATTTTTCATCAAAATTTTATAGCCCTATGCAACAGTCTAGTTCCCTTACTAGACTCAACCTTTCTCCCAATTTAACTCGTGTTTATCTTATAATCTAAGTGTTTCACACACCCAAGAGTCTTCCTCCTAATCTCTTGTTGAATATTATAGACAAATAAATGCAACACAAGTAAAGAAACAGAATACAAAAATACAAGTATTATAGGAAACAATCCCAATCTTTATTAACCTTTAACAAAGGAATACATAAAAGTCTTTTGTGTGTGCAATGCAGAATTATCTCTGCATGCTATACAACTCTTTGGCCTATCTATATGATAAAAAATACAGAAGCTATAAATAAACTACCTCCCAAAACAACCCTGGATAGTTTTCACCCATGACAACTAAATGCCGATAAATGCTGAAAGCTGCCTTACCCGTAGCAAGTTGCCTTGGTCTTAAACCCATCAAACTGTAAGCTAACTTGCCAAAACCCATTGTGCAAGTCTTCTTGTGTTGCTGCATATCTTGGATAACCTACCATCCAAGTCAAAAGTTGTGCCAAGCTTGAACTCGCTACTCGCATATACCGATACACATTGATGTAGAATCTGCCGTTGCCTATGCATGATGCTGTAACTCCAGCAATGTTTATATTGGCGCGCGCCTAAGACTGTGACAGCTAGCTACTTTGTAGTTTTGAAGAGAATTCAGCAAGCAATTTGGCACAGAAAGAACAAATTTGGTCTCTGATAGAAAATAAACGAGTCAAGGCAGAAACTTCGGAGAAACTGATAGGAGAGGAGGGATCGATGGGGGTATATATGCACATATTCTAGCTTTTACGTCAGAGAGAATTTGAAGCGACTTTTGGTCGCCATGCCTGTGGGGTCTGCAACATAACGAATATTTCAATACTAATAAAGATATACAATGCTTAAACCTAATTTGCAAGAAATCTTATTGTTAATCTTTGATATCAACAATTTCAAACGACTAAGACACTGATTGCAGACTTGTAAATCGTGTCGGTTTTTATAAAAAATAGTCCGACATATTCATGCACCAAATTGTTCTGTCTGGTACGGCCGCGGATCTGCCCCTGTTGTTGATAAGGTGACCAGGAAGAACTATATAGATCCAACATTGTAAACATTATTCTGATGGCTTTACTAAGCAAAACAAAGCTACGAAGTCAAGTTCTGTGCTTCATATGACCATTCAGGGTCTAAAGTTTTTTCTTTTCACCATTTCAACGTAAAGACTCCAATTTCGTATATAACTAGTTACCTTCTAAGTTTTCTTGTCCCCTTTGAAAAGGACTCCAAAAGTCCTTGTACGTAGAAGAGCAGACACAACAAAGTGTTCTTATGATGAAGGGAACACAAAGAAGTGGATGTATAGCGGGATGCACCCATGGCAAGTCTCACTGGGTTAGATTGACCGCAATATTAGCGGCAAACTTATTGATGAACGTAGGGTTTATTTTATTCTTCCACGAACTGAAGCGCTCAGACATTATAACGGACGAAGAGAAAGTCATGCCATCCATCGAGCTAACATATAGAAGACCTCTGACATAAGGCCAACTTCTCAATTCATCATCCCAGGCTTCTCCAGTGATATTTGCTTGTCATCTGTCAACCTTGGTGCTGTGGCTGTGCGCTTGCACTGTCAAAGAATGGTCTAGCACCGATAACAGAGGAATGGTAAGCGCAGAGAATTAATGATGAATCAAACCTCATTTTTCCTAAAAAGATCCTTTCTTTAACACAAATTCTCAAGAAACAAGTATCTTATTTGAGAAAAATATTCCTTGTTAGTGAGTAAATCTACAGGGAACTTCTGTTCTCATTCCTCCCTTATGCCCGGCCACAGAACAAGGTTTTATGAGAGTATTCTAGAATATTAGATTCACCCAGCGTACTTAACCATCAAAACTAATAAAGGGAAAAGGAGAAAAAATAGATTTCCTAAAAATGTTCCTTTTCAGAATCAACAGCTCGATGTCCCCCAACAGAACCAATACAGGATCAAAGATCCACAATATCATTCATTTGCTGCCCATTTCTCATTTTTGATCTCCAATTAATGACTGGAATTATCTTAATTCGAATACATACGAAAGTTTTACACCCGAGAAGAAGAAAAAAGTATTGGAGATGGAGGCATTTACTCACAAGTTATGATTTATATCCATCCCTTACACTCATTTTCCTGTCTGCTCCCTCCCTCGTATCCTTAAAGCACAGCACCTGCTTTCTACGAGGGTAACTGGAATTAAGTAGAATCACTTAGATGGTACAACAATGGTGTAAACCAAAAGAAACGTGACAATTATAATCGCCCCCACTAGAGTAAACTCTGGGCCGGTCCATAACCTGAGGTTTGACCTCTCTGCCCTCTTGATGGGATCAACTTCTTCAGACAGTGGGTAGTTCGAGCGCTTAGGATTCCAGGTCACGTACTTGTTTGGAGAGAACTGAGAGAAGAATGCTTTTTTCCCTTTCTTCCTGAAGTTAGACCACGCCTTGTCCCAGTCTGTTGAGAATTTATCACCTGAGGGAAGTTCATTAAATAATGTTGGCATGAGATTTGTCATTGGGTAGCAGCAGAGAGTGTAAATTGTTCAAAGTTGATGATCATGCATGCGGAACTAACCATTTCATTTTGTTCAACAGAAGACACATACCTAATTATGTGACTATGGTCGTAAATTTGTAATGCAATCTTTTACAAGCTTCTCCAATGCAGTCAAATACTTTAAAACTTTACATTGTGCTCAAATGACAGAAGAAAAATGTCAAAATAAAGACCTTGCAGCAGCAATAACACACACATATATATGTAAATAAAATGTAGCCTCGCTAAGGGAATATTTTTGATATGGTGGGACATTAGTTTTACATCACAGACAAACTGTATGATATTCAAGGATGCGTTGGAGGAGAAGTTCAGCCAGTGTTTAGACATGGCTGACTAAAATCTCATTTTCCCCTTACATATATATATATTAATGACATATCCAAAGTGTAAAAGGCATGATTTGATGATTCAGACTTACATTTATTCTATGGATTATGGAACCTAAAAAGCCAAAAGAGTTATACCTAAGAAGAAAAATTCATCAGTTTGTAAGGCTTTCTCTGCTAGAATTTTATCGTCTTTCCCTTACACAAGCTTGCTTTCTTACCCCTCCTGCCTTTGCCTATACATTGCTCTTATTCACATTGCTAACTGATTGACAACGGGCACCTGAAGCAGGATAGTAACTTTAAGGAATGTCACTTGCAAGTGCTAGTTATCAATACTACAGACCTTAAAAAAAAGCTACAGATCAAGCTAGCTAAAAGGATGCCGTGAAGTAGCTTGATAATTATCTTCATGACTATTCCAAGTAAATGATGGGCTAAGCTTTGTCAGTGAAAAAATTTAGTGCAATGGTCATATATTGGATCCACTCTACTATCTCAACTCTAGCAATGCCAACCTTCGGTAAAGCCATAAATTTGATGAATAGGAGATAGAAAGATGAGGGGATGACTTGACTATAAGTGGAGGTCAAATATTTTCGTGAGCAGTAAGCAGCTGATCTTTCCTTATTTTGGAAAAGCTGGAAAGTTGGTAGGCATTTCCTATTTCATGATTTCTCTTCTTTTTTCTTTTCAGTGTTCCACTTCACGAGTAGAGCAAATGAAACCAGAGTGTAAGAGTTTTCAGTTCCACATGGGACCTTTAAACAGAGCAATCACAATGGAAAAGGTACAAATGTCCTACTGACTACAAATTTAACAAGGAGTTTGAAATGACAGAATGAACATACTTTGCAATTAAGATGATGGTGACATTGCCTCAGCTTCGTGTTTTGAAAGCTGAGTGGCGAGTAAAAACATTGAAATTATGCACATATTTGGAAGCCCTCAACCCCTCTTCCCATCCTACAGAATCATCAACCTCGGTATATAAACAAGTCAGATATCTGAACTAGCCTTGCCAAGGTAAGCACCCTATCCTTGAAGAAACTAACATAATTACCCTGGGTGGAAAAGCAATTATGTTATCAAATGTCTAATCTCAAGCTCAAAACTCCAGCTTCAAGATTTTAAAAAACATCCGACTATCGATCAAGCAGAACATACAAACAAAGACATCGTAAACTGCAGTTCTGTCATTCAAAGACAGAATTTACTTGACGACACAGAATGAAATTAGTCATAGAAACAAGACTAGGAAATCATACTGTATGCCAGTGGTAGAACACAACCTCATAGTACACACATGTTCTACTATTCTGGATAATGCTTTCAGTTTCATGAAATGCATCTAATTTGCTGAAAAAAAGGAGCCACTGTTAACAGTTATATTTTCTCAAGTTCATTTGATCGGATGCCCATTATCTCTAAACCACGGAGCAGGGAGAATGAGCAGCTAATAGAAGCATGTACCATTGTGAAAGTGGCCAGTTGTTTATCTAAAAAGAACACAGGGTTCTGGCAAGAAATCGACAATGTTGCTAGTTGAACACTGGGAAGTACATCTTTTGAATAAATACAGAAATCACTATTGGGAAAAGGGAATTGAACAAATATCAAAGACACTAACTGTCCTGTTCCTACATAAAGCAGACGAAACCTTAACTAAATCTAACTAGCATAAACAATTAACTAAAACCAAGAAAAGAAATAAAGAACATAACAAAACTTTCATTTATATAAATTACTATAGTAATAAAACTTATAATTAACGGGACGTACCATTGGTGTCACCATTTTCTTTGGGATCTTGAGGCTTTCTACTGGAACAGAAAGGTGGTTTTCGAGATGATGATGATGCTTTTTGCTGTGTTCTTGTTATGGTACTACTGATGCTGCTAACTTGAATATTCATTCTGCATCTCAGACAAGAAGATTCTTCCAGTTAGTTACTTCGAGAGATAAAAAAGAAAAGAAAAAAAAGCACCAACCAACCAATAGATTCGGCCTTCTCTTATCTTACTCGGACAATACTGAGCCACGAGTTATTGCTACGTCACCTGAGTGCTTGGCATCTAGTGATTTCGGGGACCCTAAGCCAAGTGGCAGCTGATTTCTCTCCGATATATTGTGTTTGGGAAAATTGTGAGAGGGGAAGGAAAGTGGGAGGAAAGATAAGGGGTTCAAAAATGAGATGAATGGAAAATCATTTTATTTTCTTTGTTTGGATAAATAAAAAATAAGATGAAAGATAATGGAGAGAAATTATTTTATTTTATTTTTTAATATTTTAAATTATAAAAGTTTTGATGAAATTTTTTTTAAGATAAAATTACTATATGTCTTTGATTTGAAACTAGAAAGTTATTTTTAAAATAATAAAATTATAAATTTTATAACTTTTCCATCCAATTTCTCCTCAGAAAGAATGTTAAAGGTTGGTCTATGGAGAAAATTTTTCTCATATCTTCCTCTCCCCTCCCTCCCTTTCATTCCCTTTTCTTTCCAAACACAAACCAGAGAAAACACCTTGAAACATTGAGATGAACAACAACTTTAAGAAAGAACCTAGTAGCTATCAATTGGAGACAAATCAGGAGGAGATTATGGAAGATAAAAGATGCAATGTTCCAGCTGTTATTTAAACCTTTGAAATTACTAAACTTCAGCTTTTATTTTTTACTATAACTCTAAGAATCACTATGTATCATGATGTCAAGTTCAATTTTGAACTTAAAATATTTTGTTAATCATTTTTATGAGATCAAGCATGTCTTTCAGACTATATATTAGAACAAGCTAAAATTCTATAAGAAGATACTAGACATATAGAACTATATTTTGGTAAATTTTCAGGTTAAATAAAGTTTGAGAACATATTATTTCAGAGGGTCGAAGTTACTAGATAAATCTTGTCAAATCTGTCAAACTAGACTTTTTTGTACTATTTGGGACATATCTGGAGCTATAAGTGAAAGTTTATTGTGATTCAGGTTGAGCTAGAAATTATACATCTCAAGCTTTCAACTAGATATGGTAGGCCCAATAATTCATTCAGACATAAGAGAACGATGTATTTGAATTCAGGACTGAAAATCTGCCAAAAATATACGAAAATTAAATATTCGGGCTACATAAAGGAATCTTGACATAAAGATTTTTTTATATCATATATTTTTTATTTATTTATTTTTGAATAATTATTTTTTAATTTGGGTTTGTTCTTGCCCATTAAACATTGTTTAAGAGTTTATTTCATTATTGGATTTATATTAGTAGATTATTAGTTTAGGCTCATTAACTTGCAACCTGAAAAGGGTCCATTAAGGTTAGTTAGAGGAGACTATATTATGTTTTTTTAGCTGAAACTTTCAATAGCAAGCTAAAGAATAAATGTGATTTTTCCTTTTGTTTATTTGTGGCAAAACAACCTTTCTTTGTAGGGAAAGATCGTACACTGACTTATTATTAAAGATTAACTGGTTTCGTGGTGTCATTCACATACTTAGGGTTCTTAGATACAAGGTTATCTCTAGGTCCAAGTCATTTTCCAATACCCTTGGTTCTTAAGTACAAGGCTACCTCTAGGTCAAGATTCTATCAAATCTAATTTTTGGCTTTCCGGGTTGCTATCTACTTTATTAGGGGTTGTTTGACCACATGATCAAAAAGTTCGCATCAATTGGCATCAGAGTCAGGCTCCAAAAATCAGGTTATATCCTTTATTTTATTCTTATTTGTTTCGGCTTCTTTAAGTTTAGTTGTCTTTGATTCTATCTTTGATTATTTTGTATCTAGAGCTTAGTACTATAATGCAATCATTGAGATACCCCTCATTCATGAAATTAATGTCATAATTATCGATATATAATTATCCATAAAATTTCTTATTAAAAAAAGATAGACTTAATAAAAAGGAATCAAAGGGAAAGAAAATCATGATTATAAAGGATTAAAAGAATCATATAAAGAAAAAAAGAAAGACACATGAAGGCATATGGGGAATTGTAATGAGTTAGTCTTTAGAAGAATGAATCCGATACTTTAAGAATCTATTCCTCTACTTGAGAGTCATTGACCTAGTAGTGAGCATCATTTTAGTTCATTAAGAAGAAGTGAGAAAACCCATTTACTATACTAGAAATACCCTTTTATGATTTAGATTCAAGGTATTTACATGTAGAAATGATTGTTTTAGCATTGATCGGTTTGATAAGAAAGTTAAGACCCTATTATTAAATATACTGCATGATTGTTTTGACCAATCAATCTTCAAGGTAAATTCTATATAAATCATATGATTGTTCCTCTCGTCAACTTTGAGGAGGAATTGCATTCTAGGGGGCCTATATCTCACCTACAAACTATACTTGGCATATATACAAACATGTAAAGATGCATGCTAAATTGTCTTTATTTACTTGATTTTTTTAGAGAGAAGGTGATGGGAGAAGGCTAGCCTTATTTTGACCAAAAAACAGAGGCTGAGGTTTTTTTTTTATGGCGGCGTCCTCATTTCTTGCAAGATTCCTTAATTATTTATAAGCCAAATTTTATCATCTTCCTTTCAAATGCTTGATTCCCAAGCAACTTGATTTTATTTTAGTCCCTCATTATCTTGTTTCACACTTTTAGCACCCTTGTGCATCTTATTCCCTATTTTAATTATTAATTTTTTAATTTTTAATTTTTTGTTTTTTTTTAAATAATGTTTACGTCGATTCGATGAGAAAAGTATTACGAAATACAAAATAGACACGAATAAATCAAAAATATATTTCTTTGAATTTGATTTTTCCAAAAGAACATCAACAAGATAAAAATAACTGAAAATTACAACAACAAAAAAGTATGTGAATTGTTTAAATGCATCGAAAACATGTTTTTTTTTTAATTTTCTCTTTGGATTTCTTAGAAAATATTTTGAAAAAAAAAAGTTTCAAAAATTAAGTTGTGACACCTTTAGACAAGTTGAAAGTGAAGGTCACTTGCGATATTCATCATATTATCTTTTATGACCAATCCTTTAGACCCATTTTTTCCCCGATTCGTGCCTTACTCGATGCTACATTTAACTCCTTTATTTTTTTTTGATGGGCCATAAGATCTTGACCAACCTTTGTCAGGGCTTTTAACAATCTAGACTATTACAAAAACATCTTTTTAGGGATTTCATCAATAACACCCGAGTGATTTTAAGTTGGTTCTCAAGGTTTACATCTCTTTTCTAATGGTAATAAGGGTCTAGCTATTCTTTATAGCAACCTTCAAAGCCTGGTTCATCTCTTTCTGCATGGCCTCCTAGTGTTAAGTATTGTGAATCTACAGTTCTCCCACTTATGGACACCCATAAGAGAGAAAAAAAAGTTGAGGACCTATATGAAAAGAAGAAAATAAAAAGAAAATATAATGCAATGATTTACGTTAAAGGCCATTAGATCTATAATCCATATTTGATGGGATATATTGCCTCATATCGACTAATCAATGCCATTTGAGAATTAGAATAAACACTCAGGACCTTTAATTATAAGTATTTCCCTACACTATTAAAATATAAGTTTATTATACTTGAACACATTTTGTTGTACATTATACTTGTCTTTAAAAAAAGACATGGAAGATTGAGATATGGAACCTAATCTAACCTCCCTAAAGAGTGGCCCCTTTCTAATGGTAATAGAGCATGACTCTCGAAGATGAGAGATTGTAGGAAATGAGTGGTTGTGATTACCATAAAAAAAAATAGTTGTGGTGAACATGATGGAAGGGGGGAGGAGTAACCAAAGCCCAACTAGGTTCTTAACTATGAGAGTTGATGATGCAAATAGAGGTGGAAATAGAAGGAACGAATGACAAAGTACTACCACTAAGATCGTCAACCTTGTTCATCTTCTTTATATTATTAGCCATACTAGTAGTAACGCCTTTAAAATCCATGGTTTTAAATGAAAGGAGAGTATTAGTCAATGAAGGTATTTGGTTGATTCAAAGATTAATATCTTAATGGCTTACCTTCAAGGTGGACCAAGAAGAAGCACTTGTGTTAATTGAAGACTTAAAGAAGACTATTTCTTCTTATTTCCCTTTGACATATGTTCAAACAAATATGTTATGGTGAAACAACTCTTAAAAATGATAAATAGTTAGAGAAGCCTTACAAAAGTAACATTCATATGAGAGAGAAAAAAAGGCAGTCTATTAATAGTCGAACACTTTAACAAATTACATCTGTGAGTCAAATGGTTGATTTTATAACAATAAGTGCATAGAATAGTTAATCATAAGGATGTTTTTCACTCGAGGTAAGGTGGGCATGTTATTATATAGAAACACTAAAGTCCTTTAAGAGCTAGAGTATCTTTAAATATATTAAGGGTCAATAACAAGAACGTAGGTTATCTTATAAGACACGATCAACCACTTGGACCTTTATCCTTTTTTCTTGATTATTCTTATTGGAGATAACCCCCTTGAGGGATTATTCGGTCAAGATAAAAAAGTGTAGAAACATGAAATTTCTCTGGTGTGCTTGGATAACTAATTAGTTGGTAATAATTCTTGAATAACACTAAAAAGGGATTCTCCCTTAACTATGTACATTATAAATTTATCAAAAACTTATATGATGTAGGTTATTGAGATGTAGTTTATTAGTGTAGAGGATGAAGTGGTTCCACACTCTCTATATAAACTCCAATAAAGGGCATGTATACCCATATCTGAATATATAAAGGTGGTATTTATCTCTTAACTCCCGTATAAGTCTTAATAGGTTAGGCATCATTCTTTTCTACTGACCTTTTAGAAATGTAGCCTTTTTTCAGCCATGTCTAACATTCCACTGACTTCATCTTTAAATTTTACTAAGGTATATGCTAACCGATTGGTTCTGAGATAGTTAAATTACTCCCTAGGTTCTACTCTTTATAGAGTCCTATAACACTAATTTCTTAAAAAAAATCAATCATTTCTCTAGACTACTCCTTGTTTAGGGAAGTCCTAGACTTAAAAGCTATTTTAGTTAGGTCTATAATTTTATAATTATAAAGTTTTGAGAAAAAATGATTAATCTTAATGGAACTCTTACAACTAAATTATGGACTAGAAGTGGTAAAGAAACACTAATGTACCCCTTAACTTGCTCACATATCTAAATTTATGTATAAAATATGAATAATATCTTTTGACACTACTAGAAAGCCCTATAATTAGCTTGTTGATAGATTTTTATGGTAGGTTATGACGGTTTCTCTAAAATAAAAAATAACCCAAAAAAGATACAAGTAAAAAGAGAGAGAATTATTGAAGATGAAGAAGACTACCAACCCTACACCTTATAAAGGCTACAATTCCCAACAATATCAACAAAGTCTGGTTGACCTAAAATCCACATCCAATAAGGTTCAGGCATGTTTGCGGTCAACAAAGTAACATGGTCAAACTAATGATGGATAATTAGAGTTCTTAAAAAAAAAACATTTGTTATTCCTATACACACATATGCACCATCCTCTGGCCTTTCCTCATATGCCTAAAAAAATATAAGCATTACTCTTAAGACAAACTATCTTGATGACACTCTTGAGAAATGTAAATGACAAAATCTTTGATGAGACTATAAAGAGTATCGAGATAAATCATACGTATCTCCATATCAATATGTCACACCTAAAATGACAATAAGGCACATCCCTATTTAGATGAGATACATGAATGAGAGGTCTTTCTTTTTTTTAATGAAAAAGTTAGATAAAAAGGCTACTCTTTATCCTTCACCCAGCACAAAGATTCAGAAGGCCATTAATAGGCTTGTGATTTAAAGCTCCTTAGTGGGGCCTATAGTGCTCTTCTCACACATGTAAGTTTAAGATGATTGTAGGCCCATAACAGTGATAGGCTTGGTTGTATACCCCGGGTAAAAAATAGCTTAAAACATAGTTAACCAGTAATGGTCTCAAAAGTGGACCTTAAAGTGTACTCACCCCCAATACAAACTTGACTGTAGCACACCATCCTTGATCAAAACTAGTCAATTAACCATCAGCTAAGAGCAAAAAATATACATCATTAAATGCAATTATATTTCCCGCTCGAGCGTCGCATAATAAAAAAAACCCAAAAGTTAACATCAACAGTCCTCAATCTATAAATTTTAAAATGAGAATTAGCTTTTACAATAGCCCATTGTTACTCTAGACTTTCATATCCTAAATAGTTCACAGTTATAGGTGACAAACATATTAACCACCTTATCCTTGCATGCAACACACTCATTTGGGTTCAAGGCTATATAAACAATCTTAAACCTTAAAGTCAAGGACTTCATCTTTTTTTCTCAAAACTCAATGCTAAAATCCTTTTTCTTTTGCTAAGGCTTCTATCTCCTTTATCAAAAATGATTTAGGAATTAGAGAATCCTATACTACATTAGAAAGTTTGTTTTATAGGCTTCCTTTTTATTACAGTCCAACATACCATACTTTTCAATCCGTCTTAAAAAAGTTTACAATTTTGCAAAGGTTTAGCTAAACTCATCAAAAAGCATTTACATTACTTTAATTCTTAATTCATTTTCAATCCGTCTTAAAAAAGTTTATAATTTTGCAAAGGTTTAGCTAAACTCATCAAAAAGCATTTACATTACTTTAATTCTTAATTCATAATTCACTTGTAAGTTGTTTCATTAAAATGTCTATTAAATTATTAACTTATATATATATATAATTTATTTATTAATAATATAATAGTCATGATAATAGTGATAGTAATAATGATGATGATAATAAATAATTACATATAAAGTAATTTTACTTAAATTTGACATTTCACTTAAATACAATATTTTGGTAAATTTTATAGATTATTGTATAAAAGTTCAATTCTTCTATAAGTTTTTAATCACAGGATATAAAAGGCGAGCGTTTGGTTTTTCCCTAATGCATGATTTTGTTTTTTAAAGAATCCAACAGAGTATGTATAAAATGATTTTTTGAGATGTTAAGTAAATTATGCATTTTATTTAAAATTAATTAAGTGTATAATTCTAAGATAAATTAAAGTCAAAGGTGTCATATAAAATGATTTTTTTTATCGATAATTATGGAAGAATGGAAAAATTTATGGAATTAAGGTCTCAACTCTCAATCATGTAATAAAAAAACATATTTTCTTTTGTTAAACATAATTAATTTATTTTTAGTATTATCAAATAAAGTTATAAAAATACTAAACGCAAATATTAACTTAATATTAAAAAAAAAATTAAAAAACAAAAAATACTTGCACTCCACAGTCCACACACCCAGCTGCCCCCACATGAAAAGGATTGATAAATTATTAGCCAATGATCTTTCTTCAATGGGGGCCACAAGGCTTTGATGCTGGCCACCACCTTCCCTCCTTGATGAATGAAACACAAAAGCTTAAAATGACAGGCGGTTGTGGGTTTCTGGGATTAGTGGATTAGAAAAATTCACACGTCGCTATCGCAAGGCTCTCACTGTCCCACTTCCAGTTGGGCTTAGCGGTTAATCGCCAGGAATTATGAAAACACCGGCGGCGCTGTCAATGATGAAATGACTGATTCTCAGCATCGGCCATCGGGAGCTACCAAATCAAAGTTACTTTCCAAATTAGGTTGCGGATAAGAGGGAATCCACCGGGTTTTTTTTTAATGAATTATTCTCCGTTAATTCATCAGCGTCTGCTTTTCTTTCCTTTTTCTTTTTTTTTTAACAGTGATCTCTAATGTGAGGGAAAAGAAATTTGAATTCATACCTAAAAATTAACAAGTGTTTTTTAATAACAAAGCTAGCCTGATACATTTAAATACTAGATTATTCTCTCATTTTCTTTCATCAATCCTTCAACATAAATATGCAATTGTTATACCATAAAAAATATGTATCTAATATTGACGAGGTTGTTGAAAATATTTGTTGAGAATTGTCTTGAAGGTTGAAGAAAAGAAGGAATTGAGCTTGATGGCGGTAAGATTTGTAAAACAAGTTAGCTCGTTG
>Ga0325400_1000589_pt1 | contig 27484 bp, 14 predicted proteins | sample PopdelMetagenome_2_FD_205662 | JGI IMG/M metagenome (GOLD analysis project Ga0325400, IMG submission 205662) | Populus deltoides microbial communities from Bellville, Georgia, United States - Xylem-PdKOR-R1 | ecosystem: Host-associated > Plants > Phyllosphere > Stem > Wood/Secondary xylem...
AAGTAAACCATCAAAACAACATCTTTGCATGGCAAGTTACCCCAAAATATATCAAGAGCACTGCCCACAGAAGAGTCCGCACGCCTGTCCCTTGCTCAAAAGAAAGATTAAAGAAAGAGAAGCAATAGGGAGGGTGGGGACGTACAACTCAAGATTTTTCCAGTTGGGATCAGAGAGATACCCTGTTTTGGATCTAAAGAGAGATGGGTTCTTGAGGTAAAGAGACGGCGGATGCCTCTAGGGAGAAGGAGCAGAGTGACACACTAATGGGTTACGAGTGCAGATTCTTTCATGGAAGGGTATTTTTATAAATCTTAAAATGCGAGAAGACAAAAATTTAGTTGATATCTTGGTCATTTGGGAACAATAATATTTAGTAAAAAATTGCGCTTACGAAGCGAAAATACACTATTTTTATCGAATGTTTTTTAAATGGTATTATTCTAACAAATTTTTTAATTAAGGTGCTAATTAAAAAAAAAAAAAAAACTAAACTAAAAATTGGGGGGCAATGAAGGCATCGCGGAAACTAAACTAAAATATCTAACAAATTAAGATATTCTCTGGCAGGTCCTTACTATATAACTGGTGGTTGTCACTCTCTACCCGCTCACCACAGAAACCGTTTCAAGTTTCCTATATCTGTTCCATGAATGGTATTGAAGGAAACCCTTAGAGCTCTCTCCTTTCTTGGACGAACAAAATGTCAAGATTATCAGGAACTCTGCTTTGTCTTGTGCTAGCAATCATACTACTATCAGGGTCAGTTCCAGTGGGAGAATCAGCAATAGGAGTCAACTGGGGGACAATCTCATTTCACAGGTTGAAGCCTTCAACTGTGGTGGATCTGTTGAAAGACAACAAGATAAAGAGAGTCAAGTTGTTCGATGCAGACCCAGGTTCGCTTACTGCTTTAATGGGGAGTGGGATTGAAGTCATGGTTGGGATTCCTAATGAGATGTTGGCTGCTCTTAGCTCTTCAACTGATGCTTCTGATTTGTGGGTTAGGCAAAATGTGTCTAGATATGTTGTTAAAGGTGGTGCTGATATAAGGTTATTCTCTTTCACTCTCCCTCTCTCTTCCTTGTTTAAGTTTTGTTGTTTTTGCCTTTTTGGGTCAATTTGATTTCTTACAGGGGTTGGGAATGAAATGAAAAGGAAAAGGCTTTTTTATTCTTTCATCTGGATCTTGGCTTTTATTTCCTTTTAAATCTTGAGTGAATTGAGATGGATAAGTGCAAGGCAATGCCATGTTAGTAATTCTTATGGAAAATATTTGTATGTTGTTGAGTTGGGTTCCTTGCCAAATGTAGAGGTGCCTATGAGTAAAGATTGTGAGGTACTTCTCAAAAAGGAGCATTAGGGTTGCTACCAGGCAAAGTTGGTACATCTTAGGTAATAGTGCAACCAGAGATACAATTATCTATGGGATTTGGATTGGGATATAGACCTTACTTCCTTTTTCTTAAGAAAAAAAAATAAGAAAGAAGGAAAAAACCCTTAAGTTTTCTCTAAATATGTTGCGAATCCATCAAATCATTCAGTAGAAACCAAAGTTTGTTTGGGATGGGAAAGGCAATTCCTTGTGGAAGGCGAATCAATAAATCAGTAGAAACCCAAAGGCCCTTTTTATTAGTAACCTGTTCATCACTAATAATGCAGAATCTTTAGTAATTGCAACTTCATGATACCAGTACCACAGTTTGAACTTCTAATGGTCCTATACAGCTGAGGTGTGTTGTACCTCCTTGACAAATAGTTTTTTTGTCTGTGAAATTGTGGGTTGCCATGCCAAATAGCAAGCTTCTCGAGCAGCTCCTCTTCCTAGGATCTAGACAACGTTGCTCATGAGAAACCTTTAGGAATTAGAACAGATATGGCACCTAACCATCCATGAATAGCTATTTTGTTTCAGTAATGTGTAAGATTTTAGGAATGAGACCAGATAGCTTGGATTGAGCTAAGAATCTTCTCACTCATGGAATTGCGTAGGTTGCAGACCAATACTTTCATAACCTAAAGTGCATTTATGCATGTTCAGAATTCGGATTACTGCATTTGTTAAAATGTGGGATTTGCTGGAAATATTCTACGTATATCAGGAGTTTTACTGCATCTCTCATGCGATGCTCTCGTATACCATACAATGACAGGTACGTTGCTGTAGGAAATGAACCATTCCTCACAAGTTATTCAGGTCAATTTCAATCTTTTGTTGTCCCTGCTCTGCTCAATCTACAACAGTCTCTGGTGAAAGCAAATCTAGCTGGTTATGTAAAGCTAGTAGTTCCTTGCAATGCTGATGCTTATGAGTCTTCTCTTCCTTCTCAAGGGGCATTCCGACCTGAACTAACTCAGATTATGACTCAACTTGTGTCCTTCCTCAACTCAAACGGCTCACCTTTTGTTGTGAATATCTACCCGTTTCTTAGCCTTTATGGGAACTCAGATTTTCCACAAGACTATGCATTCTTTGAGGGGAGTACCCATCCTGTTACAGATGGGTCTAATGTCTACAACAATGCTTTTGATGGGAATTTCGACACTTTAGTTGCAGCGCTCAACAAACTTGGATATGGTCAAATGCCCATTGTTATTGGCGAGGTGGGTTGGCCAACTGATGGAGCCATTGGCGCAAACCTCACTGCAGCAAGGGTTTTCAACCAGGGACTTATAAAACATGTATTGAGTAACAAAGGAACCCCTCTGAGACCAGATGCCCCTCCCATGGATATTTATCTTTTCGCTCTGCTTGATGAAGGAGCAAAGAGTATACTCCCAGGAAACTTTGAAAGACACTGGGGGATTTTCTCGTTTGATGGCCAGGCTAAATATGCACTGAACCTTGGTTTGGGTAACAAGTTACTGAAGAATGCAAAGAACGTCGAGTATCTCCCATCAAGGTGGTGTGTGGCAGACCCCTCAAAAGATCTAACAAATGTAGCCAACCACCTGAGAATAGCCTGCAGTGCTGCCGATTGCACAACACTTAATTATGGCGGATCTTGCAATGAAATTGGGTCAAAAGGAAACATCTCATATGCATTCAACAGTTACTATCAGCTCCAGATGCAAAATGCACAGAGCTGTGATTTCGATGGGCTTGGTATGGTGACATTCCTAGACCCATCAGTTGGTGATTGCAGGTTCCCTGTTGGAGTGAATGATCATAAGAGTTCATTAGCTTTCAGATCATGTCATAGGTGGACCACCATTTGGACTTCTATCCTAGGGGGGGTGTGGTTCTTTCTAATGTTATGAGAAGTTTCTTTGCATGAGTTTTTCTCATCCCCCTGTTCAAGAACTATAAGCAGTATTGCACATAGACAAGAGAATACAGTTATTTAGATATGTCCAAAATGTGATAGCATATCGAGTAGGAAACATAGTAGACTCATGTACTGGATATTTATCCAATCTTGAAATTATACTGACCTTATTTTTCTATATACTTCGAATTTTATCATGTATTTAATGTGCTTGCACTCTGATTTATGATCCAGGCATGTCAAGTTTAGTAGAAATTCCCATTGCATCAGGTATTTATTATTACCAAGTTAAATTAAAGGTAAAATCACATCTGATAGAGCCTCTCATTTAGAAAGGCAGAAGAATGGTGAAGAACTTCTGCAACTTGCAGAATGATACTCATTGTTTTGTTATGTTTCGATGCAACACAAGACTGTAAGCAAGCACATGAATGCTGCCACATTCCACATTCACACCTCATTGTTTTGTTATGTTTCGATGCAGGGCTTTTGCAGCATGTTTGTCTGCAGCAGCAGCGCCAGCCTTCTAATAATCATGAATGATGCTTACCTCGTGAGTACAACAAGATCAAAAGTAAGCAGAATCAACAATAAACCATGAGCAGGCATAATATATTTAGTTTACCTCGAGGATAATACACTGCAAAGGTAAATCCTTTTATTACAGGATACTGATAAAATTACAAATGCCGGAGCCCTCTCGTTTATAATAAGAAGAAGAATATTGAAGAACTTCTGCAGCAGAATGATGCTCCAATACTCGAATTATTTGCAGCTTATAGTATAATTTATTTTGGTCTGCAACACAAGACTTACACACACACACACACACACACACACACACACACACACACACAAGCACATAGATTATGCCACATTCACGCCTTATTGTTTTTTATGTTCCGATGCAGCAGTTCTCTCCTCTAATGCTAGTGCAGCATGCTTTTCCACAGCGCATGTTTGGTATCCTTCCGACAAAGAAGCAGCAGCGACAACCTTCAAATAATCAAGAATTACATTAGTGGAAAAGCAATCAATCATGAAGGATAAGCAAGCATGGTGAATTTAAATTACCTTGAGGATAATACACTTTCTCAGATGCCAGCATACGAGGACCTTCAGTTGCATGTGCACAAATGGTGAAGGATGCCACCAAGAGGAGGCTAGCCATGAAAGCCACAGATACAGTTTCCTTTCTCACCATCTTTGCTTGCACAATGTATAGTTTGTATCAAAGAAAAATATACATGTAATTTGGGAATGAGAAGCCTTGTTTATGACATCCTATTTATACCACAAATTTGCTTATACTTTCCTTAGGCGGCTTGGAATTTATGAGCAAGTGGGGTGTCTTTTTTTGCTTGCACTGCTACTTAGTCATTAACTAACTAGTAGTAGTGTAGTGCCTATCAGTTCTGCATGGACATTTTTTTGTCCTTTATTAAGCTTAATAAATTGAATGACTCGTCTCAATGGCTATCTAAATGAAAAATCAGTAACTATGAGCTGCCAACACTGACTTATCAAGACTTGGAAGATTTGTTTGCTCCACTAGGTGCTTTAACACAAACAGTATCAGTAACAAGTTGGGCCATTACGCTTTGCATGGAGAGCACTAAACCACACAGTACTGGAAATCTGTGAGTCCGTGAGAGGAGAGTTTCTGCGTGCATTTTTTAGTTTATTATTATTATTATTCCTTTTCCATCCATGATGGGTTTGGCAGCCACCCTTATGTCGATATATAATGAAGTTTCTTTAGCCTACTATATAATTCTGAAGCTAGCTATGTCTTAGATATTTTCTGCCTCTCTAGATTTTCCTACAGCTCTCAAGTGAAATAACTGGACAAGGATGAAGTGATTTTTTTCAAGGAAGATTCTAGCAACAAGGAAGGTGGTTAAAACCTGGATTGATCTTAAACAGAAGAATCAAGTGTCTCGAAATCGAAGGTCAATTTCAGCAATTCTTGTTTAATATCAGGACTTGGGATAATTTTCCTCAATGCAATCCATTTAGCAAGGAAGAAGACTGAAGAACTACTTCTGATATTACTCCAATCCTCAAATTATTTTCAGGGGCATATATGCATGATAACCTGTTGGCTAAGTTATTAGCTTGTGTGTGGTCAAAACAACATAAAAAAATGCAGTTACAGATGGGAACTCAGATTTTCCACAAGACTGCATTCTTTGTGGGGAGTACCCATCCTGTTACAGATGGTCTAATTAATGTCTACTACAATGCTTTTGATGGGAATTTCGACACTTTAGTTGCAGCACTCAACAAACTTGGATATGGTGATCAGATGCCCATTGTTATTGGGGAGGTGGGTTGGCCAACTGATGGAGCCATTGGTGCAAACCTCACTGCAGCAAGGGTTTTCAACCAGCAGGGACTTGTATAAATCATGTATTGAGTAACAGAGGAACCCCTCCGAGACCAGGTGCCCCTCCCATGGATATTTATCTTTTCGGTCTGCTTGATGAAGGAGCAAAGAGTACTGTACTCCCAGGAAACTTTGAAAGACACTAGGGGATTTTCTCGATCGTTTGATGGACAGGCTAAATATGCATTGAACCTTGCATGGTTTGGGTAACAGGTTACTGAAGAATGCAAAGAATGTCAAGTGTCTTCCATCAAGGTGGTGTGTGGCAGACCCTTCAAAGGATTTGATAAATGTAGCCAATCACCTGAGAATAGCCTGCAGTGCTGTCGATTCCACAACACTTAATTATGGCAGATCATGCAATGAAATTAGGGCAAAAAAAAAAAAAAAAAAAAACTTCTCATATGCATTCAACAATTATTATCAGTTCTAGATGCAAAATGCACAAAGCTGTCGATGATGTTCTAAAATCCAAACAATTATAGCTTTAAAGCAGGGTTTATGTGTCAGATAATTGGTTAGTTTCTTTATTCAAGCAATCTATTCCTCTTTTCTTAGCCAAGATGGGTGGTAGTAGGTACTTGATGTCTTATAGGCCAAGATGATTGGTACCTGCAAAAGGCCTCCTTTAGTAGATTTAGACTCTCAGATATTTAAGTAAATATCATTTTAGAAAGAGAAAATACAATGGTATTTTAGAAAGATAGAATATAAAAATATGTATGTTAAAAAATATTGAGAGTGAAGAGATTATAAACCTTTTTCTCTTAATTTGAAAGATTCATAGGATTTTTATAGTCCATGAACCTTGTACTTTTATGGAGAGAAGGGGCTAGAATGTTACCTTGCCTTAATAGCATTGAAAATGGATAAATATCCTCTACACATTATTAATATAGGATAAATATCCCTTACACATTAAGGAAACCATGTCAATCCCTTTCAAGGTAAATTATGCAATCGCGTCAAGAAGAGTAAGTCCATCCCATCATTGAAAGGTTATGGGGTTATTGGCTTAGAGAGATTGTATCCATCTTCGTTATTGAGGTGGTGTTTATTCCATCGTTGGAGAGTTGTGCAATCTCACTAGAAAGACTATATTGATTCATTCCAAGGTAAATTACGTAATCGCACTAGGGAGACTAAGTCATTCCATCCTTGGAAGGTTGTAGGGTTGTTGCCCTAATAAGATCGCGCCATCCCTATTGTTGAGGTAGTGTCCATCCTATTATTGGAGAGTTTTGCAATCGCACTAGGGAGACCATGTCGATCATTTTCAAGGTAAATTATACAATCACATTAGGTTCTTCATCTATGATTGAACATTGACTGGTATGAACCTGATTCATTATCATCATATCCATAATCATATTCCTATAAGGATTACTATTGTTATCTAAAACTTCATGCACGTTGCTAAAACTAGAAGCTGAGCCAACCATCCTTTCTACCATGATATCATGAGGAACATATGGTTCTCTATATGTTTACCAACACATGTATTTCTTCATGAACCCTTTCTGTAGAAGATGCATCATTATAACATCTAGATCGGGAAATCTTTTATTTTTACATCTCTTACATAGACATCTAATACCCTCTTAATTAGTATTTCTTGGATTAGATAGTGTGTTATTAATAAAATTCTGAACCTCATTACAATAATCCATCCTCCACAACTCTTAGGGGTGAATCTCTATACATCCATGAACAATTTTTCATTACTTATATCAAACCTATATAAAATAAAGATGACAATATGTATTAATTAACTACGTTAACTAAATAATTTGCAAAAATATTGATTTAGCTCAAACTTATTCAATCTATTTTAATAGTATTTTTAATTCATTATTAAATACCTACATAAATTCAAATTTCTACATATTTACCGAAAATTTCAACTTGGTATAATAAGATTGACAAAAATATAAAATTGACCTGTTAAATAAACCATTATTTATTTTATCACAAAACACCTAAGCCAAAAATTCTACATATGTTTCATCAATCTACAAACAAATATAATTTTATAAAATCTAAAACAAACCCTAACATGTACAAATTATAGATCCATACAACAAATTTGTACAAGAAAAAACTATAAAACAAGTAAACACCCAAACAAAAAACATATACTATAAAAAATATGAAAAAAATAATATTTTAAAATTGAGTTCAAATAAAAAAATAATAGATTTGTTTACTTAAAGTGGATAATCCTTAATAAAATTTGAATCAGAATATCAATGTTTACATACTAAGTGTTGTGGGAGGTTGAATCGCGTTGAGGTTGTGGGGAAGGGGTGATTGTTTGTTGAAGAAAATAATGCATAAGGAAGAAGGAGAAATGAGGAAGGGAGAGATGAGGGTTGATCGTCAGGTCATAAATCAAATGTCACTGACGACATTATAGATGGAATTATTTCTTCAGTAACTTTATTGGTCATTCTATTGGTAAAAATATCATGTCACCGTATAATTTTTTTTTTGAATTTTATTGTAATACCCTTTGTTATTTTCTCAGTATATAATAGGAGAATTTTTTTGTTAGTAGTTACTGATAAATACAGGGATGCAAAATTTTATCTATAAAAATAATCATAATATACTAATTGTATTTATCAATTTTATGATAATCAACATACAAGAACCTTCAGTTGCATGCATGAGCACAAATGGTAAAGGATGCCACCAAGAGGAGGTTAATTAGCCATGAAGGCCACTTTTAAATTGTTTTATATTAAAAGTGAGCTTTTTAAAAAAAATATTATTTTAATATATTTTTAAATAAAAATAATTTGAAAAAAATTTCAACAACGAACGCAAACATGTACTTGTTCATCAACTAATAGTGCAGTGTCTATCAGTTGTGTAAGGGCATTTTTTTGTCCTTTATTAAGCTTAATATGTAGATTGACTGATTTCAGTAACTATGAGCGAGCTGCCATCACTGACTATGAGCGGCCTCCTTATCAAGACTTGGAAGATTTGTTTGCTTCACTACGTGCTTGAACACACACAGCTTTCAGTAACTATATATGAGCGAGCTGCCATCACTGACTATGAGCGAGCTGCCATCCTTAATTATCAAGACTTGGAAGATTTGTTTGCTTCACTGCGTGCTTGAACACACACACACGCGCTATCAGTAACAAGTTGGCCCATGAATACGCTTTCCATGGAGAGCACTAAACCACACAGTACTGGAAATCTGTGAGCCGTCAGAGAGGAGACTTTCTGTGTGCATTTTTTTAGCTTATTTTTATTATTATTCCTTTGCCAATATCCATGATGGGTTTGGCAGACCACCCTTAAGTCGATAATGATGAAGTTTCCATGTACGTGGAATGATTTTGGTGTGTTAAACATTCATAGAATATGATGAAGTGTTAAAAATCTACACAAAAATATTACAATTTTCATGGCTTTGTTGATGAGTTTGATTAGTTTCGAAAAAACAAGTTCTTTGATGCACATATAACAATGCTTAAGTCAGGATTTTCTTATGTAAAGGGAAAAATTGTACAGAGTGAGAAAAAATAAAGTGAGATTTATATATGGATTGTGTATCTATCCTAGCTAGCACATGTCCTAGTCAGTATTTTGGCTGACTTTTCTTGCTAGAAATTTCTTTCTTGTTGTGTTTATGTTATGTCCGGCCATGTTATTGTTCAGTTTCTAAAATTTATACGTACAGATATTAAATAATAAATTTAAAATAATATTTAGGAATCTCTAGGATCCTATTGGATAAATATAGAGCGCTAGCTGTTTATAGATTTATTAATTTCTAAAATTATTTATAATTAAATCAAATATATGTTTTCAAACTTCATTGAAGGCCGCTTGTAGGCGCCCAAGGTTTCACCGCCATTAGATAAATTAAGGACATTGATAAAGCCATCCCCATATACATATATCCCCATCACCGTCGTCAACGCCTTGCTAAAGCAGGACTACACCATCCCTTTCTCCTCTCTCTCCTAGCCATTAATTTCAACTTCTCCGAGCTTAATTAATGATCACCTTAATTCGCCTACCCTTCGTTTCACTGGACAGATAAATATATAGATGTTCCAATCACTTGCCCTTGTGTGTTTTTTGATGGTTCATCGTGCATAATAATCCATAGTTTTGCATGGCTAGTACTGATGTAGGCTTTCCTTTTTTCTTTTTCTTTTTTGCATGGCTAGTACTGATGTAGGCTTTCTTCAAGGCCAACTTGGACAGCATTTCCACTCCGATTCACCGCCGCTTCAATCCTGCTGGAAAGGCAAGACCACAAAAAACAATATTTTGATGTGTTTATTCATAAAGGTTTGAATATTGATTTAATATGGTAGTACTATATATTATGGAATCTGGTATAGGTGGTAACCAAATAAATAAATAGCTAGCTAGCTAGGTGCTTACATGCTGGCCTCTGAGGTATACTTCATTCTTAAACAGAAAAGAAGCCCAGCTAGCAGGCCTTGCATGCCACCATGCATCACAAAACTATCATACAGGCAGAACCGCATGCTAACATTAATTCTATATGATTTTTAAGGCTTAGAGCTTGTATTTATATATAAAGGTTATTGTACTTGTTTTGATATATTTGTCATCTTAAACCTTATTGTGACATGGTAGCAGTACTGTGTGATCGGAAGATGGAACGATCGAGTACTCTGCAGGAACAGTACTGTTACCTATCCTTAAGAAGCTCTTAGGAGCTGGATTGCATGGCGCCTGGATTTATAGGTACCGATGTTATCGATCGATCCTCCTTTTATCTGTTAGTGGATAACAAAAGAATTATCGGTAACGTCACCATATATATATATATATATATTTTCTCTGCTGTTGTTGAAAATTCTTATGTTACAGTAATATTAATTGCAGAAAATAAAAAGGTAATATAATTATTAGAAAGTACTGTTAATTAGAGCTTAACGCAACTTATCAGAAATCTTCCCCTTGTTTAATATCACAACCGATCATTTGTCTGGTTATAATGTCCATATATATAAACACATATAATTTAGGCCAGAAAATTACCACACGTAATAAATTAAGGTACTGAGGTTTATTTGTGAAACTGATGATGATGATAAGTTATAAATATCCTTCTCCAGTGAAGGGGTCAAAGGAATTGAGAGATGTGAAATATCTAGGATGATGATAAGTTATATCTTGTAACCATAGTTTTTAGACCCGGTTTGGTTTAAGGTCCAGGTTCTGGGTTTTGACTGAGTTGTAGAAACACAAATTTTCTACCAATTAAATTTCGCCATGTGTTATTTTATTCTTTAAAAGAAAGGATAAAATAAAATTGAAATAAATAACATGGAAAATAAATGAGCCTTCATATATTTCTTGGCCAATGAAAAGTTGATACTTGGGATGAGATATTCAAGATATCTTGTCATAAATGCAAGATCCCGTCAATAAATATCAACCAATAAAATTATGCCATGTGGCATTGGAAAAGGACCTGAGAGCCCTTACAGATCTCTATAAATAAAGGGCCTCAACCTAAAGGAAAGGGGATTCCGGAAGATACAAATTTCCTTCAAGACAATCTCTTCAAGCAAGGAAGCTCTCTCTCTCTCTCTCTCTCTCTCTTCAAGCAAGGAAGCTCTCTCTCAAAGAGTTCTCAAGCCTCCTTCATCTACGCTTGAAGTGTGCAAAGAACGAAGCTCTGTTGGATCAAGCCAAAACGCCCCTATAAGAGTTCTTCAACAACACTTTGAAGACAAATCAAAGGTACTCTTCAAAGCATCAAATCACCAAGGGGATTCCGGGAGATACAAATTTTCTTCAAGACAAGCTTTGCAAGCAAGGAAGCTCTCGCTCTCTCTCTCTTCAAGCAAGGAAGCTCTCTCAAAGAGTTCTCAAGCCTCCTTCATCTACGCTTGAAGTCTACAAAGAACGAAGCTCTGTTGGAACAAGCCTAAACGCCCCATAAGAGTTCTTCAACAACACTTTGAAGACACATCAAAGGTACTCTTCAAAGCATCAAATCATCAAATCTCGCTTCACATTACACGCCCAAATTCACGTTCTTGCAAAGCACAAATCTTGGCTTTGATTGCTCAAATAAATCAAGTCACCATACATCAAATTCAAGGGAAGAATCAGAGGATTGTCATATTCTTTTTAAAGAATATATTACATAGAGATTGTACCCATTCATATATTTAATAAAATCATATATTTGTACACGTGTGCTTGTTTAATTTCAGGTGCTCAAAATTGTGTCTACATGAGTCACCGGGTCGCCCGGGTCAATTCTTTTTTTTAATCAAAACGATGTTGTTTTATTAAAAAAATAAAAGTCAACGGGTTGCAACCAGGTTTTTGACCGGATCTTGCCGGGTCACACCGGGTTTTTCCTTTCCCTGTTTTTTCTTCAACTCGGCCTAGTTCCAGCTCCGGGCCGGATCAGGTTTTAAAACTATGCTTGGAACCTCACCTAATAGCTTAAGCTATTAGGTTGAATTGGTTATTTAATATAGTATCAGAGCCTTGATGACCAAGCATTCATGAGTTCGAATGTCACCATCCCTATTTATTTGATAAAAAATCAAACATAAGGTAATGGGGGCTTGTGCAAGTTTCAAACTCAAAGGATCTTCACTTAAAAAAATATATTAGAGAATAATATAGATCATATTTTAAAACTTTATTTAATAGCTGAAGCTATTTTACGTGTTGAATTGATTATTTGACAGGATTATTTGAGAGGTTCTCCAATAGCTAGCTAAAGAGCAGTTTTATGGAAACTGAGCATTAATCTAACAACGCCTTGTCCTGTCAACTTTCTATATGATGCGGAACCAAAAAAGATTTGAATCCTAGCAAGAAAGAAAAGAAGAAGCTAAGGATAATAGAGGTTGCCCAATCTCTTAATATTTTTCGGGCTACCCTCCATAATTTATAATCACACAAGTGTTTAAACAATGTCTTAGGTTCCCACTGTTATAACTGTTATATAGTTGCTGCTCAGCTTACTCATACAATTTTATCCTTGTGGTTATATAGGCTCGACAAATGGGGCATCGCATCAAGTATTTCCCACAATCATAGCATGTCTGCAAAAGATTTGCGGAAATCAGAACGAGCCATAATTGTCAGGAAAGAGATGGCAATGTTAGGTCCATGCATGTTGTTTTTAGGTTACCTGATGTCCGCAGCCGAATGCAAGATCTTTCTTATTGCATAAACACAAGGGACATTGCTGCAAAGCATAACGAAACAATTAAAAACTGGGTAACCAAGAGAAAAACTTCCATGTTATCTCAGAAGACTAGAATATGAGATCTACCCGCCTGTTGTCTGAAGAATGATCTGCAGACGGGGCATAAGCATTATTGCTGCTATATTCGGGACAGGAATTAACCGAGCTGTTTCCAAGTGGAGGAGGAAGAGCAATGGTCCTTACAGGAGTACCTCTTTGGAAGCTGCAAGTAGATGATGATGAGAGTGCAGGCTATCATTGTAAGAAAACTTGAACACACTTCAACTACTAAGCTGAATGTTAGTGGATATCGTATTACCCTAAGAGTTGGAGGTCTATTGTGGCTTTATATTGGGATGGTATTTCCATTAAAGCATTCAGAGCAAACTCTGTCTCCTTCTTCGACACGGGAATGTGCTTCGACATAATTTCTGTGAAATTCACAAACTGCATTGAACAAACAACGCATTAGCAATCAATCCGACTTCAAAGAATCGAAGCTTCTGTCAAAGTTCCCCAAGTTAATATTTCAACCTGAAAATTATCGAAAGCCCGACAAGGAATGTTGTCATCGAATTGATGCATCATGTCCCATGGTCCATCACCAACTCCAACCAGCACAATTGACAAGGGATAATTACTGCAAAATTAAGGATTAAAAAAATACAGATTTTGTTAAACACAAACTGCAAAATGTTGAAAAAATACTCTTTTCAGAATATTAATACCTTGCTTTTACAATGGCATCAGTAGTATTCTGCTCCTGAGGACTTAACTGTCCATTAGCAGTGTCTACACTTCTTGTAACCTGACATATCATGCAGTCAAGAGCATTAATAAAACGTTTCAGGGAAAGATTTAAACTCTTAAGAGGTAATAGTTACATCTGCAGGCTTCAAAGTAGAAGGAACTGACCTGTCCATCAGCAATGATCAGAAGAATATGATACTGACCACCACTATTGTCCACAATTTCAATAGCAGTTTCAATGATTGGAGCAAAAGATGTTGGTCCTGTCATGGCTCAACGCAAGAAATGTTTCACCAGAAGTAGGTCAAAGGAAAACTTGGCGTGATCAATGTAAGAAGAATCGTTTAAACTAACCAGCTAAGTGAACATGGGGGACTAATTCTCTGTAACGACTCCGGACTTCCTCAAAGCCATGGCATAGTTGATAATCTGGATAGAAGCTAAAGACTTTTTTATCATGCGTTGTGTCTGCAAACGAATTTAAAGACTTCAATTATACAACAGTCCATTCTATGCCCCTAAAACAGTACTGGAATAGCAAATTGCTGAATAAATATGCCATGCATCTTGCATTGAGCAAGAAAGGTAATAGATGACTCACCATCACCAAAGCCAAAACAAGGGATGCGGTTATCCTCATCAAGATCTGACAACGTTCTTCCTATTATTGAAATTGCCTGTTCATACGGATTCAGAGAATCCCCAAGGTGATGCAGGCTCTTATGATGGAAAGACCGCGAGCCGGTCCACTCATTGCTTTTGGTAAAATCAATGCCTACAATAAGGTTGGAAGATTCCAGACCAGCTTGCACAAGAGCTTTCGTAACCTACATAAGTTGTGCGATCAGGTTTTACTATTTCCTTTTCTAGTTCTAGAGGCAAATACAAGCAATAGCCAGATGAACTCAATGTTCAAAAATACAGAAGGAAAAACTCTTGTATTCCTCTAATGGCAGCAGGTGTGTGTGGGCGCCACAAAAAAGTGGGGATGAGGAGGCAACAACTCAGATATCTAAATTAATTAGATATTAAGTAGCTGCAAGGGAGAAGCATTTTCACCTGCTCAAGAGAATGGTAATCGTCACCATTTCTTGAATACCTTGACTGCAGCTTGCTTCTTCCATCATCATAAGCAGCATGCCTTGCTGAATATAGAGAAGTGCTTGGATATTTTGATGAAGCCCTACAACAATAAGGATCATGATGATGACCCTGATTCCTTGAATGTATGCATCCCATATTGATGCTGCCAACTTTCTGATCGTAGTACTGGTTTTGGTACAAACTGCTCATCAAACGATTTCCGTTACATATATAAGCTTTCACATCTCTACAACTATATATTTAGCAGCTCAATAATTTAGATATTCATATATATATATATATACCACTCACTGAGCAACAACTGATGCTAGAAAATAGTACAAAACATTCCATGACAAGAGAAAAATCTTTTTTTAAAAAAAAAATAATACCTAATAACTTGGATTATAAAAATGACAACTTGGAACTCTATTCCTCATATATCAGTCAGCACCCCCGCAAGTTGCAGATAATCATTCAAGAATCTATGAGGGTTATAATATAAACTAATGACAAGAGGCAAGCTATATATATATATATATATAATACAACAAGGCAAGACCTTTGAAATAGTAAAGGCCAACGCTAAGTAACCTAAATGAAAAGGCAAGACCTTTGAATAGTAAAGGTCAACGCTAAGTAACCATAATGAAAAGGCAAGACCTTTGAAATTGTAAAGGTCAACACTACATGTAACCTAAATATTGAAAAGGCAACATAAGGAATTAAGATGAAGCTTCTCATTTATTAATTCTGATCATGATGCATACCAAACCGGCAGAAGTACAAGTCCCCTTCAAGTTAATTGCTAGCCAAGAACTTACCAGGTAAATTAATTATCATGGGGCCGAAATCGAAAGTTTAGTCAGCAGCAAAATTCAAAAGGTTACTTCTTAGAAACTAGCAACAACATGAGATGATGAAATCAAACTTCAAACCCTTCACTTTTATTAATCAACGCATATACCCCACACGAACAAAAAAATATATATTATATATTAAATTACAAATTAATTAGCTTCATGTATAGTTGTAAGAACCAGTTCGAGATCGATCTGAAGCAAGCCCGGGTCATAAGTCAAGAGATTTGACCGGGTTGATTTTATTTTTTTAAAGAACTAAACAAATTAAGTTAACTTGTTAAGGGTCGGGTTTTAACTCGATCGCAGATCAATTTAGATTTTCATTCATTTCAACCGAGTTTTTTCTCTTCTTTAACTTGTATTTATCTATATTTCAAAACAACCACTCTAAATCAGCTCAAGCTAATTCTAGTTTTATAAAAATAATTAAATTAAAAAGTTGAGAATATATGGTATTGAGACTTGACGGGTTGTATATAAGAGAGTGATACAACAAGATATTAATGAAACATTGATTTTAATTGTCGAACAGTGCAATCCTTTGATTAGGTCAATGATAATTTCTCTCCTTTTATTTTTCTTTATTCGGTAAAATAAAATTACTTATCAAAAACTCAACTCTTTCTTTTTTTCTTGGACTATTAATTAATGATAGCTTCACGAGATAGAAGAACGTTGACTGGCTAATAACATTTCCACGTGGAAAACTGTAATTGGACTGTCATGATCTGTCGTATCGAGTGTTTAGTAATTTAGTCAGCAGGGTGTTGTGTCTGTCTGCATATATATATATATATATATATATATATATATATATATATCTACTTATGTGGACTTAAATTATTTATTTATTTATTTTAGCAAACCTCATGAAATAACCTTCATGAAAATAAAAAATATAAAGGGCTGTCTTTGTCTCTTTCTTTTTTTAATAATCATTAATTAAGAGTATATTAAAAAAATATAACGTCAATATCCAAAATAATTAAAATACCGACAGCAAAAAAAACAAACTTGGTCTTTTTTTTCAATATTGTACTATATAAACGCTACAAAAATCATGGAAGACATGCATGTATCATGAGCACATGCATGCATAAGATATTTATATATGTCTTAATTATTATTATTATGAAATGATGATTGTTTATAGTGAAACACCAATGAGAACGGCCACTAGAAAAATCAAAACCACTAAGCATCCAGTAAGATCATTCAGGGATCCATAGATGATCTCAGATTGTAGAGCTTGTGTCGCGGAGCTTTGTTCACTCATCGTTGAATCATTCTTCATCTCAATTTCATTGGTACTGCTATCAGGAACTGGACTGGTTTGCAGGTTTACAAGATCATCAGGTATAATTGGAGTGTTGATGATGATGCTCTGATGGGGTGTTGAGCCTGCCGCAGGTATCTTGATATTATTATTATTATTATTATTAATTATGTATGAATCACTAGTCCTCTTCATCTCTTCTATAGTAGCTGTCAACTCCATGACTCTCTTCTCTAGACTAGCATTCTTCTCCTTGAGCCTCTCAATGGCCTCTCCTTGTTTCTTCATCAACAACAAATTAATTAACAATAATATTGAAGACAACCATAAATTACCAGCAAATTATTACTTACCTGATCTTCAGCTATTAATTAGATTTCACATCATATATTAAATATTCATCAGAAATGATGTGTTCATTTGGATTGATGCAATGAAAGGATCAACGACTCACATAACATGAAGGGCATGAAGCTAAAGCTTTTGGCTTTGCAACTCCATGCCTCATCATCAACTCTTGATGAAGATCCTTTTCAAGGGCATGGTGACCATTCGGCTTTTGCTCCTTCATGGGTTGCAGTAAACATCAGAAATATATATATATATATATATATATATATATATATATTCAACACGAAATTAATTGGTGACGTAAAATTTATCAGGAAATGAAATTAAAAACCTAAATATTAATTACCTGCATGGGCTTAGAGGGAGGAGGGTTAGGGTTAAAGCTAGAGCTAGACGTAGTGGCCGATTTTACAGTCTCCTTTACACGAGTTGCTTCATAAATATGATGAAGAAGCTGTTGATGTTGCTCCTCCACCTTCTGCATGCCATAATCAACAAGCAAAGTTATGATATACTAAAGGTTCAAGACCCAGATGAACATGTTCAGCAAATCAAGTGGTAAATAAAAAGAAAAAAAAAACTAATTAAATCGATAAGTAACCTGTGTAATATTGCGTAGAAGAGGGTCCCTTAGGGAGTGATCATCATCAGGAGAATAGTGACTACTAGGAAGTCGAGAATAAGCAGAAGCACCACAGCCTGTTGTGGAGTTGTAGTTCCCCATATGGTAATGTATGAATTTACCAGTGCTTGCTAGCTAGTTATTTTATTCGAAGAAACCAGGAACTTGTCTTGTGCTCCTGGCAAAATACTCTACCCTATATATGATAACTTTGAACATAGACAATTAAGATTTGAACATGGACAATTAAGAAAGAATAAAGCACACCTAGCTGGCCATCGATCAGGTCAACCCTTTGAAATTGTATATTCTTAATGATGATGATTACATCCTTCCATTTATTTTCTCACAAGACATATATTACAAATGATATAATTTCACACGGTATATAAATGTCTATCCTTTTTTATATATATAATTATTGAGAATATATTAAAAAAACTATAAGAGTAATAACCTAAGCGAAATACAAGAATAAAAATAACAAAAAACTTAGAAAAAAAATTTTATCAGTTATAACAAAGAAACTACCTAAAATTTCTTATTTAACTATATATAATTTAATGTCGACATCAGAAAATTTTAAAAGATCATTTCCAGAGTGAAGTTTGATCGATTCAACCAAATGTCAATCTTGTTTTTGTTCTTCTGCATTCAATGTCATGATTTCTAAGAAAATATTAGCAATGTTGACAGGTACTGGTTTCGTAAGTTTCACCTACATTTTCTTTGCACCAGGGATATATGCATGGTAATTAAGAAGAAAACACAATGAACAATGTATAATAATAATAATAATATGACTTCTGAACTAGATCTTTAATTTTATTTTTCCAAGAAAAGGCCTTGCAATGCATGGGGCTGTGAAAAGATTTGGAACTTAGGGTGAGTATTGTCCGCAACTTCCAGCATCTTTCCCTCTGAGAAGGATTTCTCTTCTTTTTTCCTAAAGAATCAAAAGGATATGTTTAGTATTTAATTTGACCTAATGGAATATATATATCTTCTACATGTTTTTGTCATTTTTATATATATCTTTTCTATTTAAATACTCTAATCCTTCCAATTTACAACCGCTACAGGCCTGGTTATCAAAAAGTTGGATTGCATAGTTAAGATCGTATATACAAGGACAATTGGACTCCGGGATTGCTTTCTGTAAATCACCATGTCTTTTTCATGAATAAGTTATTACATCACAAGGTTAAACAATGGAAGACAATGACAAATATAATACTTTAGCTTGAGTATGCTTTGCGTCGTACGTAATCAAGACCCTAACGAAGAAGAAAACTTCATCTCTTCCTCAGCTCATCAGCTCATCCTGAGGATATATATTCAACTTGTGCACTAGCTAGGATCCACCCCGTTTATCTCTATAAAACTTTGACCAGTTCCTCCATGTCAATGGCATGCGAATCCTCCAGAAATCCATGTCATTTCACGCTTGATGTTATTTCTTCAATTAAAAAAATACCAATTTCACTGGAGATGGGGTTATACAGAACACAATTTCCATGGAGATCATACAGACTCTCATTAATCACTGTCATAAAAGCCAACATGTCAACATGCCGTCGTAACCATACGACTTTCTCCTAAGGCGTACCTTATGCAGCACCTCATGAATTATGAAGCCTCGACAAAGCAAGCATCAGGGATATATTTGGTTTAAGATGGTACTAATCAGCTGCTAAATTAAGTATTTTGATTTCTGAACACCAAAAAATACGAGTAATTATTACAAAACACCAGCTGTATGAATATATGAAAATACATGTTCCACAAGATGTACTCACGAATCAGCAGTACTTCTGCTCATTTATCTATCACCACAGAACATTCAGGCATTTCTACTTGATGATCTATTGAACTTGGATGACTGGTTGGGCTTGAACTTGTAAGTACTGCTATCCCCAAATCGAGAGGGGGCATCGGAAAGGCTTCCATGAGCTCTCCTGTTGTCATATCCTGGATAGTCATCTTTGGAGAAGGGCACAATTTCATGCAAAAACCAAGCCTATCTTCTCTGCTTTCTTGACTAAATTCCATTGTCGCCTTCGTGTGTTACATGAATCTCCCCTATATCCTTTTTCAACACGACCTTGGCATTGCTCAAATAACCCCTTAGCAGTATCTTGTTCAACCTATTTCAATCCCAACATATTTTCATCATTTAATTTTTCCAATTCCGATATATCCATATCACTACACAAGGATCTCTAGATAGGCATGAAAGCAAACAGATATTAAGAAAATTTAACACATCCTTTCAGCATACAGTTCTCCAGTTCTTCCCATTCAAATTTGATCTCGTTTATGAATGAATCTTTTTAAAAGTATGATGATGTAATCAAGATTCATCTGTTTCTTGTTCTGTTCAGAAAATGTAATTAATTTCCCGAGTCATTTTTCATGCTACTATGACCATAGGAAAGAAAGTCCTTCAGTAACTTTCAAATGAAATATTTGGTTCAAACCCCTCTATTACATCTCAGTTTCAGCCTAGTTAGAATGTCCATCCGTTGTTAAAGTCTTCAAGAGAACTAATACCCTAAAATAACAAAAGTTCAGTGTTACCTTGAGAGGGCAGAAACTCAATGAAAGAAACAATGCAGAGACTAGCTGAAATAATCATGAACTAACAAACACAAAACTTAGAGAAAAGAGTGAGCAAGAGAACATAACTGGATTTGGCAATAGCTACCCTAAAGAACAGGAATCAACTTCAGATAGTTTTTGTTGTTTTATTGAGCAAAAATTAGTGAGTGGGTTCTCGTTTTCTTCGCTTTAAGACTTGCTCTTACGTTGCATCATTTAGACTCTATCTCATTGGTATTAAGAATTCTAATACAGGAAATTCAAAATGAACTTCATAAAATAGACAATAAATAGACTAATACAATGATAAGATTATATAAGTAAGCATAGGGGAACATAAATTGTGTAAGAGACTACAACATAACTGGATTTGGCAGTAGCTACCCTCAGGGAAGAGGAAATCAACATGAGGGAAGTTATAGACAATTCGATCAAATCATTGAGTCCTCAAAAAGTTGCGCTGACTCATCTCTATTGCATCCACTCCATAGAGCACTAACCCTCCCTTCTCTTCTAGTTCCCTCGCATTTCCTACGCCATTACTGTATTTCTTGGCTATGTTATATGCACCTCAAACAAAGACAAACCCTTTACGGATCATTAAAAATTCTTTCTTTTGTCAACCAAACTAAAGAAACCCTTTAACAAGTTGAAGTAAAAGAAAGAAAAGAGAGAGTACCTTGGGTATCAGCAGTAGTTGAAACCAGGTTGAGAGCAGAACAAAAGGTCTGGCTAAAGAAAGAGAGAAAGAGAAGTCATCTTCTCCAACCTATAACATCCTGTGTTTTGATGGGTAGTGTCTTCTCCATTTCTCAGGCTCCTCATCTTCTTCTTCACCTGATGATTCTGACTCTGTGTCTGTCTCTTGATATTTTTCTTGTTTTCCCATCTGGGTTTATACGAAAAATCTTGGTCTTTCAGCCTTGAATCTTGATCACTCGTCTCTGCGTCTCTTCTATTCTCTTTTCTCCATTCCAAATAATATAGACCTCTACTAACAACTACTCTCTATCGGTATAGGTAATGCATAAAATACATATACCTCGCTTCCATTAGAAACTGGGATATTGAATTAATATCGGATTTTGATTTATTCCCTAGCAGGTAATTACATAATTTTTTAAGATAAAATATGGGTGTTATCTTAGAAAAAGGATAAAAAGAAAAACTTGTGCTTTAGTCATGAACAAACTTGTTATGCATCAAGTCACGTCCATTCTCTCAAAACTTTAACTAAAGTTGTTCATTTACTAATATCATTTTATTTTATTTTTTGATAACTTGGTTTGTTTGCTAGCATCTCTTAAATGAAATATTAGAGGGTATTGTGATGGTTAACAGTAACCACTAAAAGTTCTTTTACAAATAGCATACAGTAAAGGTAGTGTCATATTGTTAAGAATTTGAACCATCAAGGAGCTGGCCTACTCCTTGTGAAGTTGACAGATGATGGCAAGAAATCTACCACAATCACGCAAAAAGGGCATAGAACGAGTCTGGAACAAACATTGCTAACTTAATCCCCCATGGGACCTTAGGAGTTACATGCATCAACGCTTTAGCGAGATGATTCAACAGTTCAATTCATTCTTTGCTATCTACTAATGGCAAACAATCAACCCAAAAAACGCAAGATTTGAATGGTTAGAAAGTAAATAGATCGTTACTAGTCTGAGTTAATTACATTAAATGTAGTTAATAGGCAAGATATGCAAAGCTTCTTATCAAAGGAGTTTATAATATACAAGCTCCAACCATCACAACACTGTCATCTCCTCTCCCCATGAATGAGATGAATCTGCATTCTGAAAACTGGCCACCAGCTCAAGCAGCAAGAAGGAGATATCTTGCCAAGAATCTCCTCCTCAACTGTTTGGAGCTTCATGCTGGCTGTTTGAACTTAGCTAGCTCGCCTAAAATGTCCTTCAGGGGTTCTCTAAGTGTGCTAGCCTTAGACTGACAAAAGGGAGAAAACAAATCAAAAAATTATGATATAATGCCTTCCACAGTAGTGGATCAAGAAGCTTTGCATCAATTCATCAGCTTTTGACAACAAAATTTATTCTTTTTTCAGACTATTGAATGAAAAAACCCAGGATAGTCACGGGAGAAATGCACTCATATCCGAAAACAACAAAATCATACCTTCAAGGATGGGACAAGTGCAAAAGCTTCATCAGCAGTTTCAGGAAAGACATTGGCGATTAGAGATATCTGCAATGCACTCATCAAGTTGAAATTAAAAGCTGCATTTATTTTTTTCCTTAAAAAGAACTAACTCATGTTAAGATTGATACCTCTCCATCAGAGACACCATATTTTCTCAAAGCCCTGACATTTGAGTTAATGGTTCAACAATAGTTTGATCACAGAATACTAATATAAAATGCATAATCAGCGCATGTTCATTATAACTACTTCCTATAGCAATAAAAACAAGGATACTCAAGGACTCGTCTAACAGACTGAGGGTTTGTATAATGGGCACCATTCTTAGCATACTGCAGCCCCTTGTCAAATGACCTGAAAACAAGCAACACAATTTCAGCATTCCAAGATCCTTTTGCTTGAGAATAGAAGCTTTGTACATGTTACTCACACAGGAAGTTTGATAGTTGGATCCTGAGACAGCAGAACCATCTGGTCCTGGATTCCTTGTAAGATTTGTGCAGCCTCACAATCCATCAGGGGTTTGGCATTCTGTGGGAGTTCTGCATATACAAGCAAAAATAATGATAGTATAGCAGTATCCTACCCAAGGAAATAAAAATCACTGTGAATCCAGTAAATATAGAGGATTCTTTTTGAGAGAGGAAATGCAAGCCCTACAATCATTTATAACGCATGCCATGCATAGTAACATTGGAAAAGTTGGAAAAGATTAACTCTGTATAAAGCAGTTTAGAATTGAGAGCAAAGAACGAGCTAACATTGTGATGGCAACTAGTATGTAATTCTTTTTCTCTAGTAGAGAAAAACAAGTAAATAAATCTTTGGAGATTTGATGAATGAGATATGTAAAGCTAGGATAAGAATATATACCTGACTCAATTTTTAGCTCAAGTGGAGGTGGTTCTTTTGTCATTGGACTTTTCCCACCATTTGCAATCTTGCCTCCTTTCCCCCCCTTGCTCAAATTACCTTGATTGTATAAGAAAATCAACAGAAATCAATAAATAAATAAATAAAAGCCCACCGAGAAACAATGATGCACAGTACGATCAGGGCTACAAAATGATGATGAGTATAAGAAAAGGAGAAGAAACTGTATAGAAATTCTCAAAGAAATGCATTTTAAATAATAAAACACAAGTATGAAGAAAAAATCCCAGAAATAGAAAAGGTAAGAGATTGAGTCAAAGTACATATAAATATGCTAACCTTCCGACTCAAAATGGATTTTCCTTCCATTATTTGAATCATCCTTTCCTTTAGTCGATGCTAGCAAAGACATTCAAACAGAAACTATGAGTAGTTTCAATGATTGTCCAATCCAGAAAAAAAAGAAGAGAGAAATGAAGCGTGCATGTGGGGTCTTCAGGAAAAAAAACACATGAAAGCCTTTTCACATCGTTCAGTACTTCAGTTATAAAGGCACCTCCAAATAGTTCCAATGTTGCAAATTGCTTGAAGGAGAAGACTAAGATAAACTAAGTGGTAATAAAACAAAACCCAAATAATGGCTACAAATAAAAAAAACAAACATAATAGAGAAAAGCAAGCAGAACCCAAAATTCACAGAACCCTAAACCACAAGGATGAACCAACACAACAGTAATACCCTCCATAGACTTGGGGTAGAGCAAAGAATTTTGATAAATTTATTTAATTAAACCCCATTAAATTTTCTTCTTTTATGAAAATAAAAATAGCAGGAACACATGGAAAAATGCATGTAGAGTAATTAATGTAAAGCATCCTTACAGGACTTGAGAGAAGACTTAGGCTCTTTGGATGGGAGAGAGAACCCTTTTCCTCCTCCTTTCTCCATTTTGCAGCTTAAAGTTGTGTGCTTTCTGCAACACTCGCATGTACAAGCAAACCACAAAAGAAGCAAGGAGTCAGCGTTTTTGTTATATCTAAAAAAAGAAAGGAATTGTAAATAAATATAAAATGATCAAGCATGAAAAACCCATTTCAGTCTCCAAACATGGAGAAAAACCCACCTGAGAGTGATGAGAGAGAAATAGAGCAGCAGAGCACAGACCTGTTTTCTTCTCTCCTCTCCCCTGTCTGTTGAGTGATTTTGAACACCATTGTCTCCTCTTTGTTCTTTTGGGCTTTTTATTATCTTATTATTTCTTTTCTTTTTTCACTATTTGGGCCTACCTTAAGGCTTCCGTTCACTCTAGTTGACCCGATTGATCGATGATGATTATTGGATATTGCAATATTCTCATGCAAGATTTTTTATTATTATTCATCTTGTGTATATTAATTAATTCTATAAATTTTAAAATTAATAATTATATAAATTTTCATGATTCTAAAATTTATAAAATTCAAACTAATAATTTCTAAAAAAATAAATTTAAAATCTGATCAGTTAAATTATATTTTTAAATATTAATTTTTTTATTATTTATTTGATATATTGTATTTTAGATCAATTTGATGAATATAAAAAATCAAACACTAGGATTAGGATAGAAAATTCTAGTGGCACTTAATTTTTTCACCACTAAAAGGATTATTAAATAAAAATAAAATGAACACAAATGAGATTGGCTAGCTAAACCAAAATGGTATATTTATTATTCCAATGAAAAAAAATATTGATCAAAGGAAAAACTAAATAGTTGTTCACCCTCTACCACAAACAAAAAGTATTAAGCTATTGCTCCTGTTTTTCGATGAAAATCAGGTTAAAAAGCAAAAGGAGCCTGAGACTCGTCACAGAAGGATTTCTCAGCAGATTTGACAATTCAGAATCAGAGTACTGATGTCTTGCGATACGTTTTTGGCATCGCTTGAAATAGCCAGCAAGCCGTTTCTTGCAAATCCAACACGGTAAAGACCATTTGATCCTTTCCACTTGTTGGCCAAGTCTTGTTTGGGGAATCCATTGTCATCGAAGAGCTCCTCACCACCCTGCTTGATCGATCATAGAATTAATCTCCTCAACATTTACGTGCGTGCTTAAACAAATTCAATGCAATGAAAAGTCGTCGAGCACACCTTTAGCCATCTTCCCACAGTGCTTCTGTAGCCAGTGGCAAAGATAATGGCGTCAAACTGATTGCTCTCGCCGTTCATAAATTCAATTTTCTTTCCTTGTATGTTTGCCATGGATAGAAAGACCTATCACAGATGATCATATCATTGTTCGTCGCATGACAAGTGGAGAAGACGACGACCAAGGAGAAATTAAGAGATTCATTAATATTGTAATTATATGTCATGCTTACCTTGATTTTTCCTTGCTTGATTCTGTCCACACACCCAACATCGATAGTGGGAGATCGACCTTGCGTTGTTTTAAGATAAAATGGACCCTCTTTTGGTCTTTGAATCCCGTATTCGGATAGATCATCAAACCTTAATTTGCAAAGCTTTGCGAGGATTTTGTCCACTGATGTGACAGAGAGAAATTTCAGCAAAAACATTGCCAGACTGACCATTTCCTTAGTGACCACATGTACCTGGACATGTCAGGAGAGAAACAGTTTGAGTCAATAAATCTTATGAACAGTATTGAATTCTTTGGAGAAATTGGCTACCGGGCTGCGATTAACAATGGAGGTCCTGGCATTTGATTGACACAGATCATAAGAAATCTCCATGCCAGAATTCCCACACCCAACAACTAAAACATCTTTTCCTCTGTATTTTCTTCCATTAGAAAACTGGCTAGCATGCATGTATTCCCCTGCAAAGCCACCAAGGCCGGGGATATCAGGAATAACACCTTCAGCATTTTCACCGGTTGCCACCACGAGAAACTGCGCGACGTAAACTTCCTTTACATGAGAGCAAACATTTTTCACCTCAAGGCGCCATTTCCCAGCATCAACATCGTAAAATGCAAGTCCCACCGACCTATTGAATCGCGGGGTAACGCCAAAATGTGACAAATATTCATCCAAGTAAGCAATGAAGCCATTCCTGGGAACATATGTTGGTGCGTTAGAAGGGTAGGACATGTAGGGCAGCTCGCAATATTGCTTAGGGATGTGTAGCTTCAAGCGGTCATATGCTCTTTTCTTCCATAGAGAGCCACAACAACCCTCCCTTTCTAACACAATGTTTGGAATCTCAAGTCGATTAAGACATGCGGAGGTTGCTATGCCTGAAGGGCCAGCTCCTACAATAATTACTGCCACTTCTTCCATTTCTTGCACTAGGTGGCTCTAATTTTTCCTGGCCAATTATGTGTGTATCAGAGAACTTAATGGCTTGGAAAATTGCATGCGTTTTCCTTATAAACACAGTACATGCATGGATGGCAATGAAACATCTGAGAGAATTAAGTTAACCCTATGCTTCAACAGTTTCATTAATTAGAGGGCATGCAGTGCATTTTACACCATTGGAATTTTGAACATGCATGATACTACTGGAGTTTAAAATAGCAGAAGAGTGTGGATTGTCCATCCAGTCCGAAAGAGAAGGCCACTGCTTTTAGGTAAATTCTATTTGTCAAGGTTCCTTCATTAAGAAGAACAATAGAATTTGTAAGTATGCAGCATGGATATTGACCTGCAAATCCAGCGCTACTGCCTCATTTATTACCTCTTTCGGGAGGTTTTTTTTTAAAAAATCAATATTTTTCTTACTTAATTTCATCTCTTTCTATTTTATTTTGCTAAGTCAATAAAATTTTTGAAAAATCAACCGAATTAATGGCGTCATACACACCATAAAATTAATTACAAATATTTAACATATAATTAGAAAGGAGCCGGAGCTGAAGGGGCCGGGAGGGGGAGAAATTGTCATAAAATATTGTCAATAAAATATTTATTAATTATTTTTATTATTCAATCAGAAATTACCTACGGAACATATTTCATCACTAATTATGGTGGTGACGTGAGAAATAATATAATATAATA
>Ga0325400_1000590_pt1 | contig 27447 bp, 24 predicted proteins | sample PopdelMetagenome_2_FD_205662 | JGI IMG/M metagenome (GOLD analysis project Ga0325400, IMG submission 205662) | Populus deltoides microbial communities from Bellville, Georgia, United States - Xylem-PdKOR-R1 | ecosystem: Host-associated > Plants > Phyllosphere > Stem > Wood/Secondary xylem...
CCAATGGTCACGCTATAGTTTCTCTCCTGTACGGGAGAGGAGGGTCTAAACGTGCGTGTTTAGAACCTGCGCTGCCTTAACGTGAACGAGGTTAGAATAAACCTCGGCTCAGCACTTTGACATAAATATACCTAAACTTGGCTTCACATATGCCCTGCTTAGCGGGACTCCTATGGATAGCCCTGCCCCCTTCCATTTATATAGAATTACAAAAGCAGAGACAGACTACATGAATATGACTTCACAACGCAAAGACATTCAGAAAAAAGTTGAAGATTATCATTCCAATTTCTGGTCATGGGGTAGGACTCAACCCCATAAGCCAGCAACGGAAGACAGTTTCATGGCCTTAGGCCAGGAGTCTGCGTCCCCACAGGCAAATGCCCTTGTTGATAATCTATATGGTCTTGTGCATCGCTCCTCGGCACGACAACGCCACTCAGATGCACTTTGGGACGCTATAGCAGCAATCATTGCTGATCTATTCGTGGTCTATGCTGCTGACCCCGAACAGTGGGCGTTCCGACCGATGGGCAAGCCTTCTTTCGATGGACAGCGCATTGGCTATAGGCCCTGTGTTTCTGCCCTAACTGCCCTTTTTGCCCTTGGCTTTCTTGAGCATCAGGCAGGCTTCAAATGCAGCAGGAACCGAGACCTGCCGGGTCAATCCAGCCGCTATCGAGCAAGGACAGGGCTGATCGAAATCGCCCTGCGGCATGGGATTGCCCCCACCAATTTGGCAAGCCACTTCAAGATGGTGCCGCCACCGGCACGGGTTGCGCACCCGATCATCGTCAGGGGCGAGCGGAAACATTGGCATGATGATCGCCGGGGTGAAAAGCTGGTCATCGACCGCAAAGAACTGGCTTACGTCCGCGCCGCCGAACAGGTGAACCGGATCAATGCCTTCATCGCCGATCAGGACATCACCGGCTGCTCGCATCCCCGATTCACCCGCATCTTCAACAACGGAAATGTGGACGGCTTCACCTTCAACCAAGGCGGACGGCTCTATGCCTTGGGGGAGGGCTCCTACCAGACGATCGAGCGCAAAAAGCGTGGTCTCATTCGAGTCAATGGTGAGACCGTGGTCGAGTTGGATATCCGAGCCTGCCATCTGACCATTCTCTACGCGAAGAACGGCCTAGCCTTCGATCCCGCCCGCGACCCTTACGAACTTGACGATATCCCTCGATCGGTTGTGAAAGCATGGCTGACCATGACATTGGGGTATGATCGCTTCCAACGCCGCTGGCCTGCCCGCGTCGGCACGAAGCTGATGGAGAAAGAGGGGATCGATCTGGCGAGCCACCCCATTCAGCATATCCGGCATGCGACGTTGGATCGACACCCCGTCCTCAAAGGATGGGCGGGTTCGAAGCTTAGATGGGGTGACCTGCAATACATCGAAAGCTGCGCGATGATCGATGCTGTGGAGGAATTGGCACTGACCCACTCAGTTGCGGGATTGCCCTTGCATGATGCGCTGTTGATACCGGAGTCGAAGATCGCCGCCGCGACGGAGGTGCTGACCGGAACATTCGAACATCACGTCGGCGCTAAGCCGGTGTTGAAGGTCAAATGATGATGTCCGGCAAGTGTGAGGCCCGGTACATTCCGGGCCTAAACTGGACTTCCAATCCCTTGCGAGGTTACGGGTAGCTCTAAGACTTCAGCCTCGAATTGTCGCGGCCTGATCTTGGGGGCAGCCACCTACCAGCCGTAAGTCATAGGCGTGAGAGGTAGGTCAGCCTACCTCTTTCCCGTTTAGGGCCTGTACGGGGCTTACAGGGGCAAATAGAGGCATACAGCCTAGCGACAGAGCCAAGCGGGATAGCGAGCCATGCAAAACAAGACTGATGCGGTCGAATTGGCTTCGGCGTTGACGACGGCTTGGCTTGGCAATCCTCATACTCGCTTCGGCACTGACGACGTGCCCGCGTTCTTGCGTACGATGTTCGAGACGCTTTTGGGTCTTGGTGAGCAGGACAGCGCCGCCACCGACGATGGTTCGCCGGGACAGGCATTCAAGCCCGCTGTGTCAGTGCGGAAGAGCCTTCGCGATCCTGATTACATTGTCTCGATGATTGACGGTCGCCCTTACCGGTCTTTAACCCGGCACCTCTCTTCGCGGGGCATCACGCCCGATCAGTACCGGCAGCGGTACAGCCTGCCAGCTTCCTACCCCATGATCGCGCCGAACTATTCAGCAGCGCGATCGGCTTTGTCAAAGAGCCTCGGACTCGGTCGCAAGGCAGGAAAGAAGGTCGAAGAGCCGCAGCCCGAATCGGTGGCGGCGTCACCCACGACGGCTAAGCCAAAGCGTACCCGGAAGATCGTTGCAGACGCCAAGGCAGCGGCAAGGGCGCATCTAGAAGGGGCCAAGTAGAGCGGGGACGGTAGCGATGCGAGTGTTAGCTTGGGCGACCATCCTGGGATGGTCAGGCATTTTCGTTGCGTCGCTCTGGATTACTATGCATCCGCCATTGCTGTCAGCGCTCATTGGTGTGAATGTCACATTCGGGATCGCATACAGCAACAGATTGCAAGCCAGGAGGCAAGCTGCACTCGATGTACACAGGGAATACTACACGCAGAGCTTTAGCAAGACACGACGTAAAGCTCTTCGCTTTTTTCGTCGTCACGCAGGTGTGAACTGGCGTTTAACAAATCCCCTAGACTTGCGCGATCCAGACGATATGCGAGATAGCTACTTCGATGTACTTAGGTTCTGGCAACGCGTGGCTACGCTGTACGAGAACAAAGCTATTGACCGACCGCTCACGCAGCGCCTTCTTGCCCGTGAGGTGGGTCAGTGGTTCGGCATGGGACTTGAGGACACGACCCAACGCCCGGGACTATACATCGGAGGCGTAATCAGGCGTTTTCGTTATCAGATCAGCATCGGTGAAGGTGCGGAAGAGTACAACGCTGGCCTGGGCGAGGGTAAGGCTATTAAGCCCTCCACTTCGCGGAACAAGTGGGTTTGGAACGGAAAGCGTTGGACGACAAAGGGCCGCGCCGCGTCAGCGTCTCGATAAAGTGGGTCGGAGTGTATCCTTCTAAAGCGGCAAGGCTAGCTGGTTGCGATCGTCTACATGGCTGAGGGCGCTTATCAGATGCTGCGCAACCTCGTGCCGGGCATCTTCTCGCAAGCGCTGGTGCGGCATGGTCAGACCGACCAACGCCCATGCTGGCGCGGTTTCGAGGGCGTTGGCGATCAAGTCAGGGGTGAGGGGCATATCTGAGTCTCCTGCCATGCAGGATAGAACATACAGAGAACGGTGTTCAAGCTGTGCCTGTGGTCCGATCTATGCAGCACAATACCGGGTCACGGACGCGGGTGAGATGCCGAATTCCGCAGCCGTAGCAGCGATGGTCGCGCGGTTTGCACGTCGCCACGCTACAACGGTGGCACGGTCCCCAACCATGGGGCGTCCAAGGCTCTTTTTGCCCCGGTGTGTCTCGCCAGTAGCGGCAATCGAAGCCTTAGCGGCGGCGCGACCAGCATCGCAGCGTTCCTTGATCCGGGTGCGCTCTAGGTCCGCCATTTGGGCTAGGACAGCGACGATAAGCTCCCCAACGCCACGCCCGATGGGGCCGAGCCCACGAACGTCAACCGTCACCCCCTTATCGAGCAGCTTGCGGATGACTGTCTGCACGTCGAGAGCGTCGCGGCCTAACCGGTCAATCGCGTAGACGTGCAGTATGTCGCCTTCGCGGATGTAGGACAGCAGAGCCGAAAAGCCGGGCCGGTCAGCAGCAAGGGTGCTGCCGCTCACGCCTTGATCGATGAACTCACGATCGAACTCCCCGCCAAGAGCATGACGTTGTGCGGCGATATCCTGATCGGCGGTGGAAACTCGGAAGTAGGCGATGCGGCTCATGGCTGTTTCGACTCGCTCAAAAGGTATGCGTCACATTATGATCGAGTCACAAGGGAGTCAACATACCTTTTGAGGGAGCGTAGGGACTCATTTTCCGCTCGATCAGAACCTACAACTTTTGGATGTTGCCCAGCCTATGGGAACGACCGCGACCAGAGGACTCGCTTTCCATCGGAGAGAATAAGTTGGTCGAGCCGAAGGTGCAGGTAGTTCCGGGTAGAGCGCGCTTGATAAACGCCGCCCTTGATCAGCATGGCCGCGCTGTCCGTTTCGGACCCCGTGTAGCACCATTCGCCTTTATCCGCGCCAACCGGTGCTTTGAAGCTCACGACGTAATAAGCCCTTAGCCGGTCCTTAAGCTGTCGGGCTTGATCGGGTGATAAACGAAAGCTGATGGTTCCGCTGTTGAAGGGTAGCTTATACGTTGGCGAGCATCCACCATTGATCTTGTTGTCTAAGGAGCTCGCAATATTTGAAAACAATGCAGCGTCACCGCTTACCGAGTCCGATTGCATCTTAATAATTGCGCGATCCTCATATACCCCGTCGTTGTGATCGCCTCTGGTGCTGCCGAAGAAGGCATATGGTGGACGGGTATACTCGTATGTCGAGAGCAATCCCTTATCTGCATTGTAGGAGAAAGTAATTGGCCTGCCGGAAATAAGAAGAAGCTTTGTGTCCGGTTTTAGAGCGCCGAGTTTCCATCGATCGAACAGACCTGCTACGCGAGCTTCGTAAGCGGCGGTCGTCTCAAACTCATCTCGTCGCTCGGCGGTCGGCAGATGATAGGCGATCTGTTTAAGGTAGTCGAAGTCTGCGGGTTGCTGTCCGACGATGTTTCCGGGGCGGGATAGGTCCCCTTTCAGCACACCGGCTTGTTGACCATCGAAACAGTCCGGCAACTGGCAGGCATCCTGGGTTGGTGCCGATTGAGCGGGAATAGCAGACGGCGCGCTTCCGCCTCCGCCCATGAATTTGTAACTCCCGATCCCAAGGAGCGCAGCCACTGCTATCAAGGCGGCGCATCCTGCCAGCGCTGCTCCATCAGATGAAGAGGTATTCGGTACCGAAGCTATCGGTTGCCATTTCCACCCTGTCGGTAACGCACAGGTGAAGCCCTTCCGTTGCAAAGCTTCCAAGAACACACTTGCGCCACCACCCTCCCGTCTGACGATATCGCGGTTCAAACCCTCGCCTTTGCCTGTTGAGGCAAGCCATTCCTTGGCAGCAAGCGACATGGCGCGGAACTCAGCGCGATTGCCGGTGGCGCTTGCTTCGAAGTCGTTGCCTGCGCTCACCACGTCACCACGCCAAGCGAGTACGTCCGATCGAACCATCTAGCGCTACGTTGATGCATGGTGCCCCCATCAGCTTCTAGGAGGCGACCCGGAGCAAAGCCGGGTGTTCGTAACCCGGAGAAATCCCACAGGCGCATGTGCCTTTACCGTTGCCGGTTGGACATACGCACATGCCACCCGGCCAAAGCAGTATGCTTCGACCGGCTGATTTCCCTCGGGGTTACGACGCCCCACGATCGGGACAGACCGACCGCAGGGCAACGATGCCAAGGGCAGGGGAACTAAGCAACCTATGCAGCTGTAAAAGGGCGTATCGAACCCAGGTGGCGGCTCGGAACCCGAATGGGCATGATTACGCGCAGACGGCGGCGCTGGCGCGAAAGGGACCGTTTGCGTGCTTGAGGTGATCGTTGCAGATCGCCTTAGGTTTCGGCTATGATTGTCTGGGAACATAGGGACCGCCTGATGCTAAAAGCACTCACCGTCGAGAACTATCGCGGCTTCCGGGAGAAAACTGTTTTTGAGCTCAAGCCCTTAACGGTTCTGCTTGGCCGCAACAGTTCAGGAAAGAGCTCCCTCACTCGCCTTATTCCTCTATTTCAACAATCTCTTACCCGTAGCAGCGCATCCCCGGTACTATGGAGTTCCGATGCCGTAGATATGGGTAATATCTGCGATGTGATAACTCACAATGATGATCCTCTGGAGCTTCGAATTGGCTTCCGAATACCTGTAGGAGCACTAGCGCACTTCTTGAGCCGGTACCAATTTGGCCCGCCGCCACAGCTCTATTTAGATCAAGACGAAGAGGTCGAGTACGTAATTCGACTAAGCGCAGACGGCGCACGCACCAAGTTTGATGGTATTGATATCACAATTGCTGGTCAGGTTCTCAGCATTGGCTGGAGCAAAGAGGGGGTTGTCAACAAAATTGCTGTAGATGGTAAGCCATACAAGGTCGGTGATGATGAGCTTATTGTGGAGCCGGCCTCGATGTTTCCGGAAATAACTCGTAAACGGCGTAGGGAAGGTGACGTCCGTCGGCGATACGCTGGTTTGATGTCCGAGGAACTTAGTACGGCATTGGATCCAGTCATACATGGGCGAACAGCTAAGGATCGCGTGAAGCATCTATCGGATACAATTGCGTTTCTTCCGAAAAGGAGTGCTCGTACTGCCGTTAGGGAGTTGCCGAATGTCGTTGCTCGTAAGGTTACGGAGGCAAACAGCGCTAGGATATCCGATCTATCCTTTATACATAATGCGTCGAAGATCGTGACCTTTCTTCAATTTGAACTTACGCCCACCTTCATGAGCGCCGCGTATATCGGTCCCTCTCGCGCGAGCGGTAACCGTTTTGACCGAATACAAGAATTAGCTGTAAATCGCCTCGACGCCAGCGGGGCTAACACCGCAATGTATGTTTATTCGTTGAACGAGCAGGAGAGAAGCTCATTCAACGACCTACTCATTCGTGCTTGCGGCCACACTCTTAAGGTAGATGAATCAGGAGTAGGGCATGTTAGCGTTAAGATTGGACGTCTTGGGCAGGCACATTTCGAGAACATTACAGATGTAGGCTTTGGATATTCACAATTAGTTCCAGTCATAGCACAGCTGCATGCTGTTCGAGAGCGAGCGCTGGGTTCTGATGAAGCAGAAACAAGAGATGTAATCTTTGCAGTTGAACAGCCAGAGCTACATTTGCATCCTGCTATGCAGGCCAGCTTGGCAGACTTGTTTGTAGGCGCTATTAACACGGAGACAAGTCTTGTTGACTCCACAACGATAATTGTGGAGACACATAGCGAGACATTCATTTCCCAACTTGGGCTTCTAGTTGCAGAGAAGGCCATTGAGCCATCCAGTATTGCAATATATTTTGTCGATAAAGACGAGAATGAAGAGTTATCTCGGTTAAGGCGGGTAGACTTCAACGCTGACGGCGTAATTGAAGAATGGCCCGCGGGCTTCTTCTCGGCGATTTGAGATATGCACATCGCGTTGGACCCCGAACTCGTGATGTTATCCGAAGTGGAGTTGCGTGCGCACGAGGCAATCATAGAGAGGCTTCTGTATTCGCACTTGGCGCAGGAGCATCTGTTATGCCTTAGTCCGTTAGAACTTTTGAAGCTACGCGGCGCAATCCAATTTGGCGCACAAGCCAGACGCGCTTTAGATATAATTGGGCGTCGTCAGCAGGACTATCTAGCTTCGCTTCGGAGTGCGCCTTGGCACATGGCGTTAATGCCCCTTGGAGCCGCGCAAGCAAAGCAGCCTATTGGCAAGCGCTACTACACACGTCCTGAGGACGCACATAAATGGCTGGCAAGACGTCCGTATCTTTATGTCGAGAATGCGTCGGCAGACGGCGCGGTTTTGACCCTTCTCGTCAAAGCGGCGCTTCCTCTACTCGGAAGTTCAAGTGAACTGGTTGTGATACGGCTGATGCATGGAGGCGGAAACACGATAGGATCAGTATTAGAGGATAATGTAGACCAGTTCACCATTGGCATGTGTGTATGTGATCGCGATACGACGGCATTCATTCCGCCGTTCCCCGTTGGATCGACGGGCGCTTCTGCCCATTCCGCGCTCATCAAAAAAGGGATGGTTCCGGACGGTAGCAATGCCTTGCAAACTAAACATCCGTTCTTCCATTTTGTCGCAACCGAAGGCTGGGGTATCGAGAATACCGTAGGACCAAAGGCTTTAGAACTGTTCTTCGAGCAAGCGGACGAGTGTCGAGAAGCTAGGCGAGCGTTAATGGAAGCGTTTCCAACCTTTCCGCAGCTAAGTGATAGCGAGCGAAAAGAGTGGAATCTTGTCAACTTGAAGTCCGCTTCACAGCGTCCAGAAGTCATCCGCCAAGGGGCGTCTGCGCTACCGGATGCGGTGGCGGTGAGTGAGGAACGTGCCGAACAGCTTGCAGTGCTCACAATCCCTGGCTCCGTCATCCCCTTCGTCAAGGAAGCGAGCCTCTCTGGACGGTACCATAAGCCACTACTTGCCGCTGTGAAAGCAGACTTGGGCCTGCCCGGCTATGGTGACTCAATCCGTGCGATGGCTGAGCGCGCTCTAACTGCGTTTGCAGCAGACAGCCGGATCAACTTCGCCTGATATGTTGGTCTTGATGTATGTGCCGCTTTGGCGCCAGCAAAAAACCGCTTCGATCAGAGTGGCTTGCTAACTGGACTGGCGGAGAGAGTGGGATTCGAACCCACGGTGGGCGTGAACCCACGGCGGTTTTCAAGACCGCTGCCTTAAACCACTCGGCCATCTCTCCGTGAGGCCCACCCCCGATAGCGTCCGCGCCGCAACGTGCAAGCGGCGCGGCGGTCGGGGTTTGCCGCTACTGCCGCGCCATGCCACAGCGGCGCGGCCATGAAGACCATCCTGTCCGCCCTGCTCGCCGCCGCAGCCTCCACGATCGCCCTGTCCTGTTCCGCCGCCGCGCAGGACGCTGCCACCATCCAGCCTGTACCCGCGGAGACCGGCCCTGCAGCAGGCTTCCCGGCCTATCTCGCCGCCTTCCGTACCCGTGCGCTCGCGCAAGGGATCGCTGCCGCGACCCTCGACGCAACCCTGCCGACGCTCGCCTACGACCCCCGCGTCGTCGCGCTCGACCGGCGTCAACCCGGCGCGCCAGGCGTGCCCGGCTATGCCCCCTTCGCGCCCTACAAGGCCCAACACGTCGATGCCGCCCGCATCGGTCGCGGCCGCCGCGTCTACCAGGCCCAGCGCGGTCGCCTCGCCGGGCTCGAGCGCGAGACCGGCGTGCCCGAATCGATCACCGTCTCGATCTGGGGGCACGAGACCGATTATGGAGGCTACACCGGTCGCTACGACCTGCTCCAGAGCCTCGCCACCCTCGCCTATGACGGTCGCCGCCGCACGCTGTTCGAGGGCGAACTGATCGCGGCGCTGTCGATGATCGGGCGCGGCGTTCCCCGCGACCGGCTCAAGGGCAGCTGGGCCGGGGCCACCGGCAACCCGCAGTTCCTTCCTTCCGTCTACCTGCGCGTAGCGCGCGACGGTGATGGCGACGGCTATGCCGACATCTGGGGCAGCGACGCAGACACGCTCGCCTCGATCGCCGGCTATCTCAGCGACGCCGGCTGGCGCGCCGGCCAGCCCTGGGGCATCGCCGTGAACGTCCCGGCGGAGTTCGACCGCACGGCCATTCGCAACCGCCTCGTCAGCCCGCGCTGCCCCCGCGTCTTCGAGCGCCACAGCGGCTGGCGCACGATCGCCGAATGGCGCGCAGCCGGCCTCCAGCCGCAAGGTGCCTGGCCCGCCGACGACGTCCTCGCGACGCTGATCGAACCGGATGGGGAGGGGCAGACGGCATACCTCCTCACGGGCAACTACCGCGTCATCCTCGACTACAACTGCCTCAACCACTACGCCCTCGCTGTCGGCCTGCTGGCGGATGCGGTGGAGCGGTAGCGCCATCACCCTCACCCTCTCGCCGCCTTCGGCGTCTCCCTCCCTCTCCCATTGGGAGAGGGAGGGAGCGGCGCAGCCGCGGAAGGGTGAGGGCGATGACGCCTAGCCCCAGCCGCCCCCGCTCGCTAAACCCGCGCCAATCACCGCTCGCACCCGGATCCGCGCACCCATGAAGAAGCTGTTCCTCCTCGCTGCCCTCCCGCTCGCCGCCGTCCCGTCGATGGCCGCCGCGCCGCAGTTCCAGACCGCGGCCCCCGTCGCCTTCATCGAGGACCTGTCCTCGGGCGCGGTCCTGTTCAGCCGCGACGCCGACCGCCGCATGCCGCCCGCCTCGATGGCGAAGATGATGACGGTCTACGTCGCCTTCGACATGATCCGGAAGGGCGAGCTGAAGCTCGACCAGATGATGACCGTCCGCCCCGAGACATGGCAGAAGTGGCATGGACCCCAGGCCGGCTCCACCATGTTCCTGTCCGCGAACGAGCAGGTCAGCGTCGCCAACCTGCTCTACGGCATCGTCACCTTGTCGGGGAACGACGCCTGCGTCGTGCTCGCGGAGGGCATCTCCGGCTCCGAGCCCGCGTTCGTCGAGCGGATGAACCGCGCCGCGCAGGAGATCGGCCTGTCGAACAGCCGCTTCGGTACCTCGAACGGCTGGCCCGACGGCGGCGTCACCTACGTCACCGCACGCGACCTCGCCAAGCTCGCCGCTTCCACGATCCAGAACCACCCCAAGCTCTACAAGCAGTTCTACTCCCGTCGGGATTTCACCTGGGGCAAGACCATGGGCGGGTCGGAGATCACGCAGGCGAACCGCGACCCGCTGCTCGGCCGCGTCGCCGGCGCCGACGGGCTCAAGACCGGCCACACCGAGGAGGCGGGCTATGGCTTCACCGGCTCCGCCGAACAGAACGGCCGCCGCCTCGTCATGGTCGTCGCGGGGCTGAACAGCTTCAATCAGCGGATCGAGGAGTCGGTGCGCTTCATGGACTGGGGCTTCCGCGCCTGGCAGGCCAAGCCGATCGTGGCGAAAGGGCGCAAGGTCGCCGACGCCGAGGTCCAGCTCGGCAGCGCCTCCACGGTCGGCCTCGTCGCCCCAAAGCCGCTGACCGTCGCGGTCGCGGCGGGCGCGGTGCCCGAGATGACCGCGCGCGTCGTCTATCAGGGCCCGATCAAGGCGCCGATCCGCGCCGGTCAGCAGATCGCCGAGCTGGTCGTCACCGCCCCCGACATGCCCGAACAGCATCTGCCGCTGGTCGCGGAAAGCGACGTGGCGGAGGCGGGGTTCTTCGGCCGCGTCTGGGCGGGGCTGACCGGCTTCTTCGGTTGACCCGACGTCTTCGGCTGACATCATGACGCCACTGGTCGGCCATGCCGCCCCGATCGCTGCCTTTGAAGAAGCGGTGCGGAGCGGCAAGCTGCACCATGGCTGGCTGCTCGCGGGTCCGGAGGGGGTGGGCAAGGCGCTCGCCGCGCGTCATCTCGCTGCGCGCCTGCTCGGCACCGACGCACAGGCGCGGGCGCTGCTCGAAGCCGGCACCCATCCCGATTTCCATCTTATCCGCCGCGAGGTCTGGACCACCGGCGCCCCGTCGCGCATCGTCCCGCTCGACGAGCGCAAGGAGGGCGACCAGCCGTCCAAGGTGATCCGCGTCCCCCAGATCCGCGCGCTGCAACCCGTCCTCGGCACCTCGCCCGCGATGGGGGGCCGCCGCGTCATCCTGATCGACGCCGCCGACGACATGGAGCGCCCCAGCGCCAACGCGCTGCTTAAGAACCTGGAGGAGCCGCCCGCGGGCACGGTCTTCCTCCTCGTCAGCCACGCGCCGGGCCGCCTGCTTCCCACCATCCGCTCGCGCTGCCGCGTCCTCCGCTTCGACCCGCTCTGCGACTCCGAAGTCCGCCGCGCGCTCGACGCCGCGTTGCCCGAAGCCGAAGACCTGAGCGCGCTGGTCGCGGTTGCGGACGGCTCCCCCGGCCAGGCGATCCGCTACGCCGGCCTCGACATCGCCGGCCTCGACACCGCGCTGGCCGCCATTGCGAACGGCGGTGACCCCGACAACGCCCACCGTCTCAAGCTCGCCCGTGCGCTCGCCGGAAAGGCCGTGCAGCCCCGCTACGAGGCGTTCCTCGACCGCGCCACCCGCTTCCTCGCCGCCCAGGCGCGCACCCGCACTGGCGAACCGCTGCGGATCGCGCTCGACGCCCATGCCGCCGCTCGCGATCTCGCCGGCGCGGCGCTCGGCCTTTCGCTCGACGCGCAGGCGACCGCGATCGAGATGGCGGGCATCGTCGCAAGGCTTCACCCGTCCGGCCCCGCGCGCTAGGGGCGGGACATGGCCGATCCCTACTACATCACCACCGCGATCCATTATCCGAACGGCAGGCCGCACATCGGCCACGCGTACGAGATGATCGCCGCCGACGCGATCGCCCGCTTCCAGCGCCAGGCTGGCCGCGACGTGCTGTTCCAGACCGGCACCGACGAACACGGGCTCAAGATGGCGCAGGCCGCCCGCGCCCGCGACATGGATACCCGCGCCTTCGCCGACGAGATGTCCGCCCATTTCCACGCCATGGCAGACCGGCTCGGCATCTCCTACGACCGTTTCATTCGCACCGTCGAACCCGACCACCACCGCGCCAGCCAGGCGATCTGGCAGGCGATGGCCGACGCTGGCGACCTCTACCTCGATCGGTACGAAGGCTGGTACTCGGTCCGCGACGAGGCTTTCTACGACGAAAGCGAACTGATCGATGGGGAAGGGGGCCAGAAGCTCTCGCCTCAGGGCACGCCCGTCGAGTGGACCGCCGAGGAGACCTGGTTCTTCCGCCTGTCGAAGTACCAGCAACCGTTGCTCGACCACTACGCCGCCAACCCCGACTTCATCCGCCCCGACAGCCGCCGCAACGAGGTGCTGCGCTTCGTCGAGGGCGGGCTGTCCGATCTGTCCGTCTCGCGCACCAGCTTCGACTGGGGCGTGCCCGTGCCGGGCAGCGACGGCCACGTCATGTACGTCTGGGTCGATGCGTTGACCAACTACCTGACCGGCACCGGCTATCCCGACGCCGATGCCGCCAACGCCCGGTTCTGGCCCGCCGACCTCCATTTGATCGGCAAGGACATCGTCCGCTTCCACGCGGTCTACTGGCCCGCCTTCCTCCTGTCCGCGGGCATTCCGCTTCCCAAAAGCGTGTTCGGCCACGGGTTCCTGTTGTCGCGCGGCGAAAAGATGTCCAAGTCGGTCGGCAACGTCGTCGACCCGATCGATCTCGCCAACGCTTTCGGGGTCGATGCCCTGCGCTACTTCTTCCTGCGCGAGGTCAGCTTCGGCCAGGACGGCAGCTACTCGCCCGAGGCGATCGTCACCCGCGTCAATGCGGAACTTGCCAACAGCTTCGGTAACCTCGCCCAGCGAACATTGTCGTTCATCGCCAAGAACCTGGACGGCGCTCTTCCCGCCGATCTCGAGCCGCACACCGCCGATGCCGCGTTGATGGAGGAGGTGATCGTCGCCTGCGCCGGCTTCCGCGCTGCCTTTGCCGACCTGATGCTGGGGCAGGGGATCGAGGCGTGGATGCGAGGCGTCTTCGCCTGCAACCAGTATATCGACGCGCAGGCCCCCTGGACGCTGCGCAAGACCAACCCCGACCGCATGGCCTCGGTCCTCCGCACCCTGGTCCGCGCCATCCGTGCGCTTGCGATCGCGATCCTGCCGGTGGTGCCCGAAGCGGCGGGCAAGGTCCTCAACCAGCTCGGCGCCGAGGAGCGCGACCACGCAGCGATCGACGACGAGGCATGGTACGACACCCATGCCGCCACCGGCTTCCGCATCGCGCCGCCGACGCCCGCCTTCCCGCGGCTTGACCTGCCGCAGGAGGCGTGATGTTCGCCGACAGCCACTGCCACCTCAACTATGAGGGGCTGGAGGAACGCCAGCCCGAGATCCTTGGCCGCGCCCGCGCCGCCGGGGTCACCGCGATGCTCAACATCGCCACCCGCGAGCGCGAGTGGGACGCGGTGCTCGCCACCGCGGAGCGCGAACCCGACGTCTGGGCCACCGTCGGCATCCACCCGCACGAAGCCGACGCCCACCCGCACATCGACACCGCCAAGCTCGTCGAACGCGCCCGCCACCCTCGCGTCGTCGGCATCGGCGAAAGCGGACTCGACTATCACTACGACCATTCCGACCGCGCCCGCCAGCAGGCGAGCTTCCGCGCCCACATCGCCGCCTGCCGCGAAACCGGGCTGCCGCTGGTCGTCCACACCCGCGATGCCGAGGACGACACGATCGCGATCCTCGCCGACGAGCTGAGGAAGGGGGCCTATCCCGGCGTCATCCACTGCTTCACCGCCAGCGGAGACTTCGCCGACAAGGCACTGGAACTGGGCTTCTCCATCTCGATCGCCGGGATCGTCACCTTCAAGAACGCGCGCGACCTGCAATCGACCGCCGCCCGTTTGCCGATCGACCGCCTGCTGATCGAAACCGACGCTCCTTTCCTTGCTCCCGTGCCGCATCGCGGCCGCAAGGGCGAACCCGCCTTCGTCGCCGACACAGCCCGCTTCCTCGCCGACCTGCGTGGCGAACCGCTGGGTACCTTCGCGGCGGCGACCCGCGCCAACTTCCACCGCCTGTTCGCGAAGACGGCCGCGTGAAGGTCCGCATCCTCGGCTCCGGCACCTCGTCGGGCGTGCCCAGGATCGGCAACGACTGGGGTGCGTGCGACCCCGCCGAGCCCCGCAACCGCCGCACCCGCGTGGCGCTGCTGGTCGAGCACGAGGGCACGCGGATCCTCGTCGACACCGGGCCCGACATGCGCGAACAGCTGCTCGCCGCCGACGTCGCCACGGTCGACGCGGTGATCTGGACCCACGACCATGCCGACCACATCCACGGCATCGACGACCTCCGCCAGGTCTACCACGCGCTCGGCCACCCCGTTCGCGGCCTCGCCCGTCCCCGAACGCTCGCCGCGATCGAGGCGCGCTTCGGCTACGTCTTCCATGGCCGCGACGGCTATCCCCCGACCGTCGCCGCCGCCGCGCTGCCCGACCGGGTGCAGATTGGCAGCATCGCTGTGACCGTCACCGACCAGCCCCACGGCACGATCAGCTCCGCCGGCTTGCGCTTCGAGGCTGGCGACGTCGCGGTCGGGTATGCCACCGATTTCAACTTCATGCGCCCCGAGATGAAGGCGCTCTACCAGGACCTCGACGCCTGGATCGTCGACGCCCTCCGGCGCTGGCCGCACCCGTCGCACCCCGAACTCGCCGCCGTGCTCGGCTGGGTCGAGGAGCTGAGCCCCCGCCGGACAGCGCTGGTTCACATGGACCAGACCATGGACTACGCGACGCTCGTCGCCGAACTGCCCGCCGGTGTCGAGCCCGGCTATGACGGGCTGGAGATGGTCTGGTGACCGGCGACCAGAAGTACGACGTCCTGATCTTCGCGCTACTGATCCTGCTGCCCTTGTCGGGGCTGATGGCTCGCCGGGTGCGGCTTGGCCGGCTGGTGTTCGGGGCGCTCAGCTGGGCGGCGATCTTCGCGATCGGGCTGCTCGTCGTCCAGCAGCGCGAGCAGCTGACCGGGCTGACCCGCTTCCTTACCGACCAGCGCGTCGTCGGCAGCGAGACCCGTATCCGGCAGTCCGGCGACGGCCATTTCTGGGCGGATGTCCAGATCAACGGCGTATCCCGCCGGATGCTGATCGACAGCGGCGCAACCACTACCGCGCTGTCCGTCCAGACCGCACAGGCCGCCGGCATCGACATCGAGCGCAGCCCGTTCCCGGCGTTGCTCAACACCGCCAACGGCCCCGTAGCGGCACGCACCGGCCGCGCCGACCGCATCGTGCTCGGCTCGGTCGTCGCCCGCGACCTGGGTGTCGTGGTGTCGCCCGCGTTCGGCGACACCAATGTCATCGGCATGAACTTCCTGTCGCAACTGCACTCGTGGCGTGTCGAAGAGGGGACCCTGATCCTCGACCCGCGTCCCCGTGCGCGAAACTAAAACTTACATAATATCTCTTATCGGATCGCTGTATGATCGAACGTCTGGTCGCCATCATGGCCCGCCTCCGCGGCCCCGGCGGCTGCAAATGGGATCATGCGCAAAGCTGGTCCACCATCGCCCCCTACACGATCGAGGAAGCCTATGAGGTCGCCGACGCGATCGCGCGCGACGACGCGGCGGACCTCAAGGACGAACTCGGCGACCTGCTGCTCCAAGTCGTCTTCCACGCCGCCATTGCCGAAGACCGGGGCGCGTTCACGCTGGTGGAGGTCGTCGACGGCATCTGCGACAAGATGGAACGCCGCCACCCGCACATCTTCGGCGACGATCCCACCGGTGGCCACCACCGCTGGGAGCAACTCAAGGCCGCCGAACGCGCCGCCAAAGGGGCTGATGCCGGCGCGCTCGCCGGGGTCGCACTCGGCCTGCCGGGGCTGCTCCGAGCCGAGAAGCTCCAGAAGCGCGCCGCCCGCGTCGGCTTCGACTGGCCCGATCCTGCCGGCCCTCGTGCCAAAATCGATGAAGAGCTTGCCGAGATCGAAGCCGCCGACGACACCACCCGTGCCGAGGAAGTCGGCGACCTCCTGTTCTCGGTCGTCAACTGGTCCCGTCATCTCGGCATCGCCCCCGAAGACGCCCTCCGCGCCGCCAACGCCAAGTTCGAACACCGCTTCGCCGCGATGGAGGCGGACGCCGGCGATGCGTTCGTTGGCTTGGACCTCGACTCCAAGGAAGCGCTCTGGGCGAAAGCCAAGCTGGCGCGCTGACGATCCGGCGGTAGTATGAGGTGGTGAGCTACCGGCCCAGTCCCGAGCTAACGACGCGGCCTCAGGTCCTCCGCTTCACCTTGCGCTTGTTGGCGTTGATCCTCGCCAGCGTCGTAATTGGCGGCATCTCGGGCTGTTGGGCGCCAGCGCTCGGTGTCCTGCTATTCCTACTCGCGCTGACGCTCCCGCTCCTGATGCTCGTCTTCGGGCTCGTCATGGCCGCGCGTATCGCGTCACCACGCTCCATCAACGAACCCTTGAAGCTGCGCCTGCTGTGGTTTGCGACGCCGCTTGCCTTATCGGTGATGGCAATTGCAGCTCTGCTGCCTGCTCTCTGGCTCGGGTTGTTCCTTGGAAATCAAACGCTTCTTCTGGTGTATCATCGGCAGTATCGAACAATCATCCGAGAGGTGCAGATCAAGCCCATGCGCCGAGACTCCTCGGCCTGGCAGAAACGGGGATCAGTCACCTACGTCGTCGATGCCAGCGGCCGCATCGCCTTTGAGCCGGGCGGTTTCCTGGACAACTGGTCCGGCATCGTTTGGGATCCGACCGGTCAGGTCGAACTCGCCCGCGGCTTTGACCCTCACACTGGCCGCTTCTACGCGCCCGATCGGATAACAAAGCTGTTCGGCGGCGACTTGGTCAGCTGCCGGAAACTCTGGCCCGACTGGTACGACTGTTCCTTCACCTGAGCCTCACCCCCGCGTCGCGAACCGCTCGTAATCCCTCGGGGCCAGTCGCACCTCGTATTCCGCCCGCTCGCCCTCGACGCTCCGGTCCAGCACCTCGCCATGCGCGTGCAGCCACGCTGCCCCAGCGCCATCCGCCGAATCGAGCGTGATCGTGTAGCGCTGGTGCCCCGCGGTCAACGTCGCCGCAACGGCCTCGACCAGCGCATCCACCCCCTCGCCCGCCAGCGCGGAAATCGCGACCACGTCGTCCCGCCGCGCCGCCTCCGCCAGCGCATCCCCGCGCTCGTCGCCGTGAAGCAGGTCGAGCTTGTTCCAAGCCTCGAACCGAGGCGTCGACGCGTCGACACCGATCTCCGCCAGCACCGCCTCGACGTCCGCCCGCTGCGCCTCAGTGTCCGGGTGTGAAATGTCGCGGACATGGATCAGCAGGTCCGCCGACACCACTTCCTCCAGCGTCGCCTTGAATGCGGCGACCAGCTGCGTCGGCAGGTCGGAGACGAACCCCACCGTGTCCGACAGGATCGCCTTGTCGATCCCGGGCAGCGACACCTGCCGCAACGTCGGGTCAAGCGTCGCGAACAGCAGGTCTTCCGCCATCACATGCGCGCCGGTCAGCCGGTTGAACAGCGTCGACTTGCCCGCATTGGTATAGCCGACCAGAGCCACCACCGGCCACGGCGCGCGCTGTCGCCGCTCGCGATGCAGTCCGCGCGTCCGGCTGACCTGCTCCAGCTCGCGGCGAAGTCGCGCCATCCGGTCGCGGATCAGGCGGCGATCGGCCTCGATCTGGGTTTCGCCGGGCCCGCCCAGGAAGCCGAAGCCGCCGCGCTGCCGCTCCAGATGGGTCCAGCTGCGCACCAGCCGCCCCGCTTGATAGTCGAGATGCGCCAGCTCCACCTGCAACCGCCCCTCGGCGGTTGCCGCCCGTTCGCCGAAGATCTCCAGGATCAGCCCGGTGCGATCTATCACCTTGGCCTCGGTCGCGGTTTCGAGATTGCGCTGCTGCACCGGCGTCAGCCCGGCATCAACCACGACCAGTCCCGCCTCCTCCTGCCGCACCAGCGTCGCGAGCTGCTCCACCTGCCCGCTGCCGATCAGCGTCGCGGCCTTGGGACTACGCACGCGGAACGCGACCCGGTCGGCGACGACCACGCCGATCGCACCTGCCAGCCCGGCGGTTTCCTCCAGCCGCGCCTCGACGTCGCGCGACGCGCCGCCCTGATCGGGCAGCACCACTACCGCGCGTGCTCCGCGCGCGAATTCGCCGCGATCGCGCTCGAACCCCGTTGCCGAAGCGCTCAAGCCGCCCCGTCCTCGCCGTCGTCCTCGCTCTCGTCCTCCTGGCCCTCGGCAGCCAAGTTGAGCGGCCGCGCCGGCTGGATCGTGGACACCGCGTGCTTGTAGACGAGCTGCACCATGCCCTCGCGCTGGAGCAGCATGCAGAACAGGTCGAACCCGGCGATGTTGCCCTGGAGCATGACGCCGTTGATGAGGAACATAGTGACGCTGTCGTCGGACCGCTTCACCGCGGACAGGAAGATCTCTTGCAATCCCGGCTGCTTGCGCGTCGGCTCTCCCATGCCATCCACGATCCCGGCGACGTCGACCGGCCCGGCGGGCATGATGGTGGAGATAGCGTGCTTGTAGATCAGCTGCGACTGGCCATCGCGGCGGAGCAGCACAGAAAAGTTATCGAACCAGGTGACGATACCCTGGAGCTTGACGCCCTTGACCAGGAACATGGTCACCGGGGTCTTGGAACGGCGCAGCGCATTGAGGAACAGGTCCTGGAGCGATCCCTGCTTGTCGGCCATCGAGTGGTCCTTCTTGTTGGCGAGTCATGATCCCGCAATGCGCCGTTTCCCGGCGTCGGATGGCGGCAAGCTGCCGCCGTCGTCATGTAGGTCGCGTGGGTCGGTGGCGCTAGTCGTCCCGGCTGTCGGTGATCCCCAGCAGCTTGAGCTTGCGGTGCAGCGCCGACCGCTCCATCCCGATGAAGCTCGCGGTACGACTGATGTTGCCCGAGAACCGCCGGATCTGGACCCGCAGATATTCGCGCTCGAACGTCTCGCGCGCCTCGCGCAGCGGTGCGCCCATGATCGCGCCGGTGCCCCCGCCGCCCACCTCTCCCCGGTCGCCCAGCACCTCGGCGGGCAGCAGGTCGAGGTCGATCCGCCCGATCCGGTCGCCGGGCGCGAGAATGATCGTCCGCTCCACCACGTTGCGCAGCTGGCGGACGTTGCCCGGCCAGTCATAGGATTGCAGCGCCACCATGACATCGGCGGCCACCTCGGGCGTCGGCACCCGCCGGTCGGCAGCGTAATGTGCGACGAAATGCTGGACCAGCGCCGGAATGTCCTCACGCCGGTCCGCCAGCGCCGGGATGACGACGGGCACGACGTTGAGCCGGTAGTACAGGTCCTCGCGGAACCGCCCGGCCGCGATCTCCTCGGTCAGGTCGCGCGATGTGGCCGAAACCACCCGCACGTCGACCTTGACAACGCGGGTGCCGCCGACGCGGCTGAAGCTCTGGTCGGTCAGCACGCGCAGGATGCGTGCCTGCGTCGCGACCGGCATGTCGGCGATCTCGTCGAGGAACAATGTCCCCCCATGCGCCTGTTCGAGCAGCCCGGGTCGGACGAGGTCGCCCCCCTCCTCAACCCCGAACAGCTCTTCCTCGACCCGCTCCGGGATCATCCGCGCCGCCGAGACGATCACGAACGGCGCCTCCGCCCGTTGGCTCCACCCGTGGAGCAGCCGCGCCGCCACCTCCTTGCCGACCCCCGCCGGCCCGACGATCAGCACCCGGCTGCCCGTCGCCGCGACCCGCTTCAGCGTCGCGCGCACGGTGTTGATCGCGCCCGAGCTGCCGGTCAGGTCGGTCTCGCGCCCCGCGCTGACCCGCAACGCCGCAACCTCGCGCCGCAGCCGCTCGGTCTCGGTCGCGCGTGCGACCATCAGCAACAGCCGCTCGGCCTCGAACGGCTTCTCGATGAAGTCCGCCGCCCCCTTGCGGATCGCCGCCACCGCGGTGTCGAGGTTGCCATGGCCCGAGATCACCAGCACCGGGATCGAGGGGTCGCGCCGCTTGATCTCGTCGAGCAGCTCCAGCCCGTCGAGCCGCGATCCCTGCAACCACACGTCGAGCAGCACGAGCGACGGCCGTCGGGTGGCGATCGCCTCCAGTGTCGAGTCCGCGTCGGCGGCGCTGCGGGTGCCGTAGCCCTCGTCCTCCAGCACGCCGGCCACCAGCTCGCGGATGTCGCGTTCGTCGTCAACGACCAGGATGTCGAGTGGCATGAGGCTCCTAGATCCGGTTGCGGGTCAGCGCGGTGAGCGGGCCGTCGTTCATGGGGTCGGGGTCCCCCGCGCGAACGTCGGGCCCCAGGTCGAGCGCGGCGAGCGCGGTGGCATCGAACGTCACGGTCACGCGGGTCCCTCCCCCTTGCCGATCGGAAAAGCCGATGGTGCCCGCATGTTCCTCGACGATCTTCTTGACGATCGCGAGCCCCAGACCCGTGCCCCGCGCGCGCGTGGTCATATACGGCTCCAGGATCCGGTCGCGCTCGGCGGGCAGGCCGACGCCGTCGTCGGCGATCGCCACCGTCACACGCCCGCCCGCCTCCGCCAACGACAGCACCACCTCGCCGCCCTCCCCTTCGCGCGCCTCGATTGCCTCGACGGCGTTCTTGACCAGGTTGGTGAGCGCCTGCCCGATCTGGCGGCGGTCGCACACCAACGTCGGCGCGGGATCGTCGGCGTGGAGGCGAAAGCGGATGCCCGGATGCGCCACCTCGTGCAGGAACAGCGCCTGCCGCGCGAGGTCGGCCAGCGCCTCGCGCCGGAACACGGGCTTAGGCATCCGGGCGAACGACGAGAACTCGTCGACCATGCGCCTCAGGTCGCCGACCTGCCGCACGATGGTGTCGGTCAACCGCGCGAACACGGTGTCGCCCTCCTCCACCTTGCCGCCATAGCGCCGCTGGAGCCGCTCGGCTGCCAGCTGGATGGGGGTGAGCGGGTTCTTGATCTCGTGCGCGATCCGCCGCGCCACGTCCGACCAGGCGGCGCGGCGCTGGTCGTTCAGTTGCTGGGTGATGTCGTCGAAAGTCAGGATCGGCCCCGCCTCGATCCGCGCGATCCGCACCGCCAGCGTCTTGGCTTCCGCCCCGTCCCGCACCTGCGCGGTCGCCTCGCGCGCAGTGCCGAGCGCCAGCCGGTGAAGCTCGGGCGCGACATCGGCCAGCCGATGTCCGACGACCCCATCGTCGCCGGTGCCGAGCAGCTGCGAGGCGGAGCGATTGGCGATCCGGATCACCCCGTCCTCCCCCGTCGCGACCACGCCCGCGGAAACGCCCCCCATCACCGCCTCGATCAGCGCGCGCCGCCCCTCGAGCTGATCGTTCGCCGCGACCAGCGCGCCGTTCTGCTCCTGCAACCGCGCAGTCATCCGGTTGAACGCCTTGGCGAGCGTGCCGACCTCGTCGCGGCTGCGCGGATCGGGCACGCGCGCGGTCAGGTCGCCACCCGTCACCCGGCGCGCGGCATCCACCAACTCACCCACCGGCCGCACCAGCCGGTCCGCGAGCTTGAGCGCGATCCACACCGCGATCCCGACGATCAGCAGCGACAGCAGCAGCAGCGCCGCATTGAATTGCAGCTGGAGGCTCCGCGCCTGTAACAACAGCGCCTGGTAATTTGCGATCACCGCATCCGCCCGCGCGATCTGCTGCTGCATCTGCCCCGGATCGGGCACCACGCGGGCCGTATAGAGCAGCATGTCGCGCGAGCCCGGCAGCAGCGTCACCGTCTGGATGCGGTCGTTGGTCAGGCTGACCGCGCTCCGCTGCCCGCCGCGCAGCCGGGGCAGCGTGTTGGCGTCAAGCTGCCGAAGCGGGTCGATGCCATAGGGATTGACGCTCGACACCAGCCGAAACGTGCCGCCCGGCAGCGCACGGATCAGCGCCCCCTCCGAAAGGCTGCGGAAATACAGCTGCTGCCCGAGAAATGCATAGACCGCCGCGGGCGGCAGCGACCGGACGCGCATCTCGGCGGCGAGGTCCCCCGCCATCGTGACGGTCGCCTCTTCCCAGCGCTGCAACGTCTGGTTGTACGACGACCGGGTCAGCGCGTTGGCGTTGGACAGCATCTCGCCGACCCGGTCCGAATACCAGAACTGGACGCCATATTGGAACAACAGCGACGCCGCGATCGCCACCAGCAGCATCGGCACCGCCGCCACCACCGAGAACAACGCCACCAGCCGCACGTGCAGCTGCCCCTCGCCGCCCACCGGCGAACGCGCCGCACGCCGCCGCGCCACCCGCCGCCCGAACAGCACGATCAGCGCCATGTCGGGCACTAGGTTGGCGACCAGCAGCAGCGCCACCAGCGGCGGCGCGAGCAGCTGGCCCGGCGACCGTTCGCCCGTGACCACCAGATAGCTCGCCACCCCGACCGCGATCGCCGCGGCCAGCACCGTAAGCTCGATCGCGGGCGTGACCGAGAAGGGCCGGGAGCGCGGCAGGTCGACCGGATCGGACTGGGTGCTCGCGAGCATTGCGGACGCTAGTACACCGCAATCTGTTGCATGGAAACCACAATAAGGATCAACCGCCCGGCAGCCGGATGTCGAGGTCGTCCAGTCGCTTGCGCAAGGTGTTCCGGTTGATCCCCAGCGCCTTGGCCGCGCGCAACTGGTTATAGCCGTGGCGCGCCAGCACCAGCTCGATCAGCGGCCGCTCGACCGCGCCGATCACCCGGTCGTACATCGTGCCCTCGTCACCGCTCTCCCCAATCCGCTCGACCAGCCGGACGACCACCCCCGCCACGTCAAGCGACTCCGCCTCGGACGGCGGTCGCGGCGCGCCGAGCATCGTCCGGATCGCGTCCGCCTCGATCACCTCGTCGCGCGCGAACACCGCCAGTCGCCGGATCGCGTTCTCCAGCTCGCGGACGTTGCCCGGCCAGTCATGCGCGACCAGCGCCGCACTGGCCTCCGCCGACAGCTGTCGTCGAGGCAGTCCCTCGCAGACCACGCGGTCGAGGAAGTACCGCGCCAGCAGCGGCACGTCCTCTCGCCGCTCGCGCAACGGCGGCAGCGCGACCGGCACTACCGCCAGCCGGTAGTACAGGTCCTCGCGAAACTGCCCCGAAGCAACCTGTGCGGCGAGGTCGCGGTTGGTCGCCGCGACGATCCGCACGTCGGCGCGCAGCGTCCGCCCGCTGCCGACGCTGTTGAACTCACCGGTCTGGAGGACGCGCAGCAGCCGGGTCTGCGCCTCCATTGGCATGTCGCCGATCTCGTCGAGGAACAGCGTGCCGCCCGCCGCCTGCTCGAACCGCCCGGCGCTGCGCTGGTGCGCCCCGGTGAAGGCACCGCGCTCGTGCCCGAACAGCTCCGCCTCGATCAGCTCGCGCGGGATCGCCGCCATGTTGAGCGCCACGAAGGCATGCCCCCGCCGTACGCCCAGGTCGTGGATCGCGCGCGCGACCAGCTCCTTGCCCGTCCCCGACTCGCCGGTGACCAGCACGGTCAGGTCGGTCGCCACCACCCGCGCGATCACCCGGTACACGTCCTGCATCGCCGGCGAGCGCCCGATCAGCGGCAGGCTGTGGTCCTCGGCGGGCAAATGATCGGGCGTCGTCGCGCCCCGTCCCGCCGCCGCCGCCACCGCCTGCGCCAGCACCTCGATGTCGAACGGCTTGGGCAGGTACTCGTACGCCCCCGCCTCCGTCGCGCGCACCGCCGTCGTCAGCGTGTTCTGCGCCGACAGCACGATCACAGGCAGCGCGGGATGCCGCGCGGTCACCCCGGTCAGGTGCGACAGGCCGTCGCCATCCGGCAGCACCACGTCGGTGACCAGCACATCCGGCACCTCCCGCGCCAGCGCCCGGTCGAGCTCCGCCAGTGTCTCGGCGCTCGTCACCTGATGCCCGTGCCGCCGCAGCGCCTGCGCCACCACCATCCGGATCGCCGCATCGTCGTCGACCACCAGCACCCGGCTCATGCCGTACCCCTTGGCAACAGCAGCCGCAGCACCGTCATCGTCGGCTCTCCCTCGCGCGCATATTGGACGATCCCCCCCATGTCGCGGACCAGCTTGTCGACCAGCGCCAGGCCCAGCCCCTGTCCCTCCGGCCGGCTCGACACGAACGGGTCGAACAGGTGGTCGGCGATGTCGGCACGCGCGCCCGGCCCGTTGTCGATGACGCAGATCTCGATCGGCAGCGCCACCCGCCGTCCCTCACCACCATCGACGGTGATGCCATGGCGATAGGCGGTGGCGAGCACGATCCGCGGTCGACGTTCACTTTCAACCGCTTGCCGCGCATTCTTGAGCAGATTGATGAGCACCTGAGTCAACGCGTCACGGTTGACCTGCGCCGGCGGAAGCGACGGGTCGAACCGCTCCTCGATCGGCACCCCCCGCGCGAACCCCGCCAGCGCCAGGCTGCGGACATGGTCGATCAGCGGATAGATATTGGCGGCCTCCAGCGGCAGCGGCCTCGTGTCGCCGAAGTCCTGCATCCGGTCGATCAGCGCCGCGATCCGGTCGACCTCCCGCGTGATGAGCCCCGTCCACTCGCCCGGGCCCAGCAGCTGCGCCGCACCGCGAATGCCCGACAGTGGATTGCGAATTTCGTGCGCCAGCATCGCCGCCGCCCCCACCGCCGCGCGCGCCGCCCCGGTCCGGTCGGGGGACTGGCCCAGCCGCCGCCCGCCCGCCGCCGCATGCAGGGTGATGATCCGCCACCCCGGCCGATCCGCCAGTGTCGCCTCGACGAAGTCCACGCGCATCCGCACGCCTCGCGCGGTCGCGATCTCGGTATCGTAGGCGGCATAGCCCTGCCCGTCGCGCGTCCGCCCCTCGGTCGGCGGCGGCAGGATCGCGTGGAGCGGCTGCCCCCGCATCACCCGTTCGGACAGGCGCAGCAGCTCTTCGGCGAGTGCATTGGCATGCGCGATCCGCTCGTCGGGATCGACCACGATCGTCGCCACCGGCAGGGCGGCGAACAGCTCGGCAAAGCTCGGCCGGGTCCCGTCAGGCGGCGGCAAGCTGCCGCCAGGGCGCGTAGAACTCCGCCAGCATCGCCTTGACTCGCGCGCCGTCGGGTTCCTGGTTCACCGTGTTGCGGAACTCCGCCGATCCGGTCAGCCCCTTGGTGTACCAGCCGATATGCTTTCGCGCCATGTTGACGCCGGTGACGCTGCCGTAATGCTCCAGCATCGCCTCGTAATGCGCCGAGATCGCGTGATATTGCTCGTCCAGCGTCGGGTCGGCCAGCCGTCGCCCGCTCGCGAACCACTCCATCACCTGTCCCAACAGCCACGGCCGGCCATAGGCACCGCGCCCGATCATCAGCCCGTCCGCCCCGGACTGGTCGAGCGCCGCCTCGGCGTCCTCGATCGAGCAGATGTCGCCGTTGACGATCACCGGGATCGTCACCGCGTCCTTGACGCGCCGGACGAAGCGCCAGTCGGCCGACCCCTTGTACATCTGGTTGCGGGTGCGCCCGTGCACCGTCACCATGCGGACGCCGAGATCCTCGGCGATCCGCGCCAGCTCGGGCGCGTTCAGGCTGTCGTGGCACCAGCCCATCCGCATCTTCAGCGTCACGGGCACGTCCACCGCGTCGATCACCCCCTTCACGATCGCCGCCGCGGTGCTCAGGTCGCGCATCAGCGCCGATCCCGCATCGCCGTTGGTCACCTTGCGGACCGGGCAACCCATGTTGATGTCGATGATCGCGGCACCGCGATCGGCCGCCAGCCGCGCCGCCTCGCCCATCTCAAAGGGGGTGCAGCCGACCAGCTGCATCGACACCGGCTCCTCGACGGGGTCCCACATCAGCTTCTGGATCGACTGCCGCGTTTCGCGGATCGCCGCCTGGCTCGCGATCATCTCCGTGACGTTCAGCCCCGATCCGTACGACCGCACCAGCCGCCGGAACGGCAGGTCGGTGACGCCGGTCATCGGCGCCAGGATCACCGGCACCTCGATCCGCACCGGCCCGATCTGAAGAGGTTGAAGCGCACGCATAAGGACTGCCTGAAAAACAGGCAGCGCGTACAGGAGGGGAGCCGTGCTGGCAACCCGATGCTCCGGTTCGCACCAGCACAAAGGACGCGCGTGCCCATGTCCTACATGACCGGATCACGCTAAAGCGTTCCGATGCCACCCGCCTTCCAGAACCTGCCTCCTGCCGCGTTCGCCCCGCGTCGGAAGCGGACGAACACCCGTCATCGCCTCCACTTGCTCCACTTGAGCCCGGCCGCCCGCGCATGACCACCGCCGCGCTCATCGTCGCCGCGGGCACCGGCACCCGCTTCGGCGGCGCTACCCCCAAGCAGTTCCTCGCCCTCGCCGGCCGCCCCATGCTCGCCCACGCTGTAGACGCGCTCGCCCGCCACCCCGCGATCGACCGCATCCTCGTCGCCGTCGCGCCCGACCGCCTCGACCAAGCCCACACCCTGCTCGGCCCGGTCGAGCTGATCCCCGGCGGCAGCACCCGCCGCGCCTCCGTCGTCGCCGGCCTCGCCGCCGCGGCGGGCGCGGCCCGCATCCTCGTCCACGACGCCGCCCGCCCCTTCTGCCCGACCGACGTCATCGACCGCCTCCTGGCCGCCCTCGACGATCATGAGGCCGCCATCCCCGTGCTCCCCGTCGCCGACACGCTGGTCCGCGACGACGGCACACTCACCGACCGCGCCGGCCTCCACCGCGTCCAGACCCCGCAAGCCTTCCGCCTCGCCACCCTCGCGCAAGCTCACGAGCGCTGGACCGGCCCCGAACCCACCGACGACGCCCAGATGGTCCGCGCGCTTGGCGTTCCCGTCGCGATGGTGCAGGGCAGCACGATGCTCGACAAGGTCACCCACGCCCAGGATATCGCCGCCGCCGAAGCCCGCCTCGCCTGGGAAACGCGCAGCGCCTCGGGCTTCGACGTCCACCGGCTGGAGGACGGCGAGGACCTCTGGCTCGGTGGCGTCCTGATCCCACACACGCAGGGGCTGTCGGGCCATTCGGACGCCGACGTCGCGCTCCACGCGCTTACCGACGCGCTGCTCGGCACGATCGCGGCGGGCGACATCGGCACCCATTTCCCGCCCAGCGATCCGCAATGGAAGGGCGCGTCCTCCGACCGCTTCCTCCGTCACGCCGCCAGCCTGATCGCGGCGCGCGGCGGTCGGATCGGCTTCGTCGACCTCACCCTGATCTGCGAGGCACCAAAGATCGGCCCCCATCGCGCCGCCATCCAGGCGCGCATCGCCGACCTGCTCGGTCTCGCCCCCGACCGCGTCAGCATCAAGGCAACCACCACCGAGC
>Ga0325400_1000591_pt1 | contig 27441 bp, 19 predicted proteins | sample PopdelMetagenome_2_FD_205662 | JGI IMG/M metagenome (GOLD analysis project Ga0325400, IMG submission 205662) | Populus deltoides microbial communities from Bellville, Georgia, United States - Xylem-PdKOR-R1 | ecosystem: Host-associated > Plants > Phyllosphere > Stem > Wood/Secondary xylem...
CACGTGATATTTTTTTCACATATTCTTTGGACATCATGTTTCATCCTAAGTTAAACAAATGTTCAGGCAATACATCTAAAGTCTTTTTCACACCAAAATGACCCATCAAATTAACTGCATGATCTTCATGCACAAGCAGGTGCAAAATCATTATCATTGGCATACAAGACTTTAATATACTCAAATCTCAATAATCTTGCATTTAAATTAGCGATAAGAATGTACCTTCTAGATAGTGCATCAATCACTATATTTTCTTTACCTTGCATGCACTTAGTGACATATAAAAAGGTCTTAATGAACTCTATCCATTTGGCATATCTCATATTCAGTTTACCTTGTCATTTCAAGTGCTTCAATGATTTGTGATCTGTGTGGATAATGAACTATTTTGGCTACAAGTAAGGGTGCCAAGTCTCCAAAGTCTTAACCAACGTATAAAGCCCATTGTCATAAGTTAGGTAATTCAACGCTGCTCCGTTTAGCTTTTCACTAAAATAGTAATGATTAGGGACAAATCTTCTTCTCATAACAATTTTTATCTCATCCCAAGTCTTAATAGGCCACTCATGATTTCTCCAATTTAACAGAAGCTGATCCCACCATATAATTGCATGATCAATAAGCTCTATCACAACTAACTTGACCTTTTTCTCCTTAGAATAGTTACGACAATCAAAAATCAACTTTACTTTCTTCTCCCACTCTAGGTAAGTTTCTGGAATTATTCCTCCTTTGAAAATAGAGAATCTTCATTTTAATACTCTCGAGGTTTCTTTCCATACCTTCACAACCTCTACCATCTCTTCTGAACTTTTTATCACACATATCATAGTTTGGCCAAAACCTCTCCCTATTGTCGAATGATGCTTGATCAAATTCATCCGCATTTTCATCTTCATTCTCAACACCAATCTCATCTATGGGTATGAGAGCACGTCTTTCTTGCTTTCTAGCATCAGAGACCTTTTAGGATTGTCTCTCTTCCAAATTAGCAATCTTGTTGCAATGCCTATAACACAAAAAACGTGTTTTCCTTCTCCTTCTTGGGTGATGATTTGCTATTGGAAGACATTCAAATCTAAAAAATAATCTGTTAGTAATAAACCTCACACACTCCCTTGCATGTTTACACTCAAAGATTTGTCACTGCACTCTTGTTTCACTCTTAACTTGTTCTTTTTGGACTTGTCTTTTACCCCTCTTAACTCCCCTTTTCAGATCTTTATTGAACCAAACAAAATCAATCAAAAGAAATATGATTTATAGTTCAAACCACCAAATTCAAAACGGCAAAGACAAACACAATATGAAAAGAAATTTAGGAATAACTCAACAAACCTGAATTCAATATGGAATACCCAACAAACCAATTTCAACATGAACTATCCCAACAAACTGATATCAATATGGACTTTTGATTTGTGATTTTACTTTTTCTTAAAAAAAAAAATTCGATGAGATTGCAAATCAAAAAAGCAAGGAAATCAAATTCATTAACAAGATGAATTTGTACATTATCCTTAATATGCACACAAGATGAATTAAACCCTATATGGTGCGATTTTGATGCAAGGAATAAGTAATAACAAAAAACAAGAGCAAAACATAATTTTAAAATAGCTATCTTGATTTTATAATCAAGCTCTGATACTAAATTGATGCAAATCTGGAAGGTAAAATACTGGAACTTACAATCAATAATTGAAATATTTACCTAAGAAGGCTAAAATCAGATTATAAAACTTTGACTCGTTGATTACTTGAATCAAGAATCAAAGTATATGGTTAGAACGCCACAAAGATGATCTTTCGGATAAGTTCGATAAAAAATCCAAAATCAAGGGTGCTCATGCCAATTTTATTCAACATCAGTAATTTGTTTTTTCACAACAAAAAAATAAAAGGTATTTATGTGTTTGACTTAAACAAAAATATAAAATAAATCGTAATTAACTTTAGGCTGAAAATTAAACATAACTAACTTAAAAGCATGGATAAAATAAAACACAAATCAAGTCTTGCATAAATAAAAGCCTAATCTGTATATTCTCGAATAGTTATTATGGGATTTATCAGAAAGTTTTTCCAATATCCGATTGCTATGAAATTTTAACTTTCTATAAAATAAGGGCTTTAAAACCTTTTAGTAAACTTTTAGTCTACTCTAACAGTCAGATTAAAAGTTATGAACATTAACATAAAGCTTTGTAGCCAAGCTCTGACACATGTTAAGTAGCTCAATCTCTTGCTTGAATCACATTGATAAAGGCTTAATCCTCCTTTTAACTTAACTTCATGCTTGACGCTACCTTGGAAGGAATCCTTAGAGCTTGCTTGGCCCAAATGTCATAAATCACCCAGTTGAAGGTCTCTTTGATCTTGACTCTTACCCTTATAATTAATCCATTCGGCACATGCAATGAATCCTGTGGTATTGTTTGTTGATTCTCGGTAATAACCTTTTATTATGTATTGGAGTCTCTGGCCTCAAGGTTGCTTTCTGCAAGATTGGATGCTGGATGCTGATTGCTTTATAACCTCTTATGATGTATTGAAATTACTATGGAGTCTTGGTCCTCAGGGTTGCTTTCTGCAAGATTGGATACCTATTGACTTTAGAAGTGAAGTCTTCTCATTAAATTGGCTGAGTTGATAAATCATAAATTCCAAACATAGGATATCTGGCCGTGGGGTGGCTGACGGACTGAATGATACAGGTTGTTCAATTATGCTGCTTAAAATTGAATGAATCGTTGTGCTAGGGGCAGTCTGGCTGATGGACTGAATGATACAGGTTGTTCAATTATGCTGCTTAAAATTGAATGAATCTTTGTGCTAGGGGCAGTCATTGATTTGAACTTCTAACTAGCAAGATGATGAACGTGTTGGACATCAGTTAAATCTACCTCAACTGACTGCTATCTTTGTCATTGTGGGATTTTACCCCTATGTACACAACAATTTACTGAGGATTTGAATATAGCACGCTGTTTTTATATGAAGTTGCTTCAGCGTTGCAGCATGTGAGATATGCTTTTCCAGTTTTTAGGCAGGCATTTGGACATCAAAACCTGGACCATCTGACATTATTCTTCTTTTATTGCATGATTATAACAATTTAGAGGTATCCAAACTTTGATATGCCATAACTTGAATGATTATCTCGTCTTTTACTTATAATTATAAAGCTCAGTTGCAATTTCCAGCATCTTGAATTATGGTGTTGCTGTTTCAGAATGTGAGACCTAGTGCTGAGAACCTCCCAGACGATTTGGCGTTGATTGTGACCTCATGTTGGAAAGAAGATCCAAACGCTAGGCCGAACTTCAGCCAAATAATACAGATGCTCCTGCATTATCTTTCTACCATTTCAGCACCAAAACCCGTCATCCCTGCTAGGATTTTCACATCTGAGAATGCCGTTTTGCCACCAGAGTCTCCTGGTACAAGTTCCTTAATGGCTGTAAGAGATGACATAGAGGTAACCCCAAGAACCCAGATAGAAGACAAGCCGAGAAGTTTTTTTTTCTGCTTTAACCAATGTTACTGATCCCTCCTGATACACAAAAGTCGTCTCTGGAGGTGTTTAGGCTCATTACAATAAGCAAGTCTTAAATATTAGAATACGCTTAAATCTTTATGAAAATGGTCGATCTAGTTAGTTCAGTTGCAATAGGAAGTTACTCATCATCTGATTGATGTCTTCATTAACCTTTGCACGCTTCTCCCCATGAATACTAGTTTGTTCTGACAATGTATTTAGGGTTTTGGAGTTGGGGTTGCTGTGATGATTTATCATTGCCGAAATATAAGGTCCGTCCAAAGGCCTTCACTCCTGCTGCATACACCATACATCTAAAGACTCAAGCTCTTGACCAAGGGAAACATTTTACAAATCCTGAAGGACACAAAGGACTACAGGATTAAAGTTTGCATCTGCATTACCTAGATTCTATAGGGCAATACATGACAAGAAAATGGTACTATTTTTATTTTAATCAAGCAAACATGGAGGCACTTCAACAACTGAACATAAACTCACACAACAAATCCGCCATATCTATGGAACATAACCAACCTCTGAGTTAGCAGCACTATCCACCCATATTCCAGGGAAGGTGGTGACCCAGAGCAACATAAGACCCTTGAGATTTTCATAACTACAACAAAACAAAAATATCATTAAGTAATTAGCAGATGGATTCTATCAAAAAACGAAGTCGGTGTAGCATGGAGAAGAAAAGGAAGATTGTAGAGGACACTCTCCACCACACCACATACCTTGTGAGAAGCTCCAAGTATAACTGATAACATTTGAAAAGCTTTCAACTCCACAACATTGTCACTTGGACTCCTCTCAACACTGCTGGAGTCCTTTCTTGAAAACTACAAGCGTAAGGGAATCCTTAAATTGTCTGCCAGTTGTTGTTGTAAGCTTACGTGCTCCATCTTTATGTTACTGAAATGCATAATAGATGGAATAGTGTTAAATTTGTAAATTAGAAAGGTCAAAAACTTGACATTACAATAACTTACCCTTGGCAATTGCTGTATCTAACGTCTCAACATCAGTGCCTTGACTAGAAACGTTAACAGTAATATTCTCAAAAGAGTCTACAATTTCTTCAATCTTAACAGAGGAATGCTCAATCCCCTCATCTAAAGGCACCTCACCAAAGTCTAATAAACAAATCGAATATCCAAGTTTCTGTAGTTCATAAAATTCAAATACACCGAACTGTCAATAGGCTTAGATAAAATGAAAGCTCTCACAAAGCTTTATCTACGCGTGGCATTGTTAAACCGACTTAAAGGTTATAAATTTATAATGGTCGAGAAAAAAAAAAAAGAAAAACCATAAAAAAACACGCAACTTAAAAAACAATGAGAAAGGAAGAACCAGATTATTGAAACCAAGCATTGAATTTTAATTGAAAACACTAATCACAACCACTACCTGGTTAAAGAAAAACTCAAAACACCAATGCCAACACATCCCGAGATCCCTTAAGAAACAACGATGAAAATGAACAACAAGAAGCATAGAGATAGCTCATTACTATATTAAAAGTTGGTTTGTTTTTGCATTTTAAGAGTACCTTTGGAGAAAAAATTTCTTTACTTCAAATTAATTTTTTTTATATATTTTCAGATCATTTTAATATACAAATGTTAAAAATAATTTTTTTAAAACAAAAAAATATTATTTTAATATATTTCTGAAAAAAAACACTTTTACACTTCTAAACATATCCTAAATGTAAAACGAAGGGAGGCGCAAAAAATGGTAGACAATCTTTCCAACATGTCATACAAGAGAAGAAACAGAAAATAATCAAATCGACAAAAAATGGCAACAATCATTTCTCCATACACAGGAAGCAAGTAAAGCATGACCAAGAAGAGCACAAAATGACTTCAAAAGATAAAAGAAAATGAAAGAAGCACAAGTGCTGGGCAGAAAAGAAAGAAGCACAGCTATGCATGTCAATAGTAAGAGGAAGAAAAACTATACACTGACGAAGAAGATCGATAGCTTAAAAGAGGCTGGCTTGAATTTGACAGAGAAGATAAACATCCTGATAGAGGTTGGCTCGAATTCATAGTACAGATGGGAGAGGGCGAACAATGATCATGTTGTTTCTACATAAACCCAAACTTCCCCAAAACTACACCCTGCCTTTTTTACAGTGAGGGACTAAACAATGAAAGACCATTTTGTTTTAGTTGATTTATTGATACAAACTAATGGAAGGACAAATACAAGATCACTTTCCATTGCAAAGCAAATTAAAAAACTGGCAAATGAAATGAGGCAAAGGGTAATGGCATATTCGGAGGTGTTCTGAAACATGAAAGATAGCTTCCTAAAGAATCTGCTCATTATATCCCATAAATTCCTTCAGTAATCTTTGCTCCAGATAGAGTCCCATTTTTAGATTCGGAAGCCTGCCTTGCTGTGCTTCATTTCTTTAATCAATTCCACCAGTCCATATGACCATCTAGAGCTTGATCCATATGCAATGTAGCTATGATCTGGTATGATAAATAATTGCATCATCATATTAAGCAACCAAGGCAAATCTTATGTTTCACAAAAATATAATCTGAATCAATGAATCATACAGAATTTTAAAACAAAGTCTAGCATATAACTCAACTACTTGATACATACGTTCCATATAATAGAAAGTTGTTCATCTAAAGCAGTGGCTGCTAATATTGTATTGAAAGTCCACAGATCAAGTAAAAGAAGTGTGATTGCTAACAAAACAAAAAAATCATTTGCACCACAACGCGAAGAAAATTTGGTGAACGAAATCTTTTAAAGAGTTGCCGAGATGTGCTCATAAGAATATAGATTACTGAAAATTTGAATGATATTAAATTTAAACAAGTTTTATATGAATATCAGATTAATAGTATATGGAATTGAATGAAGAAATTCACTAATAAGTCCAAGATGCAAAGCAAGTTAAAACTTCGTTATTAAGAATTCATTTTAGAGTTTATTGTTAAATCTTTATATTTTATTGAATAGTAAACTAAAATGAACTCACACATTTCATATTACATGCATAAACAAGATTGATATACATTTAATTGGTTCAAGTTTCATTAGGTTTGAAATCGTCAAAATTGATTTTTGAGCTAAACTGGTCGACCGCAGTTCATTCGTAATGAACACCTGAAAATTTTGCAAGAACCAATCAACCACTTTAGTTGTTAGTCCAACAATTATAAACGGTTAGTTTCTTTTCGAAACATATATATAGCTGTCTTTTATGCAAAATTAAAGTGAGATTATGAACATACATGATATAAAAGCTATTCCAAAAGAAAAATCAACTAGAAATCATAAATTCTAACATAAGTTGTGCTAAGTTAAATCTTCATATTCCAACACAAGAGTGTAAAATCTCACACTCATATTTATACAACTTCAATCATCCTAAGTGATATTTAGTGAGCTATAGAGATTATAGTTTTTAATTGCATAATCTACTCTTTAAGTGAGTGAATCTTATTGTAAACAAATCATAATTGTAAACACTTAAGAGTTTAGATAAATTCTTGGCATTGGTGAGGTATTGTCACCAAGAAAAAAAAATCTTGAAGATGAGACATCTTCAAATGGTGTAACTGCTTGGTGTAGGTTCATCAAGAGCATTGTATTTTTCATTTAGATTAGTAAAATAGTACAATACTCAAGTACAGTTGGCCCTTGAGGTATGGATATAGGCTTGCCGAACCACCTTAAGAACCAAATTTGCAATCTCTCTTTCTTTATCTCTTTACTTTAAGCACTTTAATTATATTGTTAGTTATTGTGTTATATATGCTTAGTGTGATTATTTGTATTATTTGATATAATTAGTGGAACACCTAATTCACTCCCTTTAGGTGTTATTGTTGTCTTAAAATCCTATAACAACAATTGGTATTGATGTAACCATATTATTCAATAGTTTCACCCACATTTAACTAGTGTTTTGCGTATGTTATTTATATAAAATACCTTGATATTCTTTGTTTTATGTTTTGAAAGCACTGTTAGATAAAAGATGAAAAAAAGGAGTAAATTGGAGGTAATTGGCAGATTTGACGTTCAGTCGATGTTTTGTGCCGAGCGTGAATTCTAGAGGTCGAAATAAAGTGATTCTAGTAGCATTAAAAAGCTAACATCCATACCTTTCTGGAAATTTAAGACAAAAAATAATAAAAAAAGAGCATGGAAATTGCAGCCTTCAAAAACAAATCTCGCATTTTGCCAATGTTGACATTTGGCCATTCAAAATTAAATATCTGGAGCTGCAGAAGTCCAATTAATACAACCTCAATTTTTTTGGATTCCTTACTTAAAGACTTATCAACGCTTCAAATTTTAGCCAAAAATAATTTCATACGAGGGATATGTGATTTTTCAAAGATAACAGCTGAATTCTGCCAAACAATGGTGGGTTGTTGGTGGCAGCTGAATATTGTCAAAAGAAGCTGCACCAACCATTGACAAAAGAAAGCCACCATTGTTGATAAGTACAGGAGGAGCTGCCATTGAAGCCTATAAATAGAGGTATCATTTAGAGAGAAAAATAGAGAGCAAAGAGAGTGCAGTAGAATAAAAAAAAAAGGGTGACAGTCATAAGAGAAGAAACACAAACTCTCCCCTCTACAAACCAGAAATTATGTATTCTTCCATCTTTAGGAGTAGTTATTCTATAGATATGCAAGGCTAAACTTGTTTTCTTAGTTGCAAGGACGCAAAAACCTTCAGATTTCAAGAATTGTAAGATTTATTCTTCTATTTATTTTCAGTTTGTATTATAAATGAGTATGCTTGTTTTCCTATGCATATTTCCTATGATTGTTTATCTTAATTGCTAGAGCAGACTCTAAGTTATTATTATGAACAATCTATTGCTAAGTTTGATATCAAAGCTAGAGTTGTGGTATACAAATTTGTGAAGCAACTAAGCTTGATAATTATGGTGGAACTATATTATTAAACTTAGAGAGAACATTTGATCAAAACAACATAAGCTGCGGACAACTTGGTTGTTAAGATTAATGAATTTATCTAGATCTTAAGGCCGCCATTGGATTAAATCATTAATGCAGACACTGTGATTGTTTGTTGATTATGGTTAGTTATACGACGGATCCATTAATTAACCAACGTTAAGAAAAGATAAAAATTCAGAATATAAACTGGAGTTTCGTTTTAAGGATTGGTTCTGATTTCTGTAGGTGGATGTGTGCTTGCGACCAAGGTTTGTTTTCTTGATAAATTTTAGTTTTAATTGATTTTGTTTGCTAGTTTGATTTCTGCCATAGTTTAGATCATTGCAAATCAAAACACCCCCCAATTGCATAATGTATAGCATAAAAATCTGAACTAAACATTTCTCGTGGGATCGACCCCTTGCTTGCTCTATACTATCTTATGTGTTTTAAGCTAGGGTAATTAATATATGCGACCGCGACATCACAACAGGTATCAAAGCCTAGTTCTCATATATATATATATATATAAGTTTGCTTAAACTTCAGTAGAATAAAAATCACTAGCTATAATGTTCAAAATGAAGGAACATCTACCTTTAAGTCACCTTTCTTTGATGTCAATGATTATGCATATTAGAAAGTTAAGATAATTATATATCTTCAATATGTTGATTATGATTTATGGCTATCTATTGAAAATAGACATCATAAGCCTACTAAGATTGAAAATGATATAACAATTCTTAAACCTAGAAGTGAGTATATCGATGGTGATAAGAAATTGTTTTCGATAGATGCTAAAGCTATAAACACTTTGTATTGTGCCTTGAGTATAATTGAGTTTAATAGAATATCATCTTGTAAAAATACTAGGGATATATGACATGCTTTAGAATTAACTCATAAAGGTACTAATCAAGTTAAGGAATTCAAAATTGGGAAGCAAAGGTGATGGCAATCCGAGAAGCCAATGATCTCACTAAACTTTCATTGAAAGAGCTCATTGGTTCACTAATGACTCATGAAATCACCATGGAATAGTAAGAACTAGAAGAGAAGCCAAAGAAGAATTTGGCATTCAAAACCATATATCATGTTGATAGTGATGATGATGATGATGATGAAATGAAGGAGAACATCACATTAATCATAAGAAAATTCTGAAACTTCTTAAGAAAAAAGTAAGGAAATAAAAAATTCTTAAATTTCAAGAAGGATGGAAATAAGAAAGAATATATCAAGGAGGCACTCTGATGCTACAAGTGCAATAAGACAGGACATATAAAGGTTGATTGTCCTCTCCTTCAAAACAAGAAGAAGAACCGCCATCACAAACAAGCAATGAAAGCAATATGGAGTGATGACTCGAACCTTAGCTCAAGCAATTATGAAATGCATATTACAAACATGTGTTTCAAAGTAATTGAAAGCGACAATGAGGTATTTTTTTTGGATGATGAATCTGACCTTTCTTATGATGAACTACGCGATGCCTTTGAATCATTGTATGATGAGTTTAAAAAACTAGGTCATAAATATAGTTCATTGAAAAAGAGCCATGCATGTTTAATTATTGAAAAATATGCATTAGAAAAAAAAACATGCATTGTTATTTATAGCAACAAGGTTAACCAACTTGAAGAGGAAAATAAGGCTTTAAAAGAAAAAAGTGGACAAGTTGAATACCATACTAGCAAAGTTCATTCAAGGTTATAAGATTTTAAATACCATGTTTGTTAGTTAAAGATGTCTCTTCAACAAAAGAGGTTTAGGATGTCAACCAAAAAACAACCAAAAATATTTGAAGAACTACTTTGTTAAAGCCAAACAATCATTTAATCCAAACCAAACATGTCATTATTGTATAAGCATTGGTCATTTGATTTATGCATCCTATGAAAAAGGACAAAGTTGATAACATGTCTTGGGTTCCAAAAAGAAATCACCACTAACCAAAGAGGACCCAAGAAGATATGGATTTCATAAATCTTATCTTGATTTTGTGTGTGTAGGAATCAAGGAAATATGAGAAGTGGTTCTTGGATAGTGCTTGAACACATAACCGAAGATGATTCATTGTTTTCAAGCATAACCAAGATCAATGGTGTAAAAGTCACATTTGAAGAGAACTCAAAAGGAAAGATCATTGGAGTTGATAATATTAGAGGTAAGTCTTTTCCCTCAATAGAAAATGTATTTCTTATGAATAATTTAAAACATAATTTGCTAGTAAGTCTTTTCCCTCAATAGAAAAGGTATTTCTTATGAATAATTTAAAACATAATTTGCTAAGTATTCAATTATGTGATAAATAGTACAAGATCATGTTTGACCATGCATGTTGTTTAATCCTTGAAAATGATAAAGTTTTAGTTATTGGTATTAGAAAAGAATATGTTTACAAGATTAAAATCAATATATGCATGAGAATAGAAAATTACCTTGTTGCTAGCATTAATGATAGTTTTCTTTGGCATAGAAGATTAGGTCATATAAGCATGAACATTCTTTCTAAACTTGTCAAAAAAATAAGCTTGTTAAAGGACTCTCTTATATTGAATTAAAAAAGGTAAAGTTATGTGATGCTTGCCAAATGGGTAAACAAGTAAAAACATCTTTTAAGAGCAAGAACCACATTTCTACTGAAAGACCTTTAGAATTGCTACACATAGATCTATTTGGACCAACTAGAGCTAGAAGCATAAGTGGTAATAGATATGTGTTTGTGATTTTGGATGACTTTACAAGTTATACATGAGTTTTGTTTTTAAAATCAAAAGATGAAACTATTTATGAATTTGTAAAGTTTTCAAAGAAATTTGAAAATGAAAAGGGTTTTTCAATCATAAACATAAGGAGTGATCATGATGTGAATTTATAAGTGATTTATTTGAAATGTTTTGTGAAAATAAATGATACCACCATAATTTTTCAACTTCTAGAACTCACCAACAAAATAGGGTCATGGAAAGGAAAAAATCAATCTCTTTAAGAAATAAAAAAACAATGTTAAATGAATTTAATACCCATAATGTTTTTAGGTGGAAGTCGTAAAAACTTTTTTCTATGTTTTAAATTGTGTTATCTTGAGATTGGAGTTGAAAAAGGCTCCTTAGGAGCTTCAAAGAGGAAGAAAACCCAACATCTCATATTTCAAAGTTTTTGGTCAAAAATGTTTTATTCTTAACACCAAGGATAACTTGGACAAGTTAGTATATTTCTTGGTTATTCCTCCTCTAGCAAAGTTTATAGAATTTATAACAATATAACACTTTGTCTTGAAGAAGCCATGTATATCGCCTTTGAGACAACTCAAAATGATAAAATTGATGAGATTCTAGATGACATAAATGAAAATGTTCAACATTTAAATTTTAATGATAGGACACCTATGGAGGACAACAATGAAGAGATGGACAAAGATCAACCAATCTCAAGTCATCAACAAGAAATGATAAGTAACTCTTTTGTGCCACCAAAAGAGCTAAGGTATGTAAACTCTCATCCTCTCGAGTTAATTATTGGTAATTCATTTGAAGGAACTAAGACTATAGTATCTATTAGGAACATCAATGAACATTGTGCATATGTTTCGCATATAGAGCCTGAATACTTTCTAGAAACCGAAAAAGATGCTTTAGCCATGTAAGATAAGCTAACCTAATTTGAAAGAAACAATAGGAACTAGTCTCTATACCTAAAAATCAATCCATCATAGGAATAAATGGGTTTTTAGGAATAAAGTTGATGGACATGGGACCATAGTGAAAAACAAAGCTAGACTAGTCCTAAAAGGTTATAATAAAAAAATAAGGTATGGATGTTATCTATCAAATGGAACTAGTCTCGACTTATTTGAAGTTGTATAACTTCAGATATGAGAAAAACACTGAGTAAGGAGACTGGTATAGTACTGTACAAATTTCTTATGCTATTGTAATGAGTGAGTTTAGACATGTAGATGAAAAAATTGAATGTTGTGTCCTCCATGAAAGTTGTAGCCTTATTAGCTTTTCATAAAGACAAACCACGCTAAAAAAAGACTTCTAAAACCTTAGTTATGATTAAAACACCAAACAGTGTTTGGGGTTGAGTGGACTAATCAAGCTTTAATCTTTACTTGGAATTTGTTGTTGATTAAAGGTTTTAACACTTGGAATGATGTAGTAAAAATTGATAAAATGAACATTTAATGTTAATGCTCATGTTCCGGCCTATAGAAATTTAGATGGGAGAATCCTTGAGAATGTACATGTTGAACTTGATTGTGTACTACTTGACAACATTGTAATGAACTTAATGAGGCTGTGAAAAAGAATATGATCCTTGAACATATTTAGTAGTACTTTGTAATTGGAATGCATAAAACACCTTATGCCATGTGATAATGAATGAGAATTTGTTGTTGCCACATGAAGAACACAAAAATATGCTTGTTAGGGGAATGATATAGGCTTCGACCACCTTAAAAGAGGATAGCAAAGAAAAACCCTCATGAAGATAGTAATGAGTGATGGTTCCTCTTTAACAATGTTTTATGAATGTGTGATATTGTCATGGAATAGAATCATTACATGTTTTCCTTGCTTCATAAACTTTGAAAGTGAATTTGATTGTGGTTTATATCCTCGATTGTATAATGAAAACCATTGTGTAAGACCATTAACCAATGCTTAAAAATATTTATAACAGGGGGTTGATCGGCAACTTAAGACATGATACCATTTGATGTACTACCAAGTCAAAACAAATGTTAATGAGGTGATAATGTAACAAACGGTTGTGATACCTAAAAAATAAAAAAATATGGTAATGTTACAAACAAATAATGTTAAGTGATGATGGTGACGAGTAAACATAAGATTAATATGTGTGGTTACTTCAAGGATTCTACCCAAGGAAATTGATAGTTAAGGAAATGAAATATTAATTATTGATTAGGGAATCAAAAATTAAGAAAATGAGTTGCTATGTGATGACGTATATCAACAATCTTAGATTTGAATATATTATATAATTCATCGTAAATGCAATACCAAAAGTGACAAATATGAACTTAGACGCTATAACAACTAGTGTGTAATTCAATATGTATATGATGTAATTGATGCTAAAAGAATTTTGGATAAACATATTGTTCTCCTTCTTATGAAAAACCACGTACATATATTTTATAGCTAGATGTTGAAGTTGTAATGTTATTTTAGTTGCAATGATGAGCACGAGTAGTGTCATATGAGTTAAGGTATTATTGAACTTGAGTTGAATGTTTCAAGCAAGATTGTTAAAAGTGCTAATAGACATAATGATTCATTTTCCTCATAAAAAAATTATGAGCATAAGTCTTCTTGACGACTAATAACTCTTACAATGCTATACATATTGCAGGTCTATGTCACGAAGTAGACCAACACTGATTGTGTCGTTTCACTATTTATAATTTTGTTAGGTACTTATTTTTATGTACTATGAATACTTAACTTCACCCTGAAATGTAGTAAATGATATGATTGTACTTATAGCATTTGATTATTGCATCTATTTTTTTATGTGTGTGTGTGTCCATCACGCGTATGTTTTAAGTAAATTAAAAATGAAAAGAATACAAGGTGAATTATGAGAAGCAATGTGAAAGAATCAAACGGAGAAACAATTGAATTGGTGTGTAACCAAAAGTTACTACGTGTATGTAATAGAGTTATTTGATATTGTGTTACCCAAGAGGATAAGAAAAGAACTGAGGATAAGAAAAGAATATAGGGAGAACACTGTTGTAAATTTGGTAAACCAAAGAATCAATAATGGTATGTATTGTTAGACAGATTGCTAAAACAAAAAAAACCCATTATACTCATACATGATGGTTATAAATATAAAAGTTATATGAAAATTTCAGGTTGTTACATATAAAGCACACTGGAAGATTCTAGGACTGTCAGAAACAGTGGCGATATATGGGTTTCACACGCCTCCACCACTAGCAACGCATGCAGGTGACGCTCTGGTGTCTTGGGAGGTGCATGATGGCGTGGATTGGGCAACTCTTCCTTCCCTCTTCACTCCTATGTTGACAGTGTAACAAAGGGGAACTTGTAAGAACAAGAAACAAACACAATAAAATTCGTTCTTTTTCTTTCTTTTTCCTTTTTTAGATTTGCTTATCTCTCACTATTTTTTCTTTAAATGGTCATTGTCGCTATTATCACAGGTGGAGCATAGTGCATGAGGAGGGCTAGTTCGGTGGTTGTTGATAGGTCATTGCTTCACGACTGGAAAGAGAGAAAAAGTCGTTGACAATGGTATTCACAGTGCGAATGTTGTTGGAACTGACATTGTTGGATATCTTACTGGCGAAGGTTGCTATGATGTTGAGGAGCTAGTGTCTGCTGGTGGAGGAATGTGGTTGACAGTGATGGTGGGTCGATTTGTGGTGGTTTCATATGGATAGATGAGAGGAGAACACTGTGAGGTAGAGGTTTGCATGGTGGGGGACTACTCACGATGGTTATAAGTTGTGTTAAGAGGATAAAGGTCGGCACCATGGTAAAAGGTGTTAGCTTCTGGGTTTGGTCTCCTCACAATAAAAATGAGGGGCTGTAAAGAGAACAATCTTCAATTATGAGTTTTAAAACATGTTATGAATCCTTATTGATGTTCATGTGCTGATCCACGTAATTTTGGTTACAGCTTTTTTTATCTGGAAGGTGAATATTCAGCAGATGATGCTTGTGAATTCAAAGAACTGGAAGAGGGCATAACTAAAATTATTTCTAATTGCTGATTGCAATCCGTTGCGCCATTCTGGAGCAACAGTGTGATAAGGAGGGGAGACATAATTTTTCAAAAGGTTAAGACATTTCTCCCCCTTCGGTTCCCGTTAATGGCAAATGCGATACCAAGTCGTGGCTGGCTGCTCTGTTTTTAAGGGGGTGGAAGAGATCATAACTAAATGTGATACCAAAGCTATGGTCAGTTCACCAGCATTTGAAAACGAAAGCAATGAGTTGTTTTTAACTGCCCATTGCAGTTTATTTCGGTCTCCCAAAAAATTTTGGAGCCACAGTTCAGGGCCTGTTTGAATTCAATGCTGGAACTTGATACAAAGAGCAAAGAAACGACATGGAAAATGCTTTAGTTGAAAAACTGGCTTCGAGTGACTTACGAATTATCGTTGTGATGAAAACTTGATTTAGCTTAAGGTATTTGTGGAGCATTAAATGAAGTCAAATCATGTGATCGCTACAAAAGAATGAATCCCTCTCATCCATCTGCAGAAATAAACAGGGTCACAAGAATATATTTGGAAATTAGCCCATAAAAGTAATAGCAGTCTTTGTCAGGAAAAAAAGAATATCAACTATCACAGTCAAAATTGAATGAACATACAAGTATATATATTGGCATGGTAATTTATAAAATGTCTCTTGGGCCATTATTGTTCCCACCCCCCCCCCCCCCCCTAACGAGCTGTTGAATTGGGAGGATCCATTTCCATTGCCTTATAATAGACTTTTTCTGCATTAGTCATTCTATCTTGAAACATTGTCCATTCTTTCCGACACCTCTCTCTCACCTGAAAAGGAAAATCCGAGCTTAATTAATAATACTCCTTGTTTTTAAAGGTGATAACGCAACTTCACAGAAAATTATGCAAGGTCAAGGTTCAGTTCCTTGTAGCTAGTCCAGAAACAAGGAGGGAGATGGTGTTCGCAGTTGATTTTGATAATAGAGATTAGAGAGAACACATTAATTGCATACCCCTTCCCACGGTGCCTTTCCTTTCTGTGCTTGCCCCTGTGAAATTAACCACGAAAAAAAAAACGGTGAAGAAAATATATTCCACAATCAACTAGTTCATATTGAATATTGACTTGAAGTTACCTGGCTCCCGAGTGAAGGAACGCCTTGGTGAATGATCCACTGAGCATCCACAACTCCTATTTTCTCATGAGCAGGCTAATTCCCAGTAAAGTCAAGTAAGTATAACTTGTTGTAGCAGGAAAGTGTTAGTTCAGGTGCAAGAAAGAAAATGGTTACCGACCTCAACACATTTCCTCATAGCAAAATCTAGACCCCAACCATGAACCAAGTCATTCTACAATAGAACAAGTTTCAGATTTCACACATTAAAGTTAAAGGAGTGGGATTGGCAGGAAATTTAAGTTTACTCGTTTTACCTGAATCATGTGCCAAACACAACGCCATGCATCTCGAGAAAATACAGTTGCCATGATCTCAACAAATCTGTTCATAAAGTATTTAATGTAAGATACATTGAAACCCAATACAAAATGTATCTTCAGGGTGTAGAAAAAGGAAGCCCAATCATTCCAGTAATAGAGTAAATTGGAAATGGGTTTAATCATGTTTGCATACGCTGCACATGGAGGCAAATGTGGATCTGTACACCAACCAGGCCTCTCTTCAGTGTCCCTGAAGGAAGGGAAAAACAAATCAATATCATCCAGACACTAGCGTTGAGATTCATTTCACAAGAAAAAGTGAAGGCACATTAGGAAATTCTACTATTCTTACTTGTGCACTTCAATGCCATCTCTTCTCTTTGTCATTGCCCATGTTGTTCCTCTATCTGGATCTAAACCAGGCTGTGAAATCTCCAAACCATGTTTCCTTACCAGTTTAATGTATCTGAAACAGATTGGATTTAAACTTCATATTCCAATTTATGAAAATATGCATCTCTATTCAAATGGAAATTGAACTTCCAGTACTTCTCTGCATCAAAATGTTCCACCCCAAGGTCCTCATCCCAGAGAAAAATATAATCGTAGGGAGCAACAATGTCAGGATGAAGAAAACGTTTGGCATACCACCTGGACCAAATTTGGAGTATTTTAGTAAATGCAGCTTAAGTATTTAGTAGAATTAACAAAAAGTTAAGAAAAGGTAGGATTTCTAACCACTTTGTTTGTTTGTGAGCACTGATGTGAACAGTTCGCTTTGACCACTCAAACTCATCCCATTCAGTTGTCCGTCCATCATAGTGAAACAACACAATGGTGAAGTTCTCGGAGAACTGAGACAATATATATAAATACATATATCTTGAGAAAGGGAACACGAGAAAAAGGTGAATGAGAGAAAGAGAGAACCTTTTTAACTGCTGCATCGATATTTTTTTTCTGATCATAGCCAACAGTAAAGGTTACAAGATATCTAGGTTGGATGGTTAGGTCCTGCAGACACGATGTCCATAAATCAAAGATATGGATTAGAGAAGAAAATGATGAGTCGACAGTCAAGAAAACTCAAAAGATCTAATCATATAAATGGAGCGCAGCACAAAAGAAAAGATTTTAAATCATTTTGAAGAGTCAGTTTGTTATGATGTATTATCCAGTTTTCAATTTCTATCTAAATACAACTAGATGTAATTGCAACTGTTTGATGCAAATCATCTTCAAATGATCTTTTTATCCTACACTGTTCATGTTTTTAGATCAAGCTACTAGTGAATGCAAATGCATGAAAGTAACCGACTTGCAAACCATAATAAGATGATTCATATGGGATATTTAAACACCTCACTAGGCAGACCCCAAAGTCGGCGGAGGTAGAAATCTGATTCAGAAGCAACTATACCAGGGGGTAGTCTTTCAGCACCTCGAGGATTTGTTGGAACCCAGATCTGCATTAGAAACACAATGGTAAAAAATTGTGCCTGCAGAGAATCCATGCTGATACATTTTTTATTGAAAATTCATCATCATTAGTTACAGATAATTGCAAGTCAAAGTTAATTAGTTCCTTAAGGTAAAACGCAAGTAATCAAAAAACATAAGGTAATTGACCTTGGTCCTTTATCACACTTATTGAAGCAAAAGAAATCAAATTCTGAAACAGGCAAAAGGTAACTGCACTAGGTATCAGTATTCCACAATTCTCAAATTGATGTCACTCTAATTTCAAAAGAGCAAGCTTCCATCTTTCCCTCAACTGTCGTGAACCATAAATCATTTTTCGCACTTCAAACCTTGTCATTTTTTGGTCTATCTATCCTCTGTTCTCTCCAATTGTTTGAATCCAGTCACTATGCTGCATAGATGCATACATAAATCTACATTCTATATGTCAATCTTTTCAGACAATCTTCCTCATACCCATCCTCAAAGGGCAGCACCTCCTTTTTTACTTAGAATGAAGTCGTATCTCCTTATTCTTTCATATATTTTCACACAGTTATCCCCACAATCAGATATCATCTACACTCATGACCAAGCTGCATACTAACCTACCAGCATCAGCATAAGTAGGATAATAGTTATACTAAGACAAGGCTATTTGAGTTGAGAATCACAGTTTCATAATAAAGAGGAGCTAATGCCTTCAGGTGTTCAGGTTCACCATTGCAGCACAAACTCTGGGCCCATTCACAAATAGTATCAGGTTTATATTGCTTAAATGCACAACCAGCACTTAACCAATTTTTACACATCAGGATTAGCTTAAATAGACTATATACCTCGGTCTCGTTGTATCTGGGAAGTAAAGGAGAGGCCTCTTTGTTACCCTTTAGAGAAGACCAAGCATTGAACAGTGCTTGCTTTGAAAGACCAGAGTATTTGTCCTCAATATATGTAAGATCAATGGAAGGAAACAAACCGGATGGGAGATTCATCTGCCAATCATAAAACATAGAAATATGAGTTTTCTTGCCGCGTTAAACAACAGCAAAACCAAACGAAGGAGAAACATAACTATAAAGTAGAGATTGAAAAGGTTAAAAATATATATACCTTAGATAAGGACAGCGTTGGAAAGGATATTCCTAAAAAGAAGCCAAAAATTATTCCAATAAAAGTTGTCATGAAAAGCCTCATCATCTCACTAGGTTTTTTGGGAGTTCCACTGCAGTTCAATAGAGGTCAAAGTCACAAATATAGGCATTGTTGTTAAAACTAATCCAGTTGTAAGTTAAGGAGGAAAATAGACCCGTGGCCGAAAAGAAATAACACAGTGTTTCTTTACCTCCGAATGGGGACTGGCATTATGGTAGAGATTTTCTAAGTACAGAATCACAAATATACAAGTTGAAATCCAGCAACAAATAGCTTCTTGACACACTCATCAAGTCCGGTTCTCAGTGCTTGAAAAAGAAATGAACTTCCTCCCGGCAAGAAAAGCTGACGAGCATCCTAGTACATTAGTCAAACTTGGAAGACCCACCGAAAAAGAAAAGGCAGTACGAAAACTGGACAATATCACATCTCAGTGACAGTTTAAATAAAGGACATAAGATAACAGCCTCATCAAGCCAGTGCATTCCCAGGATGTACTAAATCAGTAGGCAAAGCAGTACCATAATGTGCCATTGATTCATCATTGGTATGTAATAATACCAAACAAAATACTCACATATGCATAGAAAAACTTTAAAAAATTGCTATCTGAGTGTGAATACGCAATGCAAACAACGCAATACAACCTCACGAACATGGGCCGTTACTTCTCTTCCGAGTGTAAATCACTTCAATATACAATCGAAAACGATGGAATGTGCCGATATTCTTCAAGAACGCATCTATTCATCTACTCCAAACCCAAAAAAATCTCAACTGATCTTAAACCTCAAGCCAAATTGAAAACTCCCCAATTAACCCCAGAGAGAGAGAGAGAGAGAGAGAGAGGAAAAAAAACTACTCCTTCTTGCATGTAACATAACATAACATGATTTGATCAGCTCGAGACTACCTTACAAGCAAAAATGAAATTAAAACATATGTAGAATAAAAAAAAGGGTGGTGGTGGTGGAGAAATCTACCTGGGTATTCCTTGATTTGGAGGGAAAGATCGGATTATATATCCAGAGATTTTATTTTATTTTTATCCTTTTCAGAAACCAAACACGATCTGGTCTGCTATTGCAGACAAGAAGGAAGTTAGTTTTCTTCGAGAGAGAGATATTTTAATTTAATCATCATAACGGAAACAAAACGCAGAGAAATGAGAATTTATAGTTTAAAATGCTGGGTTACCTACTATAAATTCCCCTCCTTCGTCAGCTTAAATGTTGTCACTGATTCAACGGGGTGGGTACCTATTATTTATTGTATGTAAAGCTCCTCCTTCACGATCTAGCATTCGGTCTTTCTTCCTTGCTCATCAACTTTTTTGCCTTTGCAGATTTATCAATGCCTATAGTTTCGATTTCTTTTCATTTTTACCCTTGAGATTTTCAATTTTCCATTTTATACTAAATAACTAAAATTTTCAGAATAAGAAAACTAAATAAGTGAAAAACAATTTCTTTCAATTCAAAACAAAAATCATAGAAAAATTTTTCATTCTTTCTCCTATTTTTTCATCTCATAAAATTTTTTTTATATATATAAAGAAATTCATACAGTAATAAACTGTTTAGGAGTCATTGAAACTTAATGAAAAATATAAGGATAATGGTTGAAAGTCCTAAAATATAGTCGTGAAAGTTGAACATAAATGAATTTATAGTGTATAGTTTACCTTTTTCTTTGTAATATTTTTTTTTTAGGACCTAGGTGAGACCTCTTATCTTATGGATATTGCATGGTTATTAATGTCAAAGATGATCATTTTCGGTTTGATCTGGTTTTTACCTATAAAATTAATCAAACTGAAATTTTATAAAATATTAAAAATAAAACCAAAACCGAACCGAAACCAGTTTCAATCGACCGGTTTTGGTTCAGTTCGGTTATTTTATATTAAAAATCAAAACCCAACCCATCAATTTCGGTTTGGTTCGATTATTTTATATTAAAAATCAAAAACTATATTGTTTTTTGGGATTTTGTTTTGGACTTTCTAATGGGTTTTATGATGGGCTTAGTTTCGGTTTGATTCGGTTTTTTCAGTTCGGTTATTTTATATGTTTTAACTAAATTGGTTTGGTTCGGTTGAAGTTTTTCGGTTTCAGGCTTATGAAACAAAAACCGAACCACACCAAATATTTTTTTAAATATTCTCATCGGTTTAATCGATTTTTTTTCATGATTTGGTTTTTTAGTTATTTTTTTTATTTTCTTGGTGCAATCAAGTTTCCAAATTTTTTTGTTCATCTTTGGTTGTTGTTGAGAAAACGAGAATTATTGTGTGAGTTGAAAGTGTGGAATTTATCCTATCTTTGTTTAGAAGTTTGAAGGAACTTGGCGAATGTGATTTTTTTAGATTTGGAGATTAGCTTTTGGCTTTTTTATCTTTCTTTTAATTTCATAAACTGCAGTTTTGACATTTTGAAAAAATTAGGAATATTAATGCACATGTATTCTGCACGTGTCACTTAATATATTTTTTTTATAATAAAATCTTTTTTTATTGCATATTTTTATGAGTTGTTTTGGGTATTTTATGAGTTGATTTTCTCTTACATTCTCATGTTCTACTGTGATCTATGTATTTGAAGGTTTTTTTTCTTCAAGTTTCCAAACTACATTGTCCAATTTAATTAGCTATAATGGAAAGCTACAACCACAAAAAAAAAAAATCAATCTTAAAGTCAACGAGTTTTATTTAATAAAAGTTTCATTTAGATTGTTTTTGTCATTTACTAGAAAAAAATAGATCGAGACTAGAAAGTATTTTTCAATTTAGGTTTATTTTTTTATTTTTTAACCAATTAAATGTTGATTTTAGACTTAAAATAGATTTATTGAGGTTTTCAGGGTGTTAGTTAAGTGTTTTTATTTGAAAACAAATGGTTGAAAATGTATTTTTTGGCATTTAAGGTGTGACCCTATTATATAGATAAACTTCTACAATTTTAATTTTAATTCATTAAAATAGATTAATAAGAAATTATGTTTGGTTTCTTATATTATTTATTGTTCAATTTTCACTTTGTTTGTTTTTTACAAAAGATACTCATATTATTCTATCTTTTTCTAATACCTTACTCCATATCTTTTATGCATGTTTTATGTCTTATAATAACATAACTTGTTTTATGTTTAGTAGTGCTATGGAGATGTAATGTGTAAAAATGAGCTAAATGAGGTATTTTTAGCATAATTTCAAACAAATGACTAAAAAGAACATATTAGGATGAGTTATTGGAGCTAAAAAGTGAAAAATTCTAATTGCATTAGGAATCCAACTTGAAAAATGAATCCTGATGGAATCATGATTGGTTTGAACATAAATCAAATGTTGAACGTGTATAGAAGTTCATGTGAACATGTGGCAAAACATTGGATTAAGACTTGCAAACCTGTCAAACTAGACCTCTATGTACTTTCTAGACCATATATGTCACCACAAGCAGAATCTTACTCCATTTCTAGTTGGGTTCAAAACCATATATCTCAAGATTTCCATTTGTATGTGGTAGGCTTAGTAAATCATTAAAACAAGAAAGAATGACATGTTTGAACTCTACCAAGAAACTAACATGAGTCCAACCTATCTCTCAATATTGGGATAATGACATGGTAGCTTATTAATGACATGATAAGGGCTCCACATGATTAGGGAGACTCTTCTAGAAAATCAAAGTCAATGCACAAGTTATTAGAGTGAGATTAGTATAAAAAAACCTTAAAGTATGACTAGGTATTAGCTATTTACTAGAAAAACTACTCTACCTCCTCAATTTCCCGTAACCAGCCCTAACCTCTAAAAAAAAGAGGGTGACATTTAGAGAATATAAGAAGAGAACGAGGGATTTTATTGTTTTCAAATTATGTGTTTCTGTCTTTTTACTTTTTTGAGATTGCGATACTCATGAATTTTATACGAGCTTAGTTTTTTTATTTTATATGGTTGGTGCTCTTGAATCTTAAATTATTATGAGGATCTGTGTTTAAAATTATTATATATCTAATTGTGATATATGAATATCTTATGTTTTTTTATGATTAAACTCGATAATTTATGATTGAGATTTTATAGGAAGTGCATCGTATGTTTTTGGTTTTAAATTGATCGCTAGTTGATTAGTTTATGTTGAAAGCAAGATTACTTGACTTAAGTAGTAGGAGTATATAAGTTTCAAACCCATGTTTAATTATTTGTTACTTGAAAAATATAAGTCTTGATTAAATTAACTCTCTACACGTGTTTAATTATCATGAACTAATCGCACTTATCTTGATCTTAATATTATCATGTAATCAAATCTTGTATGCTTAACCAAGGTTATTATGTTATTAGAGATAATTGATGCATGAATGCTAAGTTTACTAAAAAGCAATGATATGTGGAAAAACATTTGCTTATAGTTGGTTTATTAATTTATGATCATAAATCAGATTAGAAAACATATCAAAATTCAATTATTGGTGTTTCTTTAAGGAATACTTTCTTGCAAATGAAGTTAAGCAATTTTTCTCTTTATTTTTTATATTATGCGGATTCTACCTCTTACTTTTAAAAATGGTTTTTTTTTTCTTAGCTTTCTAAGTTGTTTTTAAATAGTTTACATCGTAAACAAACCCCACTTTTAATTACTTATCGCATATTAGTTAATTCAATCAAACAAGTATATTTCGTAGTTTTATTTTTGTTTGATAATAACTAGCTTAAACTAGTTTATTTTTTAAAGATTTCAAACCACATAAATTCAGCCTTGATGTATGCTTGGATTTGAAATTTTGCATCTTTACTTGGTTTGTTTTAATTTAAACTTAAATAGTTTATTTTGATTACATAATTAAAACTCTATAAAGTGAGCAGTAATAGTTACCTTAGGGCAAAACAAATTCTTATAAAACTTGATGGCCTCTTCCCGTAGTTTAGAATCATCAGTGCACCAAGTCCCATCAGAGAGAAAACATCTATTAATCATGTTCCGTCCTCTTCGCATAGTTGTCTAAGCATGAAAGAACTTTGTTTTCCTGTCACCATGAGTAACCCACTATTCTCTAGATTTTTGGAACCAAAGAATTTCTTCTTGCTGAAGAACAACATTATAATCATAATGTAAAGATTATTCTAGAGAAAGAACTGAATCATCAGTATAGTGCTCAAGACACCTCTGGACACCATTAATCCGAGTTTCAGGTTGTCTTTTCCTGTGGAAAATATTCCCAGAAGTGTGTTGATTGAAAGAAATAGAATCCTATCGAACCTTCTGAATCGCTTGCAGGACATTATGATAGCCTTTATCCCAAGCACCACAAACAATATCCTGATAATTTGAGTGGGTAGTCCAGGCTGCTTCAAACCTAAAAGGTCTTTCACAACTCAGTCTAGGCGGTCCCCACAATGAAGAATAATCAGGTTATGATCAAAGTGAAGCCTGCAAAGAGTTTCAACATAATCCTCAAGAAAACTAGTTTGCCAACCTAAAGAAGCCAACACCCTGTCAAGCCGTTTGGCTAAGTAACAAACCCCATGAATATGTCTATGCCAAGTAAAATTAGGGCCCCGGTGGCCCAACTCTGAAACGTCATAATCTGACATCATCTGCAAGAAACGCGAAGCCCTGGCTTATGAGAAGAGACTTCTCAAGTTTCAGAAGGAGAATATATTTCATTGAAGCAACCAATGAGAGCTTAAAAGCCTTGCTCTTTCAACTTTATTGTATTCAAATAATCCCAAAGTTGAAGTTGAACTCCAGGAATGGGCGAGATATAGACTGCTGATAAGAACCAAGAGCTACTTCCCATAGAAACCTGAATGGTAACACATTGCCGAGTGATATCCCAGGTTGAAAGGGAGACATAACTAATAGAAGATATAATCCATATGCCACCGGCATACCCTTGGGCTTTAGAAAAAGCCATTAAAGTATAACCAATATTATACTTAACCTTCAAAAAATTGACATGTATTTCCAACAAGACAAACAAAGAAGGACAATACCGCCTTGCCAATTCTTTGTGGTGGTGTTTTCTTATCTTATTAGTGCCACCACAAACATTCCATGAGATAATAGAAAAATCCATCAACATATTCATAATAAAAAGATAGATAATTAATAAATAGCAAAAGCATAGTAAAACAATTACTGCCCACCATCCATCTGCATGGCCATCACCTTATTAAACCCCTAATCACCTGAACAATTAATGGGCATAGTCATGCCCTCAACCCTAGGCATAGTTCCTTCTAAAGTTCAAGTAAAAGGAGAAAGCTTAATACCTAGGTAAAGAGGAGTATCTTTTAAAACAAAGGCCGGAGTATAAGCATTGACACTCGTCAAAGTTGAAATGAAACTTGGATTCAAATTCCCTTCCGCATGCTGCATTATTTCATTGCCTTTAATGCTCCCCATCATACCTTCATCAAACCCTCCAGTAGAGAAAACGATCAGTTTACTTATTAATTCTTTTTGTAGAGATATCATTAACAGGCTTGGGGTTGATTAAAGTGGGATCATCTTGCCTAACTCTCTTTTTCTGTTGGGCCCATACATGTCCAATAGGAATATTTCAGCCCATACCCTCCCCAACATGAAACTTTGGTCCAGCTACTTCCAAGCTTTCAGGATGCACGTCAGCTACTCTATTAAAGCAGTAAATCTATCGTGTACATTTCCATAACCAGTCCCTTTATTCTTAGCTTTATGATCAATTTACGATTTATTTTTTCTTGTAACTGTCAACTAGTCACCATTTGTTGCGGGAACAGTTACGTCTTTCATGGGATTAGATTTTGTCATGGCTTCTACTACCTTGCACGATTCCTCCACCACCACCTCCACTTGAGCAGTAGCGTAGCATTTGACTCAACTGTGGTGGGTCCGATCCCTCTAACTAGCTTGTAATCCCTATCATAGTTGCCATAACATCCATACTTCCCACATATTATATGAAGTCCTTCATACTCAACATTATACCAGTGATCTTTAATCCAAATTCTACCCACCACTAGTTTATTGAGCTCAATCTCAAGACAAACTATTGCAAATCTGCCTCTCTACATTGCGAATATGCATATCTTCCTTAATGGGTTTACTCGTTAATGTCATTACCATCAAGAGATTCTCATCATAAAATACTAGGTTTAGATTAGGGATACGAATCCAAACCACAGTACGATGTAATTTAGCAGATGATGATACAAAATCCACCGACCAATGACTAATAGTTAAGTAATGATCAAACCATCCGCCTTCATCATAACTTTCGCTTTATCTTCTTCAAGATCAAATTTTACCATAAAGAAGCCATTCGCAACATCCATTAGTTCAAAATCACTTGTCAACTTCCTCATTTTTTTAATCTCATGTTAAACTGATAAATCTAATCTCTTTGCCAAGAAGCTTGATAACAAGTGAATCTTGCCATGGAAGATAAAGATCACTGAAAAGGCCATCTTCTATGAATACCTTAGGCAAAAGCCTATTGCCATTCTCAAACTCGATTCATACCAAATTACTCTTGAGAAGATATGCATGATCACATGCCATGTATCTATTGTAGTCCTTTAATGGTTGCCCAGCATCTCTCCATAGGTATAGAATATGTCATAGTCGATAGTTAAGGGAAATCAGTGCTCATACTACTAAAAATATACTAATTTACTCAGGAAATAATATTGTGTTGTGATCTAAAACAGAAGGATTGATATCTTTATTTAGTACAAAGTAGATAATTTGTCATGCATTACGCTGTGGATCATATCAATTTTTTTAATATTAATATTTTTTCTAGTAGAAAAAAAATAAACTATGTAGGAATTAATTTGATGTGACTTGGTCGTCTTAGCAGGTTCAAATGCAACCTAGATGACCAGTAAAAATATAATTGAACTCAAAATAAATATTTAAAATAATATTTTTTTAATAAACATTGAGACGACAATATATTGAACATATTCAAGTCAACCTGAGTTAACCTGCCAATCTAGATTCCAAGTTATAAGACTATGATAACCCCATAGAAAACAAATCAAAATAAATTATAAAGTTTCATTTTCAATAAACTCAATGTTGAATGAAAAAACTGAAAAAAATTCAATTAAAAAAAGGATCCAAGAATGATCCAAGTCAAC
>Ga0325400_1000592_pt1 | contig 27438 bp, 18 predicted proteins | sample PopdelMetagenome_2_FD_205662 | JGI IMG/M metagenome (GOLD analysis project Ga0325400, IMG submission 205662) | Populus deltoides microbial communities from Bellville, Georgia, United States - Xylem-PdKOR-R1 | ecosystem: Host-associated > Plants > Phyllosphere > Stem > Wood/Secondary xylem...
GGCGTAACTAACAACCTGGATTTCCCGATTACCGGGTCCACGACAACCGGAATCAAACTCTCCAAGATTAACACACAAGCCCATCCTAAATCATTTCCCTTTTCACCACTTCTTTCCCCTCTTTTATCCACCGGAAACACCTCCGATATCGCTTCTATAACAAACTTTGCCGGATCCACACACTCAGCTAGAGCCAAAGGAATTTGCTTCCTCAAAATTTCAATTTCCTTCTTTTTGGTAATCACAAAATTCCAAAACTCACGCGACTCCATTGTCAAACAGAGAGACTTCAAAACCATAAAAGATCCATCTCCATCATCCACCTCTCCATCAGGATTTTCATAATCAGGATCTGACAGTGACTTGAGAGCTAGTTCCCTGTGTTCTTCGACGCGCTCTAGTGCGATCTCGACGCTACCGTCGATTGTTACCTCGCGCTTCTTGAGCGAAGCAAGGGAAGCTTTTGTTTGGTTGTCTAGGGTTTGGATTTTGTGTTTCAGAGCTTCTGATTTCTTCTGGAGGTTTTGTTCCAGTGAAGTGAAGTGATCGGAGAGTTCTTTCCAGAGGAGAGTGCAGCTTGTCATCAGTGAAGTTTGACGCTGGAACTCGTCAAAGCTGGGCCGAGTTAGCTCAGTTAACTCGCCTGGATCGGGGATCGACCCCATGGTGGTGGCTGTTTCGATCAAGTTTTCGGTAACAGTGGGTGAAAGTTTAGAGGAAGAAACCCTAGAACCGAGAGAGAAAGATCAAGGGAAGAGAGAGGGGGGGATAAAGTTAGCTAGAGGGAACAAGACAGCGATGACATGGAGCGTTTCAGAAAAGGACACGTGTAGTGGCGACTAAGGAGAAAGTGGTAATGGAGGTGTCTAGAATGCGCCGGGGATGCGTAGGAACTGAGGTTCGCACCAAAAGAGTGGGTGGAGATTAACGTGAGCGGGTGCGTAGGATAAGAGAGGGGGAGCATGACGTAAGATAAATGGAGGGGGGAGTTGGTTTGGGTTGGAAGTGAGGACAAGAGGGGATGAGATTACTTTCGCGGAAACCGAAGAGAGATCGTAAAAAGGCAAAGTGAAATGGAAAGGGAGAGGGTGGGCCAGGCCCACTTGTGACCACCACATGGGTGGGAGTCAGATAAAGTAAAGGCATTGCCGGTGTAACAGTAATAGCTTAGCATGACCATTCTTCGTGGAAATTAGTATGCATGTATGTATGTATGCATGCATGCATGCATGCATGAATACAGCGAGAAGCATCCCTCCATCAGCCATCAAGTACTGCGGCTGCTGAGGAGTCCAGTCCAGACCAGACCAGAGATTCAGTCATGCGCATCATTTTTCTATGACCTTGTGAGAGAGAAAAAATCTAAGCTAAAATCTTGCTTGCGACTTTATGCAGACGTATGGGAGGACTCCACTTGGCATATCCTGATATGTTTTTATAGTGACTGATTGATCCAGTTGAACCTTGCTTTTACTCCTCCTGTTTTTTTACCTAAAAGTAAATAAATTTTTTTATGTTTGTGTACGTAAGGAAATTACATTTACATTTACCCTTTGTATTTATTTATAAAATGTACTCAGACAGTTGAGAACTTTCTTGTGCCGAGGTTGTTTGCCCTTTCATATTTGCATGTTCGTATCATTATCATTGTTGGTGGCTTTTTTCTAATCATTTTTTTGTCCTTAAATTTTATTTTATTTTGTTGTTCTCGAGTGTCATGTTTTCATGCTTGGAGTTTGCTTTGCTTTATACATCACTTCTGTGTTGTGACAAATTATCTCTACATTACATGAAAATTACTACTATATAATAAAAATTGATTATAAAAAAAACAACTAAAATTAACAGCATGGATTCCCAGTTTATAAAATACTGGGAGATTTTGGGCCAAGTACTGCCTTTACATGGCATGTGCCAATCTATTTACTCGTAATCCGTAACGGATTAATAATAATTTTATTTATTTTTTATATTTTCAAAATATTTTAATGTATTACTATTGAAATAAATTTAAAAAAATAAAAATATATATATTGTTTTACTATATTTAAAACAAAAATACTTTTAAATAAAAACTATATCGATAACAATCATAAAATAAACATTTTATTAAAGGAATAACAAATTCATAAAAATAAAAAAGAATTATTCCAATGGGAATATGTGACTTGAATTTTTAGATATGAAATGTTAAATTAGGTTTTTATGAGTTTGTTGTTTGTAAATTATTTATACTTTGTTTATAAATAATTTTTTGATCCACGTTACTTGGGTGTAGCAAATATATTTGGCTCAAGTTTACTTGAATAATCACAATAACAACAACAATAATAATAATAAGCACACTACTACAAATACTGATAATAATAATAATAATAATAATAATTGAAGATAGAAATTTTATCGAGAAAATAACAAATTCTTAAACATGAAACATAAACTATTTCAGTATGAACATGTAATTTGAATTTTAAGATTTAAATCGTTAAATTAGATTTTTGTGATGATTTGTTTATAATAATTCATTAAGATGTGTTTGTTTGGGTCTGACAATCATGTGTGATGTCAGACCCAAAAATAGATATGACAGACTCAGACGAGTAAGTCTGCAGACTCAAGATCGCAGATCTAGTCTAAGCACCTAGAGCCCGACAAACATACATGATCCCAATACTAGATGTTTAACAGCAACGTCATTCTCTGCCATCAAACCCTAAAAAACTCCAACAAATTATTTTATTTTTAATTATTTTTTTAACATCAAATATATCTTATAAAAAATATAATCTCACCCTAGTTACATGCCTAATAAGTTTATTTGGTAAAAACAACCGAATCATTGTACTGTAAAACCAATAATGAAGTTATAGCATGTATGTTTCCAATTTTTATAGATCGGGAATGTGTAGCTAGTAGCATAGTGATAGATAGAGGAACAAGTGGACCCAAATTACCCACGAATACAGCATTGCTACCGGGGGCGTGTATTTATTTTTTATTAACAGAACACTAATAATTGTTTTGGAAAATATAGCCTAGCTTCTAGAACACTATTAAATAGTATTTTGTATTTTATTTTTAATATTTTTAATATTAAGTTGTTTTTAAAAATATATCTCATTATGTTTTTTTCATGTTAAGTTATATATTGGTTTCATCAATTTTTTTCATAAAAAGACTATCTCAATTTTATAATCCAATGCTTGGATTCGACAAGTTTATATAGGTTGATTCTGATAAATTTATTTGAATATTTTGTTAATTTAATATTTTTTCAATCATGTTTTTCAATATTGTTCTGACTAAGATATGATCTTCATAATTTATTTTATTATTTATAAAATTATTACGGTCCAATCATTGATTTATCAAGTTAAACATTGTTTATATAATATATATAATTACTTAATAGTTTATTTAAAAATATCATTCAATATATTACCTTATAAATATTTTAAAAAAATACATCATTTAATATATTTTATGTTGATTTTTCATGTTAAAAAAAATGACCGGAACTCATAACAATGCAACCCTATATAAAAAGATGTTTGTTTACGCGGTAGCTTTACCTTTTAAAGCTAACCACCTAAACATCATGTTTGGCGGAAAAAAAAAATTAACTGTTTGTGTGGGACCCATGTATTTTGGGTTGAAACTGCGGGTTCCCCACAAAGCAGCTAAGAGCTGCTTCTTCTGTCAGGTGGATAATTCACCTGCTTCTTCTCGCGTCTGCTAGGTGAATAATTCACTCGGGCATTGTTAACGTGAATAGTGCCCAGGTGAATTATCTGGGCATTGTTCACGTGAACAGTGTCTCCACTGGACCGTGTTCGACCCGATAATTTTTTTTAAAAAAATTATATTTTACTTGAAAAACAAGTGTTTAATATGATTTAATAACACTGCATAAATTAGAAGAGCATCGCATGATGACGTAGCATTTGTGAAATTTAATTGTAATTCCAATTTTGTTTCTGATGATATTTTATTTGATTTTATTACACGCTCAAAAAACCATTGAAACTATAGTTCTTATCAGATGAATTTCATACATGATGAAATTGTTGATAAATTAATGAAATAATAAAAAATATTATTTATTTAATGATATAGAAATGGTAGTTAAATCTACAATATTTAAATTAAAAACCATCAATATTAATATATATATCTTTTTTAATTATTTTATAATCTCAATTTGAAAAACATGTATAACCAAACACTTTAAACTACTTTTTATTAAACTTAATTTCAACTACAATTTTAATTAAATATATATAAATACTAAACTAACTTTATTTTTTATAAAATAATTTTTTTAAATTACAACTACAAAAATTATTACAGTACCAAACATATTTGTGCTTCTACAATACTGTACCTAAGTGGGCTCACAGAGCAGAAATCTTACATGCCGGTTTTAACTATAGACTTGGGGTTGTGAATAGTAATTAGAAGGGCGGCGCTTTTATTTATTCAACGCCGGGCCCGTCTAATAACCAGAGAACTCATCTGAATTCTACCTGCCCCGATTCAGTTGAAAGAACAAGGAAGAAGGTCTGTGGATTGAACTTTCGAGAACAGAGTTGATCGAACCCTTGATTAAATCTGAACGGAAGAATGATCTATTTCATTCTCCGTGCATGTGTGCATGTCCACCTTACTCTCAACAATTTCATCGAGCTCTGCGAAGAAATGGCTTACGATCATGTGGAAGTCCACCGCCGGGAATTTTCAAATCTCCATTTACTATAATTATTGAGTGGTCCACCGATGGCCATAATTGTGTAGCTAAGCCTCCAATAAGTACCAGGTAGCCGAGGTTTAAATTAGTGTCAACTCATTGATAAATGCTTCGTTCATGCAAACGAGAAAGTTGGTGGGTCCGTTTCGGGTCTGTTCCCATTAAATAAGACATTGTTTGGATCCAATTATATTCTTCTCCATTTCGAGGACGTATAGCATCGCCATCGTCTTTCATCAAGTCATCACGCATCCTCAGAAGTTGGACCCTAGGATCAGATTGGGAGGGGACAGTTGGTTGCTGGATTGCTAATCAGAGAAGAAGGAAACAAGAACAGGTAGCAGCAGGGAGGATGACATCGTGTCTTCAGCTGCTGAGCCAATGGTAATGCACAAGTACAATAATAGCAGCACGTCAAACGGAACATAGGGTATTATACCATTTTAACGATGGAAAGTAACGTTAAAATATCTTGGGTTAAAAAAATATTTAAAAAATAATATAGTTTTAACATATCCCTCACCTTGAATTTTGGATTTGTATTAACACAATAGTAGCACGTCACACTCTTCTTACTTCCATGACCACGTACATATTCCTATAAAAATTGTCATGGCCCAGGAAATGGCCGTGGGAGAGCAAGGTGCTTCCTCCTAGTCCCCTCTCACACTCATCATTGTTATTAAAAGAAACTAAAACAAGAATGAAATTATTTTAGCAAAAAATACTAATCCTGTACGGAAATCACAATAGTAATTTTTTTTAATAATAATTAAAAGTTTAATAAATTAACTAAAATTAACTCGAGACTACTTAAGTTTTCAAAAATAAAAATTCATCCAATATATATATATATATATATATATATATTTTTTTTTTTTACGTTTAAAATAAATCTGACCAGCAACAGAACAGATGTGAAGTGCGGACTAGAAGGGGCGGAAACATTCATGTATTTCAACAGTAAGAGTACAAGGCGGGGAGGACAGGAAAGACAATAACAAAAAAAGCAGATGATGTCACGAGGGGGTATTTTTCAAGCTCGGAAAGCAGCGAGGACGATAATTGCAGACACGATAAGCAGTGATAAGATAACGATTGTCCTCTTCAAGGACACCGGGAAATAATTGGCCACGATCAAAATATCACCACCTTGTACAGTTTCTAAAAAGCGTGGGTTACCAGATGTCTATTCTCTTGTATCTTTGAAAGGGCATAGGATCACAGTTTATATCCTGTCCGAGAGCGACCCAATCACCAATCATTCATCCAGCCATTAACATTACACTCGCCAGTGAAAAAAAGGAGGAGCATGCAGAGCGAAACACGAGAAAATCTTCAAATTACCCGTGACTTTGGAAGGGGCGATTTGCTTAAATTCCAAAGAAGCCAGCTACGCAGCATCGTACTAAAGCGTCCAACCACCACGCGAGTTGTTGCCTATTCAATTCCAACGAAAACATCTTCATCTGGCATCCCGACTTCACAAGCCACTCACACGGAGACTTTTCCTACGAGAGAAATCTTTTCCCATGCATCTAATCATATGTCTAGCTAGCACAGGTATATGATAGCTTGCATAATCAATGCTGGCAAACTCTGCTTTTCCACGTGTGATGTCCACTAATGTCTAACAATTACTGGACGAGGAACAGGGGACGTGTAAACAACTTGAACCTGTAAAGTTCCTGCGTACCACAAGCTGTGATTACAAACACTGATAAATTAGCATCAGAACACTAACAGGCCTCCTTTTAACTTGAAATTCGGTTTGCAAAGGCCTACATGAAGTCTAAAAAAAGGAAAAAAATGCCCACATGAAGCTTTACTCGACTTGGTCAGAGGTATGCAGGTCAAATAACAGCACATTAAATTACGTTGTTGTACCTTTTTTTGTCATGACAAATCTACTTGGATGCTTCGTATTCCCGCAGGCTCTCAATCACAACCTTCTTCCTTGTCTCAAAATCAACCTTGTAGAGATCAGCAGCTGTTGCAAGATAACAATATAGAATCCTGGTTTTTTCCCCACTCCGATCCACCTTCACAAGGCTCGGATTTTTCTCGTCATCCTTGCCCAATGTCACAGGCTGTAAGCAACCCCAAGCCTTGCGTCCATGATTATCCTTCTCAAAGTATTCTGCCATCCGTATAGCCTCTTTCAGTCCTGATTGATCACCACCAAACTTTACAAGAGTAATGCCTAGATGACCATCTCTTCCATACAAGGACTTTGACTTGCCACCCCCAAATCCAAGATCTGACCAAATAAGGTAAAAAAAAACAAAAGCAGGTGTTAAGGGTTGCACTATTGAAAATATTGAGCAGATGATGAAACTCATAAGAATCATCATCAACTCTTTCTTCCAAGGCTAAACTAAACCAATGGTTCCATACATTGCATTCATAATTAAGGATTTAGGTCAGAAAAAAAACAATAATAAATAATTCTCAGCTGAAAAAGACAGCAGAGTCTAGAAATATCAGTTAGCAACCGAAGATCATCCAAAAGAAAATGATAAGCCTAAATTTGTAACTGCAGTGGCTAATTGCTAGGTAGACTTTGACACACTAAATAAATTTACAAAAGAAAATAGAATAAAACCAGCCTGTTGTTACAGCCTTCCCTTTAAACTAATATTAAAACAGAAGAGCAAAGAGAAAGCAAATTAATAAATCATGGAAACAAAATACAAATAAATATATTACATGGAACGAAGCACAAACAAGTCACAAAACTGTGGTGTAAGACTGAATATCCCAAGAATCTGGTAACTTGAAGGAATACAAAATAAATATATGTAGCTTGGTCTGCATAAAACAAGTTAGAATGTACGGCCTCAGAAACTGTGTGCATAAAAATTGAAACCCAGCAAGCCACTGGAGGTTCAATTTTGACAAATCTAGAAACACTAAACAATTGAGTCGCCCACCAGGGCCCTAAGGATATTTTGTTTCTCCTTCAGTAATGGATTTGGATGGGGTGGAAGTTAAAACTAAAAAGAAAGAATATAAGAAGAGTGTATGATCCAAATCAACTAAAAAGCCTTAACCTCAGCCCCTGACTGAAATACATGCTCTTCAGTATCATGCAAAAAAGACAACGAACAGAGTTGATGATCTAAACTCTCTTCAAAAGCATGCTCGTTATTGCATCAAGCAAAGTAATAAAGCCATTGAAAAGAACAATTAGTTACTGCTTTAATTGGGATCTTCAAACTTGGTGGTTTTAGGTGTTTCTTTCATGAGTCCTCGAGCAACAGAACCTGTTATTGTTTGCAAGTACATATTCTTCTAAGAATTTCTGTCTCTAATCTTTGCACCTCAATTCGCTTTTCTGTAATTCTCAAATTACAAATTCCAATCCCTGTGGAACAAGAACAAGAAGAGGTCCCAGTAGCCTTTACAAGCACCAATGTATAAAGGTCATTTTCTTAGACTTTTGATAACAGAATTAAAACTGTTTGGTTTTAGCTTGGAGGCCTATGCATGTGCAGTGAGTCCATTATCTCTCTCTCTTCCTCTCTTTACCTGCTTGTTCTTTTATCTCTATTCCCAACTTCCATCACTGCATTAACTTATTCTCACATCAAATCAACTCTCATTTCATTTCTAAAACACCCACCCATGACTTGTATCCTGGTCCATTCTTCCATGATGTAGCACCCAAACTCACAAATCTGCAACTCTAGTACTTTTTAGGTCACCGTTCACAGCACCCAGGCAGCCTCCATATTTCATTCTTTTTGCTTGCTTTACTAATCCATAATCATGCAACAACATTACAACATCCATAACACTTCATGCAGTTGATTGACCCATCAAATTGAATTCTAAATACAACAATTAGCCACAGCACCAGAAAATCTGCAACCTACAACCCAAATTCTTGCTACTAAAACTTCTCTAGACAGAAACCATCTATTCACAGAGCAGATTATTTAAATATGCTCAACATCATAAAGATTTAGACCAACAGACCCAAGTCTGCAATCAATATACTTATTTACCTCACAATTATCCTTTTGCATTGCGGTTCCATCTCTTAGTTGGGGTAGATGAAAGTTTCTAGTAATATGATGCATTTCTGAGACTTTTTATTGGTGAATGTCCTTTGTGTAGCAGCTAAACTCGTGGAAGCTAGTTACTGCATGTGAGCTTCACAAGAGCAGGGAAGCGTAGAGTTCAAAATGATTTCTCCTTGATAGTTTTCTCTGAGTTCATATAATGTAAAAGAGAGTGAAGAAGTGAACAAGCACATGGCTGGAAAAAGAAATAAACTACTTAACAAAATTGTCAGAAGTATAAATAATCCTTCATTACAGAAACAACAGCCCTTAAATAGTTAAGCATACCCTAACATGACAAACCCTAGTCCTTAAATACCATAATAAAATAATATGCATAAGGAGACTAGAAAATGGAAAACCCTAACCCAAAGAAACCAGGAACAGTATGCTGAAGCACTTGCTAAAGTCACCTATCAATCTTGAGCGGGTACTTAGGTTTGCTCTCGCATCAAGATATCATCAGTATTTTTAGCAAAAAGTACACGGTGGTGTAATGGGATATAGCTAGTAACCGGCATCTTCAAGAACTGATGCAAAGTGAGAAGCACATCCTATATAACGGGAGGATTCTATTAAGAAGATAAATACCATTGTATATGGTGCCAGTCACAGAAAGGAACCAAGGGGCACGCTATACCTCTCATTTTGCTATCCATTGCTCGGTTTCCCAAACCTTCCATGCGCCCATCTTTACTCTTCCCTGTAATTGTGTTATGAATTATCACCATTGGTGGCCACATAATCAAATCATCCTGGTTTGCCCCTGCTTCATCAGCAGGTAAGAACTGATAGGCCTTTGAGTTATCAGGAGGCATCGAATAATCCCATCTCATTAGAATACAGAGAGCTTTATGTAAGCCCAAGTGATCCACACGCACATCAGCATTATCTGAGCTATATGTGTGCATTATAAGCGAATGCATGTCTGGGAAGTCTTTGGAAGACCTGTAATTTTGCATATCAAGGGCATCGAAGAATAATAATTCAGCTTTCTCTCGGATATCGTTAAGTCTACAAGTTCTAACTAAATGAATAGCAAAGACGCATTCACCACCAGATTTTCGATAAGTTAAGGCACAAAAAGACAAATAACACATCAAGCACACATCATTGAGACCATGCCTTCTGTGCTTTGATCGAGATAAACAATAAACACCAAGAATAAAAATCTTTTGATGCTTTCTTCCAAGGAATGATTTCTTAACCCTACTTGTGTGAGGCTAGTGATTTTTTCACTTCCTCCCCCATCAATTCACACTTTCAGTCCCTAAAGCCTTAAAATTCTACAAACCCTAACTCTAACAAAATCATCTAAAGACTTTCCTTTTGCTGTCCTGCATCACTAGTGCGCGTGTACTAAAAACAATAAAATATAAGGGTTATTGGGAACTCCAAAGTTAAGAAGAAATGTTTCGCAAGCATAATGTCAATTCAAACTAAAGCTGAACCTCAAACTAGTTTGATACTTTCTCTTCCATTATGATATATTTTACACCTAAATTATCCATCCACCTTTGCACCTTTCCAGTTACTCTTAAGCACCTTGTGCATCCGCAAGTCCATATTGGACAAGGCAAAGCACCTTAAACAGTCCTTGCTTGAATTATAGCTAGTTCATAGCCAACATGCAAACCTCATAATAGTCAGCAAAGAGAAATGGCCCACAACCAAAACAAAGCAACTTATGGTCAAACAGGCACAAGCAGGAATTGATGCCATCTTGAGATCGTAAAAGAGAGGATCTATATGATAAAAGCCTATCATACAAAATGGTCAAAACTCATCTGAAGTAGAAAAGATGAGAAAGAAAGCAAACCGATACCCTGTAAATAACTTCTAGGATATTTATATCTTGATAGTGCAAGCATAAAATCCAAGATTTGATGTTATAAATAATATTGCACAAGAAAACTGGTATCAACTGCCTTTATTGGTCAACTAAAGCACCAGACAAGGAAATGAAACTATTCATACTTTCCAAATACATGTCCATATTTAAAAACTATGAGCATTAAAGACATTAGATGAACAGCCAACATTTTTTTTATGAGGAAAGTTATCCGAATGATTTAGAGTTTATAAGTGTAAAGAAACACAAAAAACAAAAGTCAACTTGGTTCAGAAAGTTTGACTCATCAAAATGCTCTTAGATGTACATTTTGACTGCCCCTTGATAATTAAGCAATCCTCAAAGCATAACAATCTGCCAGGTTACACAGGAGAAACAAATCTGTAAACCCATTTGAAAAGGCATAAAGACATGACAGCTAATCTCCTCTTTACAAAAAGTGAAAAGACAAGGTGAATGCATTAACTGTTTTCCAACTTGAAAGTTGGAAATCAATCAAGTAACTTGCATTTGTCTGCAATAAATGCACTAACTTTACAATGTTGTTAAGACCAATCGCAAACCAAATCTATACAGGATCTATCACAGAAATTTACAATGGGAGTCGCAATTCAGTAGGCAAGCTGACATTCATAACTCAAGGTAAACGACTTAATAACAACTTTTCTGTGTCAGATATAAGAGCAAGATAACAAGGCAAGCTACAACCAAAAGGCCTGCCAATCCAAAGTAGAAAAGGGAAAAAAGAAAAGGAAAAGAAACGAGAAGAAAAGACAAACAGCTAGACTATAACTACAGCTAATCTGCAAATAACTTCTAAGACTTTTACACCCCAGTACAGTCTCATATAACCCAATTAATGAAAATCTAATAAAGAATATCACACATGGAAACAAGCTCCAACTACCTTCCTTGATTAATTGAAGTACCAAGCAAAAAACTAGATTTTTTTTCACTTTCCAAATAAGGCATCCCTATCAAGACTAATCATAAGCAACAAAGGTAGTATATGAACAACCAACATTTGGAAATTTTGTCAGACAAGTTAACCTGATAATGTAATAGCAAAGATGTGACGAAGTTCATCCAAGTTAAGAATATTTCACGCACCAGTATCCAATTCAATGCAGTATATATTCTCACCATGCACGGAAATTAAGCAATCATCAAAGGATAACATATGTTCCAAACAAAAAAGCATCTATGAATCTATTGGCAAAAGCATAAAGAGATGACAGTATATTTTTTATTCTACAAAAAGTGCACATGAAAAGGTGAATGATCAAACTCATTTTCTAACTAGGTTGAAACTCAGACCAGAAACCTATATTTTTATCTACAATAAGTTTACTAAGCCTACGATGATGTTAGCAGTTGTAGTGAGAACCAAAAGAAATACCTAAGTTCTACCACAGAAAATTACTGCTCCAAGTCCCAACTCAGCTGCCAACTTGACATCTATGACAATAAGGAACTTACAGTTGAATAAGAACAATAAAGAGAAGTAACCACGTGACAAAACAAATGGCTAGGAAAGAATTCATTAAACTAGTCTAACAGGAGGAAAGGCTCTTTAACTATCATGTACCAGTCAAGAACTTTCATGTCTTATTACATGCAATAGCAGTGATAATTTGTTAATCAAATGTGATTTCTGTAGTTAGTGCATTTCTATCAACATTGCTAGCATCTTACCAGTCTTAGGCCTACCCCTCATGCACTCAGTTAAACCACTAAATAACAGATAATTTCCCTAAGTTGAAAGGAACCGTATCCATATAGAAGTTGACAATAACTGACAGAGGATAACCTTCTATGACAGAAATTGAGAATTGATTATTCTTCCAGCCCTAATACTCTAGCAACCTACCATACATATCACCAGGCATATCAGAAGGTTAAAACCCTCAAACTCACTAATCCTTGGATAAAAGTGTATGTAATTAGCAACAAACTTAAACGCACAGTCGCACACACAAAAGCCTCACTTACGGGAGGCTTTAGGGGTTGATCAGTCCCGGACAGACCAAAAGTGGAGTATCTTCCCTCTTGCAAATACAAACAAAAACTACAAAATAGTTTCTAACCAAACCTGGAGCAACAAATATCCTTTTATACCTATAAACAGAATTTACATTAAACCACTTCTAAACGCATGGAAAACCACTATCTCGCTCCCATTAAACCCAAACAAAACATTCTATAACTAACACACCAACATTTGTATGCTAAAAACATTCAATAAATACTCAAAAAAAAAAAAAAAAACAAAGAAGAAACAAAATTGAAAAGTAACAAACCTGCCACAAGCCACACACCGAAGCCGCCCTTGCTTGCCATCCTCCAGATACTTCTTTCTGTCGGTCTCATTCTCATTGATCACCTTCACAAAATGAAAAAACGCTTTCTTCAATTCACTCTGGTTCACTTCACCAAAATTCCTGTTATTATTTCTATTAGCCAACCCTAAATCATCACCACTACCAATCCTCATTTTCTTTCCTGCTCTCATTTCACCCGCCACACTACTCGTTCCGGAACCTCGATTATCCGGCCCCAAAGTGTAATTTTTCCCATTTGAATGATTGTTATTATAACTACTACTACTATTCCCTTGCTTCACTGATTCCTCATCAAATTTCCTCTTATTTTGATTTTGATTCTGGTTTTGAAAACCTAACGCATCAGGGTTCGATGGAGGGAAGCGGGGCCCAGTGGGGAGAAAGTCGAGGTGGCCCCCCCGGTGAAGGAACCGCGGCGGAAGAGGAGGACGAGGGAAGTCTTGGTAATCTGGTGGGAGAGCTAAGTAAGAGCGGACGCTGCCGTCGGCGAGCATAATAGTGCGGCGTTCAAGCATGTGAAAGCCGTATGTAGGTGGTGGAGGAGGGCCGAGGTCTGGGAATGGGAACGGAGGGACTTGTGGAGGTTGGATTGGGCCTGCAGTAGAAGTAACGGGCTTGGGGGATGGGCCAGTGTTGGGCTTTGGGGAAGGGTTTGGTTTATGGAGTTTCTGGTTGGACTGTGGTGGTTGTTGATTGTTGTTGTTCTGGGCGGTGGATTCCCAACGGGATTTGCGGTGGGGGGCAGGGTTGGAGGAGGGGGGGGTGTTTTGAGTTGAGGATTTGGGGTGGGAGCCACCTGCCATCCCCCGGAAGAATGTGTGATTAGGGATTCTAAATGGATATCAAGATTTTTAGCGGAGAAGAGGAGAGAGTAGAGTGCAAGAGGTTTTACTTTCAGCGGGGAAAGATGCTCTGGCCCAGGCCTCTCTCCGAGGATGAGAAAACGGTCTGTTAAAAAAGATGATCCCAAGGCCAACTGCAAGTCGTTCAGTCTTTTACGGAACGACACGTCACCTCGACGTTTTATGGTGCGTCTTCTGGATAAATTCAACAGCTAGTGAAAGACCGTTCTTTATAAGGAGGAAAGGATTGAAAGCGAAGTGTGTGTGGAAGGGAAGGAATCAAGGGTAAAACCACCTACAATTCTGCATCCAATTCTAGCTGGGGTTGTGTGGGTATGCATGTTTTATTTTGTTTCTCCTTTTTCGTTTTTGGTTTTCCTCTGAACTCGTTAATCTCCATAGTTATTGCTTGTTGGTTTGTAGGATGCCGCGGATTTAGCTTGGTTGAGTTACAGGAACAAGAATGGCTGTGGTTCTTGGAGCTAAAATATGCTCATTTGTCACTTTCAAGACAATGAACAGAACCTCTAAACCTGATATTGACTGTAAGCAACAACTTCAATTCCCTCCCTGTATTCTTTCTTTCGTAAATCAGTATTGACAACGGCGCACCATTCACCAACCTTGTTTCTTGATGGTTTCAATGCAACATTACAGACAAACTGAATTCTAGGTGTAATGCTGTTCTATCATCTCAAGCTGCTTTGCCAAGTCGTCGACATGTCTTGGTCTTTAGCGCTTCATTTGTTACAGTTCTGACCTTAAATTGCTTTCTTACACCGTTACAAGCACGGGCCAAAGAGGAAGAAAAGGACGACGGAGTTGCTGGGGCCATTAAATCATTGTTTGATCCTAATGAGAAAACAAAATCTGGGAAATTGTTGCCAAAGGCATACTTAAAGGCAGCAAGAGAAGTTGTGAAGAACCTCCGCGAGTCACTCAAGGAAGATACCAAGGATATTGCCAAGTTTAGACGGACTGCAGATGCAGCAAAGGAGTCCATCCGGGAATACCTGGGCAGTTGGAGGGGACAAGAAAAGGTAGTTCGTGAGGTACGCACCTTCAACTCGTTACCATCATTTGAAGAGTTGTTTCAATCTGCCACTTTTTACTTTCTTGTTGCAGGAATCATATGTAGAATTAGAGAAGGCAATTAGGTCTTTGGCCAGTTTCTATTCGAGGGCTGGTCCATCTGCACAACTCCCGGAAGAGGTTAGGTCTGAGATATTGAATGATTTGAATACCGCTGAAGAATTTTTGTAGAGTGATCAAGATGCACATCAGCTAAATGGCCTCGAACCCAACTGGTTTCTGGATGGGAAATTCAGGCTGTGCTCTCTATCTGCAATCACGTCTATTTCCTTGGAAATATGAACAGAAAAACTACTGTTACATGCTGTGAAATTCTTAGCTATCATTTTTGAGTTCATGCAATCAGGATAATTACAAGGTTGGTTGGTTTGTTTGTTTTTCATTTTAGCATCCATCCAAGAAAGCAAGATGGTTTAAGCAAATTCCGCAACTGCTTTCCCTTTCTTTTATGAATCACATCTCTGGCATTACATATCCAATACAATATTCGTTGGCTGTGAAAATTTCACTCAATAAAAGGTTGGGCAGCATTCATCGCGTACGCACTGAGCAAATTCGGGGGAACCAAAATCTCACACCATGGACATGCATATTGATTTTCTTTCCAAATTGAATGAGATTGACATGATTTAGGCATATGAATCCCAAAACAAAAGCACTGTAAATTATAAATATGAGAAGTAATAAAAAGGAGGGGTTAGCATTTGCCAATTCATTCTCATATAAATCGCAAAACCATTAGAATCTGCACTTGGAAAGCAACACATTTCATTCCGCTTGAAAAGATTATAGTAAAGAAGTGTAGGGGAATTTCATATGACTAGAGAAAGGTACTGAATCCGACAAATAGAAAAAATCACTTAAGTGCCTGGTCTAAACCACAGTGGAACAACTTGGCAATCACTAGAAATCAAGTCACCAAAGGCCACGGTTCAAGAGTTCTCGGTGTACATTTCCCAGAGGCCACCACCAAGAAGCTTCAATAAAGTGACATGTGAGAACGGACAAATAACAACTACGAGCTCAAAAGTTTATTCTTGACAAATACACATCTTCCCTGCTGCTCCTCCTTTTCCCTACGCCACGAGTAAAACAACGTTTGGAATACAAAAACATCAATTCATTACGAGTTCATAATACAACTAACCATACGGGCAACAGCCTATCCTTCACAACATCCATGTCCCCATATTGGACTGCATCAGCAAGAACAGTAACTTAATCACTTTCGGTTTATCATATAAATAAATGGCGCTCAACTGATTATCATAACGACAAACTAGTAGAGATCACAAACATGGATCTCATGGAGGATGCTTGAAGATAATGCATCCAAAGTCACATCACCTTCGAATTTAAACCATCATTCTTAAAGTAATAATGAATCATCATGATCTCGATAGAACCCCCTTTGAGCTGCACATAACAAATCAGACGTGCTTTAGAGTTTTCATTGCAAGAAGTATTATGTGGAATGAGCAAGAAAACCTTCTAATGCTAAATAACTCTACAATATGCCATGAAAATTGGCTTCCTAATGGATATTGAACATGCTAAAAAGGTAAAGAAAAAGAAAATGCAAACAAATGATAGGAAATGATTTGTAAGGTGCTACCAGCCAATCTAAGAAATCTTGCTGAAGTAATTTAACAAAAATTATGGTTTCTTAGCTGCAAAAACTTTGATGCAATGATTTGCTCATGAAGAACTGAAGAAGAATCTTATACTAAGGGGACAAGTCACAAAATCACATATCAAGTTGAAAAAGGAGAAATGATGTCAAAGCAGGAACTTTTTGAGATCCACAAAGTAGAAGCATACCGTACTCTTTTGTTAATGGAGCCACAAGATGAAAGGAAAAAAAAAAAAGGAATCGAAACTGGTGCAGTGCATTACACTTATAAGACTATTTCTCAGCTTTAAATCAACTTTAAAATTTGGAGTATGTTTACAAGGGGAGATGCTTTCAATGCCAGTGTAGTCACAGCTGAAGAGGAGAAATCAAACCTTGGCACAGTCCCGAGGCGACGTGGGTCGTATTCTGTTGCTTGTCGAAGAGCCCTGGCAAAAGCTTTGAAGGTTGCCTCAATAATATGATGACAATTTCTTCCAGCAAGCTGTGGTCCACATTGGAATATTCTTTTATAAATATAAATCTGACAGCAAACGGGATTAGAAAAGCTAGCTAGCTAATCAATACAAGGAAAAATGCAAATTATAAAATTAAAAGGGAAAGATTGTAACAAAAGATAACAAGCAAGCCAACTTCTAAAAGATTGAAGATTGCAACAAGGTTCATGGAAAACCTCCAGTACTACCATTGTACCATCAACTTGGTACATCTCTACACCAGATTGTGATGTGTATTCAATTTGCCATACCATATAAGTAACGTAACCATAAAACCAACACATAATGTTTCAATTACATGAGTAAATGTCAGGACCAATATCTGCCACTCTTTCTACATTTTATGCTTTAATAGATCCAAATTAAACTTGAGGAAAACCTACGTTTAATTCTAATGCAGCCCTTCCACCAAAAGGAGATTTACTCCTATCACATCCTTATCCCTTGCTAATTCTTCAAAGGATTCTGATCAGCTTTGTTACATATCTTGGGTTCTCTACAAGGAATCTAAGCCATTCTTGTCCATAAACTGTACTTTGAACCACTTCTGGGTTTGTCTGTTGACTCTAGCAATTGATCTCATCATGTTCTTTTTGATGCTTAATGGGTAAAAACAGGCCATAATTAAAACATAAACGGATGGCTTTGAAGAGAGGAGTGCAAAAATCATTTTGTTCTTGTAAAATCTAGAAAAGATGAGAAACAAAATATATTAGAGAGAGCACAAGTGAAGTATCAAAAGACTTTATCATGCGAATGTTAAACTTATATAAAATTAGTTGAAAAAAATGGAGAAGTGACAGGGTTTAGGGTGGAAGTGTACCAAGTTAACAGTGCAACAGGAGCTCTGGAGTTTTTCTTCTTGTTTTTTTTTTCTTTTTCAAATGCTATAATGAGAGAATATTAATAATCTAATTACAAAGATAGTGAAGACTGTTTGCATGGACAGTCAATAGCACAGGAATGCTTCAGGCATTACATTATAGTGTTACCTGCCGAATGTGTAGCGTAATACCAGAAGTATTCACCAATGACTGGAAAAAGTGTTCCACCAGCTAAAAACAGACTTTGGAAATTAATCATGAATATCATTAACCATTTAATCTTAGAAAATGGAAAATTTTGAAAAAAGAAACAAGGAGAAGGTGTTAAACTATCAAAATAATAGACCAGGTTAGAAATTCCAAGGTGTGAACTTTATCCGCATCAAATTGTCTTCTTGAGGCTTTGACCAATATCCAAGAGTTGGCAACAGGCAAAAGAACATGAAATCATTGTTGCAGAAGTGAAGAAAGTAAAGCGGAGCACCCGAGTATCATATGTTCCAACTCTCTGAGTAGGAACTTGCAAATCATAACCTAAATATGGCCGGCCAGACAAATCCTGAAAGGAAATAAAACTCAATTCAATACAAACATGCATAACTTAAAAAAAAAAAAGCATGATATGATGGGAAGCTAATCCTTCTTCTTAAGTAAATACAGGCTATACAGCTATATGATTTACATGCACTATGATTTTAGTCTCGACTTCCATGATGCCTCTGCAACCTCTAAGTCCATTTCATAAATAAAAAGCATTATGATCATGGAACTGAATCTCTGATATTGCTCTTCTCCACCTTCAAATGAGCTATGCCAAGCAAAGTGGCAGGTGATGCAACTGTGCAATTCCTATGAAGAAGTTGCACACACAAATCACGACCACTTAACCACAAGCATGGGTGTTCAGCGTGCACAATGACAATGACAAAGTCACATCACCCACAATTGTGATGGCTATGTCACTCCCAACCCAGCAACCCCATATCACATGCATACAAAAAAATTTCATCATACAACTAAATCAGTGGTGGCATCAAGCAATGCCCATGCATTTTGCACATAAGTATATGAGTCTACATGGTCATGCTATAAGGCACTCAACAAGCATGGTGACACAAATTATATTTAGTATCTCTCTTCCAAACTTCCACCCAACCCCACCCTTAGTGACCTCATAACGTGTTAGTCCATCTCACACTTTAAAAGCATCATAACGATGCCATTCTTCTTCATTTTCCAAAACAAGCAATCTTAAGCAAAGTCGCAGGGGATTCAAATGTGCAATCTTCACCATGCTTATTGCATATGCGTGAGCGAAGATCACATGCTCATGGACTCGGTGTTTGTCTGGCTTAGAGGGTAGCGGTACAGGTAGAGGTGTAAGCTTTTAGAGAGGTGGAAAAGGAGGAGTTTTTTTCATTAATAGCTGCATGGAGATATTTATATGATAACTAAGCGCATCATTTACCAAGGAAACATGTATTAATGCCTCATCAAGAGGAGCTCAGAAGTCGCCAAACCGATTTATTCCTTTCCTATCCCCAAGCGCTTGCAGCAAAGCCTGCAGAGGCAAATTTTACATATTGCCTCTCATTCATTTCCCAGAAATATAAACTCGCAGATACAAAAAAAGAAAAAAAGAAAAAGAGCTGATGATTCATGCTTAATTTTACTATTACAAGTTTCAAATAAAATAGAAATTAAGTAGGAATAACAAAAATAATCAATATATAACACGCAAAACCAGGGGGGAAAAGGAGGGAAAAAAAAAGAGAAACTAAAAAAAGAGAAAAGATAATGGACAGTGACAGACAGTTCCAATAGCAAGAGCAACATCTTCGTTAGTGTGATGATCATCAATGTGAACATCGCCAGTTGCCCTCACATGCACATCAAAAAGCCCGTGCGAAGAAAGTTGCTAAGAACACAAACCAACTAAATAATTATAAGAAAAAAAAACTATAAATAGTAAAATCCAAATTTCCAAATGAAAAAAGGCAAAAAAGAAAGATAACTAACATCTAACATGTGATCAAGAAAGGGAATGCCAGTAGTAGAATCAGCAATTCCAGTCCCATCCAAGTTAAACTTGACTGAAACATTCGTTTCATTAGTGACTCTCTTCACTTCCCCAATCCGAGCACTTGCTGCTGAACACCACCCAAAAAAAAAAAAACCAAATTTGGCAAAATATTGTGGAAAGAAACTGATGAAAATAGAGGTGTTAATAATAAAGAGATTTGTACGGGATTCGATTGGAGAAGAGGTGGTTAGAGAGGAACGGTAGGCCTGAAGTGGTTTTGAGGTTGTAGTGGTAATAGTAGTATGAGAATCCATTAGTAAAGGAGTCGAAGAAAAGAAGGGGTGGGGGCAATTTTCTTTGGAGATGACGAGGGACCGCCACCACCTCCATTCCACTCGTTTCCAGCCCTTTTCTCAACTTCATTAACGAGTCGCCCACATGAAGGCACCAGAACCTGTAACGGCGTCGTTTTATAACGGCAGCCTTTTTCTCTGTTACTACTTTTCCTGCTTAAATTGATAAATTATAAATAAAAGTATGGTGTTTTTAAACATTTTCCGCCCAAAAATAACCTCACCTGCTCCACACAGAGCACGACTATCAATCAGAAGGCTGAGTACGAACTTCGGGAGCTTAGTTTCTGCTAAGACCCATCTAATGAGAAGTGAATAATATGATATGTTTCAAACTCAATGGAGAAGGGCAGCTCGCAAATGACATAAAATTTATGAATCAAGTGCAGGCATCATGGGAAAAAAAAGAGGATAAGTTATAATTACATGGAAAAATAGAGTTCAAAATCTTTCTCCAACCGCCTACGTCATGTGTCAAGATGTTGCCATATGAAAATGAAATAATACAAGACTTCGTAAGAAACTCGGAATTTGGATCTCGGCAGATTCAGATATGTACACACTGCATTGCATGAATACGTTGATCATCAACACTCGAACATCTCCACATATCTGCCACCAGCCTCCACCATTGGCTGCATTTCACGACAGTAGATTCTCCTCCAGCGTCGAGCAGATATGACACCTGATAATTCCATCGAGAGATCGAATTGCAACTCTTTGGTATCAAAATTCATCTTGGGGCTTGCCATAGTACAAACTGAATCTTGAAAATCATCCTAAGAAATGGTATCGGCGCTGATTGCAACGATTGATGGTGCTTCTTTATGCCAAAACAGTGCCCTAACAATCACGAACCAGTTGGAGCATTCCAAGTTCCGCATGAAAGTTGAGCACAGAAACATGTAGCAGGAATTCTGTGGAAGTGTTAGTGTCAGATAGAGCCAGATTTGATTTTCCCTTCACTTGCATCAATCACAGAACTATCCTCCGGCACATGAGATGCAGCTCCTCCACAATACATTGCATCAGAAACAGCCTCTGGAACCACGTCTAATTTGATTCCCCTCTCATGGCCAATTTCACTATTTGGGTTGGGCTCGATTTGCATGTTATTCTCCTCGGCACCACTGAATCCAGAAACAGATACACCTGAAATTTCATTAACCTTCTCGACAAAGTTTTCTTCAGTTGTCTTCTCTATGGAAGGGACAGCTTCAAGAGATACCATATCGACACTTCCTGTAGGAATATCACCCAAATCACCATCATTACAAGCCACGTTGTTGTTTACAACAGAGGAATCTGATAGGGGCATAGTTTCCATCTTCAGTGTTATTTCCACAAACTTTTCCTCTGATTGAGAATCAGCACATCCACTCTCTTCTACTGATTTTGAAACTTTAAGTTCCCCGGACACAGACTCATTCAGATTCAATGAATGAAATAGATTGATTCCATCCACTTTACAAGATTGATCACTGTCTTTGGCAGGAGAAGCCATTTCAGATTTATTTTCCTCTTGACTGTCACCACTCACGTTCAAGATTGTTATAGAAGCAGACCCGAGTATCTTGCCCTCTGATTCAGAATCAGCAGATGAAGTCCCATCAAAAGGTGCTGCATCTTTAAGTTCACAAGAAGCATCTAAAGAACCACTCATCACCGAGGCATCGCCTAGGGAAGCACCTGGAAGTTGGGTATCTGTATCCATAGCTGCCACATCTCCCTTGAAACAAGTCAGAGAGGTATCTTCAACAGGAGAATCTGATTTGGATTTAACCATCTCATGTACATCATGAGTTGTGTAGGAGACACATTCACTTTTCTTATCCACAGCAGATTGAACCAACTTGTCCTCTGATTTAGAATTTGTCTGTATGGTTTCCTCCTTGAGTGGCACCGCACTTTGAAGTCCATGAGACACATCCAAAGAACTATTCATAGTAGAGACATTGTTCGAGGAAACATCAGGGCATTGGGAATCAGAACTAGCACTAGCCACTTCATTTTTCCCAATCGAACATTCCAAACCACTATTATCACAATCATGAGCATCATGCCCAGCTGGAGAATCTGCATCAGATTTATTTACTACAGTTTTAATACATTCACTGTCTTCTTCAAACTCCATCTGGTTTGCACCTGTTGAAAGAAATGTAGATCAATAAAACAGGACATAAATATAAAGTTAAAAAGAGAAAATTGAACAAAGCATCTGACCAAAACCTATGCTGGTACTCCTCTTTCCATCAATATTTTCTTGCCTGAGCTCCTTCTGGAACATATCTATACCAGGGAACACCAACATATTCATAGACTTCAATTCTTGCTTGAGTAATTCATCAAGAGTAGTGAAACCAAAAACCTCTGTCCATGTATGCATGAGTTCAGAAATTGCAGGGATAATCAGTTTCTCAACCTTCAGAGAGCATAGTGTCTGAGAAGAAAAAATAAAATTAATTGGATTATCAACAGATAGCAGGGAAAAAACAAACCAAAGGCAAGACAAATAAGAACTTGTAGTTTCAATAGTTTAAATATGTAAATACTAGCAAAACAGTTCTTATTCCTTACCGATTCAATAGCATAGAAAAGCCGACGGCACATCCCTTGACGCCTGTACATATGGCGAGTTCCAATAAATGGCATTTCTGCCAACCGAGTTCCGTGGAACCTAACCAACCAGGACGGTGCCATTATCAGAATTCAACTTAAGCAAATCTACACTCAAACACACACACAGCAAAGTTGTATTCAAACTGAACACGATGTCCTCCATACCAAAACCTAACTTAGTAAAACATACAGGTATTTGCTACATTAAATGACAGGGGAACCAAAAATGTATAGACAATAGACTCACTGAGTTATCTATAACAAGAAATTAATAAATGACAACAGACTTAAGAAGAGAATGACTCCTGCATAACATGTGATCATTATTTTCCAAACAAGAAAATCTGATTCCAGGAATTGCAGTCACTCACTTTTTAAAAGAATCTAGAAAACTCCATTCAAAAGTTAGAGATTGCACTAGGAATAGCAAGCAAATGACCATAGATTAGAACCTGATGGATGCAGTAGATATTATTTCATCACCCCTTTCCAGAATAACAGCATAAAAGCCACCAAAATTCAGCCGGTTAAAGTTTGATCTGAAAAAGATAATGAAAATTAATGAATGGCAAAAAATTAAGAACTTGTCACATAACAAAGCCATGCAGCATGCTTACAAAAAAGAAAGAATCTAGGCACATGAACTTTTATCCAGAAGAAGAGGAGGAGGAGGAGGATGCTTCCAAGTTAACCAAATATGTTTGTTGGACTCTCAACAATTCATACACTCAGGCACATATATTCATAAAGTCGTGCGGTCATGATCCTGATGGACAAACAGAAAAAAGAGAGAATATCTCATACAAATTCTAAGCAATTAAGAACTCGAACAATCAGCAAAGCTTTAGCAACCTCCAGGAAAAAAGAAAGAAAGAAAGAAAAACAGAGGGTCACTGAAGCAGTCATACCAATAACAATATGAAGAGACATTGGCACCACAAAGCAACTAGAGCTAATGGGTCACACAGAGCAGTCTCAAATCAATGTGTTGCTATTAAACCAGAGACACAAAAGCACATATATGTTGGCGCCCAATTTGAGAGAATGGTGTGAAGATGGCTAGACCATGCTCAACAATTGAAATAACCTGTGCTTTCTACATGGGCATAAAACATGTGTAGATGATTCATGCACAAGTTGCCTTCCTCATGATTCTCTCTTCAACAAGAGCTGCACAGTGACAGATAGCAAGACAAGGTAGCTTATCCATTCCATTGGTTACTCCCCCATTTCTTGGGCAAATTAAGCAAGGGTACAGCATATCCCTGGCCACTACCAGATAACTCTAGTCTAGCACTGTGATCCTGGACAACTCCACTTTCATTATAGAAGCATTAACCCCCCTCTCATATAATGTCACTTGAGGATATCACTCAGGCATGTGATCGAGTAGATGCACTGCACCAGCATTAATCCAGTAATGCAAAGGCAGTTTGAGCTGCTAAGAAAGATTTCAAAATCCCAAGCCCCTCCCCCTCCTTTTTTCCTCATTAGCAGCTGTACGTTTTCTTTTTGCCAGTCCCTTGTTACCCTCATGAGAGTCACAGATGCCTAAGAATTTTGTGCTCCCCTATCGATGATCTATTCTTACACGGAGAACTCTTGCACCAGATTTTTAACATAATTCATAATATGAGGTAATTTCTAGCTAGAATGTAATTCCATCTGGTTGACTTAGGTTATAAGGAAATATGAACTGTGTGGCATTATTACAAGACTGGACTGATATTTAGATGCCCTGTGCCTGGTGAGTAAAAAAGAGAGACTACGCTGAAATCCAAGGGACAAAAAGGTTGCTTGGATTAGAGACATAGGACATAACTGGGATTGACATAACTGCCACCAGCTACTGGGATCAGTCTTAAAAAGAGCCCCATGGTGAGCCAAGTATAAAGGCTCGAATTATTTTTTCTGTGGAAGTTAAGATTTGAACTAATTCCAATTCCAATTCTACTTGTGTGTACACATGCATCTGCCCGAGCAAATCTCAGCTTGCTGCTATTAACAAGACAAGTATACAGGTTCAGTACTTTTTAAGTTCGTTTAGAAGGTGTTTTGCTCCAGATTGGATTGAGTGAGCTGGGAAACCAAAAAACACCAAGTGATCGAGCCAAAAAAGATCCATGAAAAATCCTCTACATCACACATGCAACTTGTAGCATCTGTGATCTTATGGTCTAAGCTTAGCAAATTACCACCTCGTACAAAGGTGCATCTGATGGTTCATTCTATGCAAAGGTATACACAACTTGAATATGCAAGGAAGTTTAATCTCCTTGTTGACATACACATACTTCTTCCTAACAATTGGCAATGCAAATCACATTAAAAACTTCTTAAGATAATATCTAACAGCAAAGTGATTCCATTAAAAAAATGTAAGTTATAATACTTAACAGCTAGATACTTTGAAACTGAGCATTCATATCCAAGAAGCTATATATGTTAAATGAAAACACAACTTTAACGCTGTTGATCGACTTCATCATAAACCAGAAGAGAATTGCAGCAAAATCCAAAACACTGCATTCAACAAAAACTGCCTCAAGACCAAACCAATTGTCAGTAATTATGCACAAACAAGTTTTCAGAGTTTATACTATTTTAACCCTTAAATGCTTCATGCATCCATGCTCACAAATGTATGCGATAATATAGCCACAATTTTCAATAAAAGTAGAATGTCTAAAGACATTCATTCATTCCATGTTATTTGAGAATTGAGAATGCTTACCCACAGTTGTAGAGAACATTCTGAATTAAATTGATCCTACTCCTCCTATCAACAACTGGCAAAAAGCACTCGTCCATGACAGACAAAGAAACAGCCAGCTTCGAATTGCACTCCACCCTTTGTGGAAGTCCTTGGAGAGAGGCATCAGAATCTGCATCTACTCTATGAATTAGAGACCATGAAAACCCAGCATCTAGTTCATGTTTGACCCCAAGATACTTCTGCAACTGTTCGAAGAGCTGTACAAGCAATAAAAGGATTCATCAATATAGTGCATCTTTTGCAAATATAGATGAAAACAATGTATCAAAGACCAACCAGCAAGAGAGAAAAAAGTGTCACCGACTAACAAAACCAGATGTATTTTATGGATTAAAAACTAATAAAAAGATGTCCCTAGATCTAAGATCTTAAAATGCATAAGCTACAGAAAGATTCAAAGAAAGGTTTCTGGTTTTAAAGGAAGAGTAATGCTTCCATAAAACATTTTTAAAAGTTTTACTTGAAATATGAAATTTCTTATGCAACAGAATCTAATTTCCAAAACAACAAATGCTCTAGACCAAGCTTAGACCTGGAAGGCAGTATGCTACAGGATACTGGATTAAAATCCATCATGTGATGACACAAAAATCATGTGCTACCCTTTGAAATAGACAAAGCAAAAGGGAAAAGGAATTGGAAAGCTAAGAACTCAATAGCTTCCTGATTTAGCATTGGTATTAACCAATGCCTTGATACAGATGCTGAAATAGTGAAGCTAAAAATCTTAGACTCATAAAATTACAAATGTTTCACAAAGCTAAAAAACCTAATAACCATTACTCTGCAAAATCATGAAATTAAAAGGTTTTGCTCAAAATATTAAATTATGATCCTCATATAGTCTAAAGTATACAAGTAAGACTAACTCAATCAAAATCATGAAATTAAAATATTAAAATCATGGAAATTGCTGAAAAGGATAACTAAAATTCACTAAACCCCTGAAAAATTACCTCTCTGCATTTCTTCTCACAAAACCTAGCGACTGGACTGTTGGTGTCAATGGAAAGAGCATCAAACTCCTGTGTGCATGAACTGTGATCTACAGAGACATGCAAAGTTAATGTCAATGAAAACAGAACAATAGTGCGAACAAAGATATGCATAGAAGCAGAAGATTTCAAACCAAAGAAGAACAGGACGGGTACATTTTTTTACACACAGACTACAGGTGAGAAGCTTGGAGACTGTTGTATCATCTCCCTGGGCATTTTTATCACTCGCTATCCCACAGAATTTGCAAGTACAGTTTGGACAATGCCAATCACCTGGGGGAAGCATCTGCAATGAGAAGACAAATATGAGTACTTTGAATGCCAAGGCCAAAACAAATGGAGGAAAGCAAAGCTACTAAGCACAATTATTAAACAAAAATGCTAGCGTAGCCAATAAATTCCTGTGTTATTAGCAAGTGGATTAAACTTGCCCCCTACTTCTAAGGTGCAAGTTGAACCCAACCCCAAAAAAGAAAACCAAATGCTCGATGAGTGTTTTACTCAGAATATCATTTGGAGTGTGTAATAATCAACCTTATCATTCATTATGTGCAAGTATTTTTCCAGTGTCAACCATCTAGTAAGATGGTTTACCTTTGTTGGGATTGTCCCAAATGAGCAACCAAAATGGTTCATGTGAATTCAACCAAGCTCGCATGCAAGTGGCAGATCTAGGACCAGGTTGTGAGATAACAAATAGGTGGATTTCTTAAATTCCATTATTCCCAAGTGGAGTGATATATTCCATCTATGAAAATGCAAAATGTAAAGTT
>Ga0325400_1000593_pt1 | contig 27425 bp, 25 predicted proteins | sample PopdelMetagenome_2_FD_205662 | JGI IMG/M metagenome (GOLD analysis project Ga0325400, IMG submission 205662) | Populus deltoides microbial communities from Bellville, Georgia, United States - Xylem-PdKOR-R1 | ecosystem: Host-associated > Plants > Phyllosphere > Stem > Wood/Secondary xylem...
CGAAGGACCAGATCGAGGCCTATGTCGAGATCAAGCGCGCGGAGGTCGCCCGCTGGGAGATGACGCCGAGCCCGGTCGAGTACGACATGTACTATAGCGGGTGATGCGCGGCCGTGCGCCCCGGCGCACGGTCAAGCACGGCCGGCGGTGGCACGACCCACCGTCGGACGGCGTGGCTTTGCCACGCCGTTGCTGTTTTTAGAACGGTCAGTCGAGCGCTGCGCTGACCCCTCCCTAGTTGGTGTGTCCGGCGGATTATGCACCCGCCGTGGGCAGCCGATTGTACAGGTGCACCGGAGCGGCGACGGGCGGAAGGGGTTGAGCCGGGCCGCGTCACCCGCCACGCTCGCGCTCATGCCCATGATCCTTGCGCTCGCCGCCGCTGCCGCCACCCCTGCCCCCTTACCCGCCGAACTGCGCGCCAGCGTGGCGGCGCTGGTCGGGTTCGGGACGCGGCACACGCTGTCGACGACGAGCGATCCCCGGCGCGGGATCGGGGCCGCGCGGGACTGGACCGCGGCGCGGTTCGCGCAACTCGCGCGTGGATGTGGCGGATGCATCCGGGTCGAGCGGATCGCGCGGCGCTTCACCGGGGCGCGGGCGCCGGCGGGGGTGGTGGTGGAGGACGTACTCGGCATCCAGCCGGGGCGCGATCCGTCGCGCGTCGTCATCGTCGGCGCGCATATCGACAGCCGGGTGACCGACGTGATGAACGCGACCGCCGACGCGCCGGGCGCGAACGACGATGCGTCGGGGGTAGCGCTGGTGCTGGAGGCGGCGCGGCTGCTGTCGCGGCGGCGGTTCGAGGCGACGATCGTCTATGCGGTGTTCTCGGGCGAGGAGCAGGGGCTGTGGGGGGCGACGCTGCTCGCGGAGACGGCGCGCGAGCGCGGGTGGCAGGTCGCGGCGATGCTCAACAACGACATCGTCGGCAACACCCGCGGCCAAGGCGGCGCGAGCGAGGGGCGCTATGTGCGCGTCTTTTCCGAGGGGATCCGCGTGTCGGAGGACCTGCCGGCGCAACTCGCGCGGCGGGCGGACGGCGGCGAGGATGACGGGCCGAGCCGCGCGCTCGCCAAGGCGGTGGCGGAGGTGGCGGCACGGGAGCGCGGGCCGGGCGTGATGCTCGACCACCGGCCCGACCGGCTGGGGCGCGGCGGCGACCATGAGCCGTTCCTCAAGCTCGGCTGGCCGGCGGTGCGCTTCTCGGTCGCCAACGAGGACTGGGACGCGCAGCACCAGGACCTCAGGACCGAGAACGGCGTCGCGTATGGCGACACGATCGACAAGATGGACTTCGGCTATCTGGCGGGGGTGACGCGGATCAACGTCGCGGCGATCGCCCGGCTGGCCGCCGCACCGGCCGCGCCGGCGGGGGTGTCGATCGCCGGGGCGCTGTCGCGCGACACGACGGTGCGATGGGCGGCGGTGCCGGGGGCGGCACGCTATCGGGTGCGGTGGCGGCGCAACGACCGGCCGGACTGGACGCGCGCGCGCAACGTGACCGCCACCGAAGTGGTGCTGGCGGACACGCCGGTGGATGACCATTTCGTCGGCGTCAGCGCGGTGGCGGCGGACGGGGCGGAGAGCCTGATCAGCTTTGCCGGGCGGGCCCGCTGAACCCCGGACATGACAATGCCGCCCCGCGGGAGTTCGTGCGGAGCGGCATCGTCGGCGGCCGGGATGACCGCCACACCGAACGTCAGCGGCAGTAGCAGCGGGTCTTGGGCTTCCAGCTGCGAATCTTCCTGGCCGGCGCGCGGGTATAGGTGACGTGGTCCTCGATGACCTCGGTCGTGGTGGTGGTGGTGACGACGGGGGCGGACTGGACCACGACGGTGGTGGTGCCGCCGCCCCAATAGCCGGTGTTATAGCCTGCGGTGGTGGTGGTGACGGTGGTGCGGCCGTCGGGCGACACCCAGGCGGGCGCCGGGTGGGCGGTGTAGGGCGGCGGCGGGTCGTCGTAGCCGCTGTCGGCATAAGCGCCGTGCGTGTAACCGGGGGGCGGCGGATAGCCCGCGCCGGGCGGCGGCGCGACGGGGACGCCGCGGCGGTCGTCGTAGCGGCCGCGATCCTCCGCCTTATCGATCGCATAGCCGGCCGCCGCGCCGACGCCGGCGCCGATCAGCGTACCGCCCAGGCGATTGCCGCGTCCGGCGATGAGATTGCCCGCGACGCCGCCCGCGACCGCGCCGATCGCCGCGCCGCCGAAACCGTCGTCGCGACGCTCGCGGATATAGCCGTGGTCGTCGACATGGGCATAGCCGTCGGTCGCATAGCCCCCGTCGCGATGGCCAGCGTCGCCATAGCCGTCCCAGTCGAGCCCGGACACCGAGTCGAACACCGAGCCGCGGCTGTCGATCAACACCGCGTCGTCGTAATAACGGACCCAGTTGTAGCCATAGGCCGGCTGGCGCAGGCCATAGCCCTGCCAGTCGTTGATGGTGAAGCGTGGCGCGACCCAGTAGCGGGGCAGCGCGTAGCCGCGGACGGGGCGACGATAGGCCGACCAGCCGCCGGGCGCGTTCGCCCCGCCCCACCAGCGGCCGTCGATCCGGCTGCCCCAACGCGATCCGCCGGACTGGCCCTCGATGGGTCCGCGGCCGGGGCCGGGTGCAGGATAGCCGGCGCCCGGCCCGCGGGTGACCACGCGCTGTGCGTCCGCCGCGCCCGTCATCGCGGTCGCCAGCCCCGCGGCCATGATGATGACGGTCCGCATCGTGCAACTCCCTGTGGTCCAGCCTGCCCAAGCAAACGTGCCGGCCGTTAGCGGGTTGCTTACCATCGGGCCGTTCGAGTCGCCATCGTAACGGCTGTCCCGTTTCGGATCAGCCGATCCGGGCCCGTTTCGGATCATCCGATCCGGGTCGCGATCAGCGCGGCGATCGCCTCCACCCCCTCCTGATCTTCCAGCGCGAAGCGGGCGGGTGACGGACTGTCGAGGTCGATCACAGCCACCACCGCGCCGTCGCGAACCACCGGCACGACCAGTTCCGACGCGCTGGCGGCGTCGCAGGCGATGTGGCCGGGAAAGGCGTGGACATCGGCGACCCGCTGGCTCTGCCCGCTCGCGGCGGCGGTGCCGCAGACGCCCTTGCCGAGCGGGATGCGGATGCAGGCGGGCTTGCCCTGAAACGGGCCGAGCACGAGCTCGCCGTCGACCATGCGATAGAAGCCGGCCCAGTTGAGGTCGGGCAAGTACTGCCAGAGCAGCGCCGCGACATTGGCCATGTTCGCGATGCCGTCCGGCTCGCCGGCGGTGATCGCGTCGGCGGCTTGAAGGAGATCGCAGTGGAGCGCGGCGGTGTCGGCGCTGTCGACGGCAAAGGCGTACATGCGTCGCGAGGTAGCGTGCGCGTGGCGATCCGCAACCACTCGGCAGCGGCGTTGCGCGCAGCTATGGCGGGCGACGTGGCCGAGATACCGATCACCCGATCGATCGCGATCGACGAGGACGAGCTGTCCTTCACCGCAACGCGCGCCGGCGGCGCGGGCGGGCAGCACGTCAACACGACCGATTCGGCGGTGCTGCTGCGCTTCGACGTCGCGGGGTCGGAGTCGTTGCCCGAGGCGGTCAAGCGGCGGCTCCAGCTGCTGGCGGGAAGCCGGATGACCCGCGAGGGGGTGCTGGTGCTCCGCGCCGAGGGGTCGCGATCGCAGCACGTCAACCGGGCCGAGGCGGTGGCGCGGCTCGTCGAGCTGATCCGCGACGCGACGGTGGTGCAGGCCAAGCGCCGCCCGACCAAGCCGACCCGCGCCAGCCAGACCCGCCGGGTCGACGGCAAGGCGCGGCGCGGCGCGGTGAAGAGCCTCAGGTCGAAGAAGATCGACTGAGGCGGGGTTGCCGAACTTCACGACATCGCGAAGCCCGTCTAGCCGAACGCCACGCGCACGCTGCGGCGGCGGTAGCGGAGGTTGGCACCGACCGCGCCGAAGCCGAGGATCAGCATCGCCCAGGTCGCGGGCTCGGGGACACCGGCCGTGAGGCCGAACTGCGCGTCGATATCGCGGTAGAGCGCCGCCTGCACCGCCGCGGTGGGGTGGACGCCGTCGAAGGAGAAATAGCCGACACAGCCCTCCGGCAGCCCAGCGCCCTGGCAGGTGCCGCGATCGGGGCGGTTGGCGTCGGGGAGGATCAGCGGCTCGGGCAGCCCGAACGCGCTCGGGTCCGCCTGGAGCCGCTGGAAGAAGCTGAGATAGCTGAACCGGTAGAGCGTGGTGTCGCCGGCCAGGGTGAGCCCGGCGAGCGCGGTCGTCAGATAGCCTTCCGCGAGCAGCGACGAGTCGAGCTGCGGCCCCGGCGTCGCGTTGGGGAAGCCGGTGATGAGGATGTTGCGCGCGCCACGGTCGGCGAGGTCCTGGACACCTTGGGCATAGGCGTTGGCGGCGTTCTGTAAAAAAGCGGCGTCGCTGGCGAAGCCGGTGGGGGTACCGGGCGCGGCGGCGGCGAACACGTCGTTGCCGCCGAAGTTGAGGATGTAGAGCCCGGTCGGGTCGACCACGTTGCCGCGGGCGCGATAGGCGTCGTACTCGGCGATCTGTTCGTTCAGGTCGCGGACGAAGGGCGGCGGCGTAGTGTCGCTGGCGCGGGCACCGCCGTAAGCGAAGTTGGTGCTGGCGGCGTTCGAGCGCGAGGCGACCGTGACGTTGCCGAACAGGCGGCGGCTGAGCAGGTCGGTATAGTCGTAGCCGTTGGTGAAGCGGCCCTCGAAATAGCCCTGTGCCGGGCTGGCGCCGACACCCTGGGCGCGGATGTTGCCAGCGTCGACGAGGCTGTCGCCGAAGACGATCAGCGAGGTGTAGTTCTTTGCTTTCGCCTGCGCCGCCGCGGGGGCGGACAGCGTGGCGGCGAGCAGGCCCAGACTCAATGCGAGCGTCCGGCGCATGGCAAACTCTCCCTTTGATCGGTTTTGGTGGTGGGAGGCTAACACTTGCGTACGGCACGCGCAAACGGGGCAAGGCGGCATACCCGATGTTCAGTTCGGTTTTGCAATCCTCCCCCGCCAGGGGGAGGATCATGAAGGCCTAGAACCCGGCGTCGACGAATCTCGGCGGCATCGGGGCGATCGCTTCGATCGGGGGCTTGCCGGGGCGGGGCAGGACCAGGCGTTCGGCGTGGAGCAGGAGGCCGGACGGCGAGGCGCGGCCATAGACGGGATCGCCCGCGATCGGCGCGCCCAATCCGGTGGCGGCGTGGACGCGCAACTGATGGGTGCGGCCGGTCGCCGGGGTAAAGGCGACCAGCGCGCGGCCGTCGTGGACCGACAGCAGTTCCCATGCGGTGCGGGCGGGCTTGCCGGCGGGGTCGGCGACGATCCGCCATCCCGCCTCTCGGGTCGAAACCTTGGCGAGCGGCAGATCGATCGTGCCGCCCTCCCCGTCCGGCACGCCGTCGAGCACGGCGAGGTAGCGTTTCTCGACCTCGCCCGCCTCGAACGCCCGGCCGAAGCGGGCCAGCGCCTTGGGATTGCGGGCGAGCAGCAGGCAGCCGCTGGTGTCGCGGTCGAGCCGGTGCACCGCGGCGGGCCAGCGGTGGAAGCCGAAGCAGAGCGATTCGAGGTGGTTTTCGAGGCTGAGCCCGCCGTCGCGCGGAGGATCGACGGGCAGCCCCGCGGGCTTGTCGATCACCAGCGCTTCGCCGTCGATGAAGAGAACCCGGTCGCCATGCATCATCGGCCCTTGCCACCGTCGGCCCCGCCGGGCCAGAGCCGCCAGGCGATGATCCGCCGGCTTTCGATCCTGTTCCTCCTCCTGCCGGCCGCGGCGGAGGCACAGACCTGCGCGGGCGAGTCGGTGCGGGTGGCGGCGGACGGGCGGGTGCTGGGGCACCTGCCCTATGGCGACGTTCCGCGCGAGCTGCTGGTCGAGGCGCCCGCGGGGTTCGCGGTGCGCGGTGCCTGTCGCATCCGGGCGGAGGTGCTGCCCGATCTCCAGCGGCTGCTCGCCGCCGCCGCGGCCGATCCGGAGACGGGGGGATCCTTGCGCGGGCTGTCGTGCCATCGGTCGCTCATTCGGCAATCGGGCGTATTCTGTCGCGAGGTGGCGACGGACGCCGCCGACCGGGCCATATCGGTCGCGCCGCCAGGGCATAGCGAGCACACCTCGGGCTATGCCATCGACTTCGCGGTGCGTCCCTCGCTGAACTGCCCCGATGCGGAGGCGTGCATGGCGATCCTGCCGGCGGCGCGCTGGCTGCGGCTCAACGCAGCCCGGTTCGGGTTCGAACTGAGCTTTCCGCCGGGGAACCAGCAGGGTGTGAAGTGGGAGCCGTGGCACTGGCGCTGGGTGGGCGCGCGGGCGGATGCGCCGGGCGCGGGGGCGGCTCGGGCGACCTTCGCCGCGGCGCGGGCGCGGTTCCCGGCAGACCCGGCGGTGGTGACGCCGCCCCCGGTGGTGCGGACGGTGGAGATGCGGGTGACACCGCCGGTGGTGGTGGAAACCTTGGGGAAGCGGAAGAAGGGGCGGCGGCGCTAGATCGCCCTCACCCTTCCCACCGCCAATGGCGGCAGGCCCCTTCCCTCTCCCAGAACGGGAGAGGGAGGTGACGCCGCTAGCCGAACAGCTTGGCCGCAGTCTCTGCGATGCGCTGGCCCTGATAGCGGGCGCCGGCGAGTTCCTCGGGGCTGGGCTGGCGACTGCCGTCGTTGTTGGCGATCGTGGTGGCGCCATAGGGCGAGCCGCCGACGACCTTCTCGACCCCCATCTGCCCCTGGAAGCCATAGTCGAGCCCGACCACCGCCATGCCCATGTGGAGCAGGTTGGTGATGATCGAAAACAGCGTCGTCTCCTGCCCGCCATGCTGGCTGGCGGTGGAGGTGAACGCGCCGCCGACCTTGCCGTTGAGTGCGCCGCGCGCCCACAGCCCGCCGGTAGTGTCCCAGAATGCCGCCATCTGGCTCGGCATCCGGCCATAGCGGGTGGGCGCGCCGACGATGATCGCGTCGTAATGCTCCAGCGTGTCGGGACCCTCGATCACCGGATGGGCGGTGTCGGTCTTGAAGTGCGCGGCGGCGACCACCTCGGGCGGGGCGGTTTCGGCGACGCGGCGGATGTCGACCTCCGCCCCGCCGGCGCGCGCGCCCTCGGCCATCGCGTCGGCCATCTGCTCGATATGGCCATAGGAGGAGTAGTAGAGCACCAGAACCTTGGTCATCATCGTTCCTTTGTGACGGAGTGGGCGTTATTGGGCGTCGACGAGGACGATCTCGGCGTCGGCGGTGGCGACGATCTCGACCGACCGGCCGCCGGACAGCGCGACGCCGTCACGCGCGGCGACCGGCTCGCCGGCGATCGTGAGCGCGCCGGTGGCGGCGACGAGATAGGCGTGGCGGCCCTTGCCGACCGCGTAGACCACCCGCTCGCCGGCCATGAGTGTCGCGCCCATCACGCGGGCGGCGGCGCGGATCGGCAGCGCGTCCGCATCTTCGGCGAAGCCCGAGGCGAGCACCTCGAACCGGCCGGAGCGTTCACCCTTGGGGAACTGCCGCGTGCCCCAGTTCGGCTGGCCGCCGCGCCGGGTCGGCTCGATCCAGATCTGGAACAGCGTGCAGGGCTCGTCGTCCATGTTGAACTCGGCGTGGCGGATGCCCGAGCCGGCGCTCATCACCTGGACGTCGCCGGCCTCCGTGCGGCCCTGATTGCCCATCGAATCCTGATGGGTGATCGCGCCGGAGCGGACATAGGTGACGATCTCCATGTCGCGATGCGGGTGCGCGGGAAAACCCGAGCGGGGCGCGATGACATCGTCGTTCCATACCCGGATCGCGCCCCAGCCCATGCGGGCCGGGTCGTGGTAGCTCGCAAACGAGAAATGGTGGCGCGCGTCCAGCCAGCCATGGTCGGCATGGCCCAGCGTTTCGAACGGACGGCGATCGATGCGGTCTAGGATGAGAGTCATGAGCGATCTCCTTCATCGATCAATCTAGGCGGCGCGATCATTTGGTAAATGGAAACGCTCGAAAGAGGTCGTTTCGGTTTTGAAGGTGATGGCGTTCCCGCATCCGGATTGGTAACGCGTGGCCATGCGCCTTCCCGATCTAGAAGCCTGGGCGATCTTTGCCGCAGTGGTGGAGCACCGCTCGTTCAGCGGCGCGGCCGATGCGATCGGGCTGTCCAAGGCGACGGTGTCGAAGGCGATCACCCGTCTGGAAGCGCATATCGGCCAGTCGCTGTTCCATCGCACCAGCCGCCGGCTGGCGCTGACCGAGGCCGGGCGGCCGCTGGCGGAGCGCGCGGCGCGCATCCTGGCGGAGGCGCACGGGGCGGAGGAGGCGGCGCGCGACGCCGCCGCCGCGCCGGCCGGGCGCGTCCGGCTGGCGGTGCCGATGAGCTTCGGCATCACCCATGTCGCGCCACTGGTGGCGGAGTTCCTGCGCGATCATCCGGCGGTCGAGATCGACCTGCACCTGTCGGACGCCAGGGTCGACATCGTCGCGGAAGGGTTCGACGTCGCGCTCCGGATCGCGGACCTGCCCGACAGCAGCCTGCGGGCGCGGCGGCTGTGCACGGTGGACACGCATCTGGTCGCGGCGCCGGCCTATCTGGAGGCGCATGGGACGCCGGCGCATCCGGCCGACCTCGCAAACCATCGCCTGCTGGGGTACAGCAACGTTGCCGGGCCATGGCGCTTTCACGGGCCGGACGGGGCGGAGGTGTCGGTGCGCGCCGCCGGGCCGCTGGCGGTCAACAGCGGCGAGGCGATGCTGCCCGCGCTCGACGCCGGGCTGGGGATCGCGCGGCTGCCGGGCTTCATCCTGCGAGACCGGATCGCGGACGGACGGGTTGCCAGGCTGCTACCCGACTGGGCCACCACGTCGGTGGGGCTGCACCTGTTGACGCCGCCCAGCCCGTTGCGACCCGCCCGCGTGGAGGCGCTGATCGCGTTCCTGACCGAGCGGCTGCGCGAGCGGTGAGCGACGAGGACCCGGCCCCGCCCGTCCCGCGGCTCGCCCCCGATCGCGCCGACACGCGCTTCGTGCGGCGGCTGCTGTTGTTGCTGCTGGTCGCTGCGGTGGTGCTGGCGCTGTGGCGGGCGGCGAACCTTCTGATCCTGGCGTTCGGGTCGGTGCTGGGCGCGATCGTGATCCATGCGGTCGCGGACCTGTATCGCGATCACCTGAAGGTCGCGCGGCGCTGGGCGCTGCCGGTGGCGATCGTCACCGTCTTGGCGGTCATCACCTTCCTGGTCTGGCTGTTCGCGGTCGAGTTCCGCCAGCAGATCAACGTGCTGGTGCTCAGGCTGCCGGGACTGCTCGACGAGCTCGCCGCGTACCTGTCGCGCACGCCGGTGGGGGCCAAGATCGTCGATGCGGTGCGCGCAGCCTACGCCGGCAGCCGGGTGGCGCAGGACGTCGGCGGGGTCGCGGAGGGCGCGGGCGAGCTGATCCTCAATTCGATTCTGGTGCTGGTCGGCGCGCTGTTCTTCGCCGCGGATCCGCGTGCCTATGAGCGCGGGCTGCTGCTGCTGGTGCCGCCGCGGTCGCGCGCGCCGGTGGAGGATGCGCTGGCCGACGTCGCCGCGACGCTGAGGCTATGGCTCCGGTCGTCGCTGATCCTGATGACCAGCATGGGGGTGCTGGTGGGGGTCGGGCTGTGGCTGTCGGGGGTGCCGTCCGCCGCCGCGCTGGGGCTGCTGGCGGGATTGTCGGAGTTCATCCCCTATGTCGGGCCGACCGCCGCGATGTTGCCGGCGCTGGGGCTGGCGGCGACGGTCGGGACCGGGCCGGTGATCGGCGCGCTCGTCACCTATGCCGTCGTGCGGCTGATCCAGACCAACGTCATCACCCCCTATGTCCAGAGCCGGGTCGTCTCGATCCCGCCGGCGGTGACCGTGTTCGCGATCATCGGCATCGGGGTGGTGTTCGGGCTGTTCGGGCTGTTCTTCTCGGCGGCGCTGCTGGTGGTGTTCTTTACCCTGATACGCAGCCTTTACCTTCGCGAGGTACTGGGGGAGCCGATCACCCGCGCCGCCCATCGCCGGCTGTTCGGTCCCGATGGCGAACCCGTCGAGCCAAAACGCGACTTGCCTTAAGTTGGAATTAACCTTTAACCCTCATTGGTATGTTGGTTAATGCAACCAGCCGGGCCGACGGGAACGGCCCCAACGGGGATTATTCGCGATGCGCGTGCTGTTGATCGAGGACGAGCCGACCACCGCCAAGGCGATCGAGCTGATGCTCAACGCCGAGGGCCTCAACGTCTACACCACCGACCTGGGCGAGGAAGGTCTCGATCTGGGCAAGCTGTACGACTACGACATCATCCTGCTCGACCTCAACCTGCCGGACATGCACGGCTATGACGTGCTCAAGAAGCTGCGCGTCGCCCGGGTGACGACGCCGGTGCTGATCCTGAGCGGCATCAACGAGATGGACAGCAAGGTCCGCTCGTTCGGGTTCGGCGCGGACGATTACGTCACCAAGCCGTTCCACCGCGAGGAGCTGGTCGCGCGCATCCATGCGGTCGTCCGCCGGTCCAAGGGCCATTCGCAGTCGGTGATCCGCACCGGCAAGCTGGCGGTCAACCTGGACGCCAAGACCGTCGAGGTCGACGGCGCTCGCGTCCACCTCACCGGCAAGGAATATGCGATGCTGGAGCTGCTCTCGCTCCGCAAGGGCACGACGCTGACCAAGGAGATGTTCCTCAACCACCTGTATGGCGGGATGGACGAGCCCGAGCTCAAGATCATCGACGTGTTCATCTGCAAGCTCAGGAAGAAGCTGTCGCTCGCCTGCGACGGCGAGAACTATATCGAGACGGTATGGGGCCGCGGCTATGTGCTGCGCGAGCCCGAGGAGACCGCCGCGGTCGCGTGAGGGCAGACCGTTACGCGAGATCGGCGCGTATGGAATCGATGGCTGCTTGACGAACCGCCTCGGAGATCCGCGATCCACGAGCACCGGAATGATCTGCATCATTGATGTATCATAATCCAGCGTCGCTTTGATGCAGGTGAGTTTTTCGATCGGCGATCCGATCGATCATCGGTGGATGACCGACGACCCGACGAGTACCGACGACGAGACTGAGCGCGTCGCGCAATTGCGCGCCTATGGCGTGCTCGACACGCCCAACGAGCCCGCGTTCGATCGGCTGGTGCGCCAGGCGGCCCGGATGTTCGACGCGCCCATCGCGCTGATATCGCTGGTCGACGAGCACCGGCAATGGTTCAAGGCGCGCATCGGCCTGGCCGCCCCCGAACTGCCGCGCTCCATCTCCTTCTGCACCCACGCGATCCGCGGCAATGGCGTCATGGTGGTGGAGGACGCCGCCGCGGACGATCGCTTCGCCGACAACCCGCTGGTCACCGGTGCTCCGAACATCCGCTTCTATGCGGGCGCACCGCTCAGGACGCCGGAGGGCAAGCGCATCGGCACGATCTGCGTCATCGACACCGCCGCTAGGAATGCACCCGCGCCGGCGGATCAGGAAAAGCTCGTCGCCCTTGCCGACCGGACGGTCGCCGCCTTTGCGCGGCGGCAGGCGCGCTGACGGCGGCGCGCGCCCTCCCGCCGGATCAACCGCCCTTCCCCGCCCAAACCTTCTGCCCGCCGATCCAGGTTTCCTCGACCTTGGTGGCGCGCAGGTCGGAGGGGCTGGCGAGCAGGGGGTCGCGGTCGACCACCACGAAGTCGGCATATTGCCCCGCCGCCAATCGGCCGAACTGCTTTTCCGCGAAGCCGGCATAGGCGGCGTCCGAGGTGAAGGCGCGCCACGCCTCCTCGCGGGTCACCCGCTCCTGCGGTTGCCAGCCGCCCGCGGGCTGGGCGTCGGCGTCCTGGCGGGTAAAGGCGGCGGCCCAGCCGGCGAAGGGATCGGGCCTTTCCACCGGGAAGTCTGAGCCGAAGGCGAGCGTCGAGCCCGCCGCGCGGATCGAGCGCCAGGCATAGGCGGTGGGAAGCCGCGACGGGCCGAGCCGTGCCTCCGCCATCAGCCGGTCGCTCGTCTCGTGGGTCGGTTGCATCGAGGCGACGATCCCGTGCTTGCCGAAGCGCGACACGTCGGCGGGAGTCAGCACCTGCGCATGTTCTATCCGCCAGCGCCGGTCGCCCTTGTACGTCTCGCTCATCTCGTCGATCGCGTTCAGCACCTGATCGTTCGCGCGGTCGCCGATCGCGTGAACGGCGACCTGGTAATTGTCCATCGCCGCGCGGCTCATCAGGTTCTGGAGCTGGGTGTCGGACAGGAAGCCGAGCCCCTTCTGCCCCGGCGCATCCGCATAATCTTGGAACAGCCATGCCCCGCGCGAGCCGAGCGCGCCATCGGCATAGAGCTTGGCCCCGTTCAGCTTGAGCCTGCCGTCGTAAAGCCATGGGGTCGGGCCGGTGCCGCCGATCCGGGTGGTGGTCTCGATCCCGTCGGCATAGACCATCAACCGGACGCGCAGGTTGTCCGCGTCGCCCATCCGGCGAAAGGTCATCCAGTCGTCGAGCGACACCGACATCGCGCCGACCGCGGTGATCCCCTTCGACAGCAGGGTCAGTTGCGCTTCGAGGAAGGCTGCGTTCATGTCCTTGGCCGAGGGTTGGGGCACGACCCGGTCGACCAGCGCCTTGGCGGCATCGACGAACACGCCGGCGGGACGGCCGCCCGACGCCTTTTCGATCCGGCCGCCCGCGGGCGCGGCGGTGCCGGCGGTGATGCCGGCGTCGCGCATCGCGACCGTGTTCGCCCAGCCGGCATGGCCGTCCGCGCGTTGGAGCCAGACCGGCCGGTCGGCGACCGCGGCGTCGAGGTCGGCGGCGGTCGGAAAGCGGCCCAGCCCCCACACCTCCTGGTTCCAGCCGCGACCGATGATCCACTTGCGATCGGGATTGTCGGCGGCATATGCGCGGATCTTCGCCTGCGCCTCCGCCAGCGTCTTCGTGTCCGACAGGTCCAGCGTCAGCTGCGCGAGGCCGAGGCCCATGACGTGGCCATGAGCGTCGATGAAGCCGGGAATTACCACCCGCCCCTTCAGGTCCGCGCGCCAGTCGTAGCGGGGCGCGGGCGGCTGGTCCTTGCCCTTCTTCGCACGCGCGGGCTGAGGCTCCGCCTCGCCGACCGGAACCAGGCGGATCACGCGGCCGTCCTTGCCCAGCACGATCGCGCGGAAGCGGACCACCTTGCCCTCGGCGTCGAGGGTCATGCCGTTGACGTTGTCGACGATCGCGTCGGCCAGCGCGGGGACCGGCAGCAGCAGGGCGGCGAGCGCGAGGAGGGACGGTCGGAGGAGATCGGGGCTCATGCCCCCGGCGATACGCGGTGTTTCCCTGCCGCGCCACCATGGTCTAGAGCGCGGCCATGGCAACCCAGATCAAGCGCCCGCCGCTCCCCGTCACGATCGACGACGTCCACGCCGCACACGACCGCATTCGCGACCAGATCGTCCGCACCCCGACGCTGGTCAGCCGCACCCTGTCGCAGATGACCGGCGCGACCGTCTACCTGAAGTTCGAGAACCTGCAGTTCACCGCCGCATACAAGGAACGGGGCGCGCTCAACACACTGCTGCAATTGTCGGACGCGGCGCGCGCGAAAGGCGTGATCGCGGCGTCGGCGGGCAACCATGCGCAGGGGCTCGCCTATCACGCCAACCGGATGAACATTCCCGCCACCATCGTGATGCCGCGCAACACGCCCACGGTGAAAGTCGTCCAGACCGAGGGGCACGGCGCGACGGTGGTGCTGGAGGGCGACACATTCGACGCCGCCTACGCCCATGCCCGCGTGCTGGAAGGCGAGCGGAGCTTCACCTTCGTCCACCCGTTCGACGATCCCCGGGTAATCGCGGGCGCAGGCACGGTCGCGATCGAGATGTTCGAGGAGGTGCCCGCGATCGACACGCTGGTGACCCCGATCGGCGGCGGCGGGCTGATCTCGGGCATGGCCACCGTCGCGCGTGCGCAGGGCCGCGACGTCGAGGTGATCGGGGTGGAGGCGGAGCTGTTCCCTTCCATGTACAACCGCATCCGCGGCACGACGATGCCGTGTGCGGGCGACACGCTGGCCGAAGGGATCGCGGTCAAGGAGCCGGGCGGGATCACCGCGCAGATGGTGTCCGCACTGGTCGACGACATCGTGCTGGTCAGCGAGCGCAGCCTGGAGGAGGCGGTCAGCCTGCTGCTCCAGATCGAGAAGACGGTGGTCGAGGGCGCGGGCGCGGCGGGGCTGGCGGCGCTGCTTGCGCATCCGCAGCGGTTCGCGGGGCGCACCGTGGGGGTGGTGCTGTGCGGGGGCAATATCGACACGCGGCTGCTCGCCAACGTGTTGCTGCGCGACTTGGCGCGGTCGGGGCGGCTGGCGCGGCTGCGGATCCGGTTGCAGGATCAGCCGGGCGCGCTGTTCAACGTCGCGCGCATCTTCGACCAGGAGCGGATCAACATCATCGAGGTGTATCACCAGCGCGTTTTCACGACGCTACCGGCGAAGGGACTCATCACCGATATCGAGTGCGAGGCACGCGACCGGGCGCATCTCGACCGGCTGGTCGCGGCATTGCTCGCCGCCGGGTACGAGACGACGGCGGTGGAGCTGGCCTGAGGGGCCGGGCGATCCGCGAGGGATCGCCCGGCCGACCCGTCAGTTGCTGTCCGAATCGTCGTCGGAGTCGTTGACGATCGCGATCACGCCGATCGCGACCACGCCAGCGCCGATGATCGCGGCGATCAGGCCGGCACCGGCGAGCTCGTTCGACTTCTTGGCCGAAGCGCCCGCGCGCGCCGACTTGGCGATCGACAGCGAGGATGCCGGGTTGGCGGTGGCCGCCAGCGCCGGCGAGGCGGCGAGCGACATGGCCGCAAGGGCCGCGAGGCTGCTCTTGATCTTCATGGGCAATTCCCTTTTACGAATGAACCTACCGCAACGCAGCAAAGTCGTGACGGTTCCCGACCGCTGTGCCCGATCGCATTTGCCCTCTTTTTCGTGGTAAATCGGCTTTTCAGCCGGACACTCCCGATTCATAAGGCCGGCCTGTTCTTCGCACAGTGCAAGGGAAGCATCCCGCGGTGACCGCGCCCTTTCGATTTCCGCGCTTCTTCGTCACCAGCCCGTCCGCCTGCCCGTACCTGCCGGGCAAGCAGGAGCGGAAGGTGTTCACCGAGCTGAACGGCATTCACGCCGCCGAGCTGAACGATGCGCTGAGCCGGATCGGCTTTCGCCGGAGCCAGGGGGTGGCGTATCGGCCGAGCTGCGCCGGTTGCACCGCCTGCGTCTCCGTCCGGGTGGTGACGCCCGAGTTCCAGCCCAACGCCACGCAGCGCAAGCTGATCCGCCGCCATGCCGACCTGGAGGTCACCGCCTGCCGGCCCTGGGCGACCGACGAGCAGTTCCAGCTGCTCCGCCGCTACCTCGCCGCGCGCCATCCGGGTGGCGGCATGGCGGGAATGGACGAGGACGATTATGCCGACATGGTCGAGCATTCCCCGGTCAACTCGCTGATCGTCGAGTTCCGCGAACCCGCCGCGCACGGCCGCCGCGGCAAGCTGGTCGCCGCATGCCTGACCGACCGACAGGCGGACGGACTGTCGCTGATCTACAGCTTCTTCGCCGCCGATGAGGGCGACCGGCCGGCGCTCGGCAACTACGTCATCATGAACCACATCCTGCGTGCGCGGGATGCGGGGCTGCCGTACGTGTACCTGGGCTATTGGGTGAAGGGGTCGGCGCGGATGGCGTACAAGACGCGGTACCGCCCGCTGGAGGTGCTGGGCCCGAACGGCTGGCGGCGCATGGTGGACGAGGACGCGCCGATCGGCCGCCCGCGGCCGTTGCCGGGGGAAGGGGTTTAGGGGGCGTTGCGTCATGCCGGGCTCGACCCGGCATCCCGCTTTTCATGGGCCGTCGATATGCGGGACCCCGGCTCAAGGCCGGGGTGACGGATCGGGTTGGCGTTGCGGGCTCCGCTTACGCAGCCGCATCAGGTTTCGGCCGAGATTGCGCCTCCCCACCCGTTACCGAGCGTCGACGATCTAGAATGCAGTCCTATCCCTCGCGCACCACGCTGACGTCCACGTCGAGCGCTTCCTTCCCCTCCCCCAGCCTTGATCCAGCGACCGGGGCGGCGCCGGCGGCGTCGAGGGCGACGGCGACGCGGATGTGGTCGTCCTGTGGGCACAAGCCCGTGGAGGGATCGAAGGCGACCCAGCCGAGGCCGGCGACATGCGCTTCGGCCCAGCCGTGTGGGGTCGGGCGGTGGTCGCCGGCGGCGAGCGCGTAGCCCGAGACGTAGCGGGCGGGGTGGCCGAGCGAACGGGCGGCAACCGCGAAGATCTGGGCGAGGTCGCGTGGGGTGGCGGTGTCGCGCTCGAACGCGGCGGCGGCGTCGAGGCCGGGTTCGGGACGGGCGCGGCTGATCGGGCCGCGACGGTGGAGCGCGGCGTTGAGGCGATGGAGCGTGGCGAGCGCGTCGTCCTCCGCCCGGTCGCTCGCCCAGGCGGCGATCGCGGGGTCGGGCGGGGTCGCCGAGGTGGTGCGCAGGTAGATTTCCGGCGGGAGCGGGTCGGCCGCGCCGTGGAGGACGCCATCCGAGTGGCTGGTCAGCACCTCGCCCGCGACGGTCAGCGTGATCTCGGACAGCGGGCCGTCGAGATAGAGCATGGTGACGTGGTTGCCGAAGCCGTCGCGCGACTCCCGGAGCCTTGCATCGTGGTCGACCTCTACCCGCCAGGACGCGACGGTCTGGTCGTGGGTGTTCTCGGGCGTGACGCGCAGCAGCTGGACGAGGCGGTCCTGCGGCGTGGTGAATCGGTAGGTGGTGCGGTGTTCGACCGAGAGCCTCATGGGAGCTTCTCCGGAAGCGGGACCCCCGCCTCCGCGGGAGTGATGAGCACAGGCATCATACGAACGTGAACTGCCGGCCGATCGCGGCGTGGAGGCCGGCGTTCTCGCGGATGAACGCCTGGAGGTGCTGGTGGAGGCCCGAGACGATCACCTCGCCCGTGCGGGTGCGGGCGATGCGGGCGACGCGGGCGCGGGCCATGCGGTCGGCCTCGCCATGGCGGCCGGTGTGGCGGGCGAGCAGGCCGAGCACGTCGACGACCTCTTCCGACGCGGCGGCAAGGCTGCGCGGCATCTCGGTGCGGGACAGGAGAAGGTCGATGACGCTCGCGGGCGTCAGTCCGTCCGAATAGAGCCAGCGATACGCGGTCACCGCCGACACGGTCTGGAGGATGGTGGTCCACTGGTCGCGATCGACGACGCCGCCGACCAGTTCGCCCTCCGGCAGGAGGATGTGGTATTTCACGTCGAGCAGGCGGGCGGTGTTGTCGGCGCGCTCGACCGCCTGGCCCAGGCGGATGAACCAGCTGGTCTGATTGCGGAGCATGCGGTGGACCGCGCCCTCGAAGCCGCGGGTTTCGTTCTTGACCGCATCGACCAGCGCCAGCGTCGCAGGCGTGTCGTCGGCGGCGGGTGCTCCGTCGAACGCGAGCCATGCGCGGTTGATCGCGGTCCACGCCTCTCGCGTCAGCGCGGTGCGGGTGGCGCGGGCGTTGTTGCGCGCCTGGTCGAGCACTCGGACGATCGAGCCCGGATGCGAGGCGTCCACCGTCAGGAAGCGGCCGACCGCCCGGCCATCGGTGCCGGTGTTGCCCGCCGCCCGAAACGCGTCGTCGGTATAGGTGACCGCGAGCGCGGAGGCCCAGGCAGCCTCACCCGCGGGGGTAGAGGACAGGACGTCGAGCCGAAGCGTCGCCTCGACGAGGCGGGCGATGAAGTCGGCACGCTCGAAATAACGTCCAAGCCAGTAGAGCGAGGCGGCGGTGCGGCTGAGCATCAGCCCTGCCCCTGCGACTGGACCATGCCGCCCATGCGCTGGGCCTGGAGCGGCGCGTCGTCCATCAGCACGAAGCTGTCCTTGGTGCCGCCGCCCTGGCTGGAGTTGACCACCAGCGAGCCTTCGCGAAGCGCGACGCGGGTCAGGCCACCGGGCACCACCGCCACGCCGTTCGCGCCGGTGAGGACGAAGGGGCGGAAGTCGACGTGGCGGGGCGCGAGGCCGCTGTCGGCCAGGGTCGGCACCGTCGAGAGCGCGAGCGTCGGCTGGGCGATGTAGCGGTGGGGCTCGGCGATCAGGGCGGCGCGGAACGCCTCGATCTCGGCCCGGCTGGCGGTGGGACCGACGAGCATCCCGTAGCCGCCCGAACCGTCCACCAACTTGACCACGACCTCGTCGAGGTGGTCGAGGACATAAGCCAGGGCCTGCGGCTCGCGGCAGCGCCAGGTCCCGACATTGGGGAGCTTCGCTTCGCCGCCGGAGTAATAGCGGACGATCTCGGGCATATAGCTGTAGATCGCTTTGTCGTCGGCGATGCCGTTGCCCGGCGCGTTGATGATCGCGACGTTGCCTGCGGCATAGGCGCCGATCAGCCCGGGGACGCCGAGCATCGAATCGGGGCGGAACACCAGCGGATCGAGGAAGTCGTCGTCGACCCGGCGGTAGATCACGTCCACCCGCACCCGGCCCGCGACCGTGCGCATCCACACCACGTCATCGTCGACGAGGAGGTCGGCCGCCTCGACCAGCTCGACCCCCATCGAATCGGCGAGGAAGCTGTGTTCGTAATAGGCGGAGTTGAAGTGGCCGGGCGTCAGCACGACGCAGACCGGATTGCCGGACGACCCGCGCGGCGCGACCGAACGCATCGTCTGGAGCAGCGTGTCGGGGTAGCTGTCGACCGCGGCGACCCGGAACTCGCGGAACAGCTCGGGGCACAGGCGCAGCATCGCCTCGCGGTTCTCGAGCATGTAGCTGACCCCGGATGGGGTGCGGGCATTGTCCTCGAGGACCCAGAACTGGTCGGGGCCGGTGCGGACGAGGTCGATGCCGCAGATATGCGCACGGATACCGTGGGGTGCGCGCATCCCCGCGAGCTCCGGGCGGAACTGAGGGTTGCCGAGCACGAGATCGGCGGGAAGTACCCCGTCCTTCAGGATGCGGCGGTCGCCATAGATGTCGTCGAGAAAGGCGTTGATCGCCTCCACCCGCTGGACCAGCCCGTCGGACAGGCGGGTCCATTCGCTTTGGAGGAACACGCGGGGGACGATGTCGAACGGGATGATGCGTTCGGACGCGTCGTTGTCGCCATAGACGGCGAAGGTGATGCCGAGCTGGCGAAAAGTCGCCTCCGCGGCCTGCTGGCGGCGGCGCATCTCGACGTCGGGGGTGCGGTCGAGCCAGCCGGCGAGCGCGCGCATCTCGGGACGGGGCGGGTCGTGGGCATCGGTGCCCATGATCTCGTCGAAGGCCGGTCGTTTCCCCATCGGAACGGAATACTCCCGCGGGCACGGGAGGGTTCCCGCACCCCATGCCTTGCCACCCGCTCCCGTTATCCGACGTTACCGCTCGCCAGTTTCGCGAGGATGCCGGGAGTCAGCAGCTGGGGCAAGACCCTCGGGCTGGCGACACCGGGCGCATACCAGAGATAGAGCGGCACGCCGGCGCGGTTGTGCGCCTCGATGAAGCGGCCGAGTGCCGGGTCGCCATCGGTCCAATCGCCGACCAGCACCGCGACCTTGCCCCGGCGGAGCGCGGCGGCGGTGTCGGCGGTGTCGATCGCCGCCCGCTCGTTGACCTTGCAGGTGAGGCACCAATCGGCGGTGAAATAGGCGAAGACCGGGCGGTTCTGCGCACGCAGGGCCGCGAGCCGGGCCTCGCTGAACGGCTGCCCGCCGGTCGTCGCGGCGCTGGCGGAGCGCACGGTCGGGACGATGAGGAGCGCCGCCGCGACCAGCGCGACCACGCCGCCGGCGAGGACCCGGCCGATCCCCTCGCCCCGGTGCTGCCGCCGCCCCGCCAGCCACAGCAGGGCGACCAGCACCGCCGACGCTGCCAGCCCCACGCCCAGCGCATCGAAGCCGCGTCGCGCCAGGATCCAGAGCAGCGCCGCCGCGGTCAGCGCCATCGGGATCGCGAGGACGCGGCGGAACCGCTCCATCCACGCGCCGGGGCGGGGCAGCCTTCGCCGCAGCGCAGGCACGAATCCGAGCAGGAGGAAGGGCAGCGCCAGCCCCAGTCCCAGCCCGGCGAAGATCGCGAGCGCCGCGACGGGTGGCAGCACCAGCGCGGCCCCCAGCGCGGCCCCCATGAAGGGGCCGGTGCACGGCGTCGCGACAAAGGCGGCGAGCAGCCCGGTCGCGAACGCGCCCCCTGCCCCGTGCCGCCCGGCGATCGAGACGCTCGGCACTTCGACCGCGCCGGCGAGGTTGGCGGTGATCGCGACCGCGAGCAGGAGAAGGAATACCAGGGTGCGCGGGTCCTGGAGCTGGAAGGCCCAGCCCGCCGCGACACCCGCGCCGCGCAGCGCCAGGATCGCAGCGCCCAGCACCAGACAGGCGAGCACCGCGCCGGCGGTATAGGCCAGCGCCTCGGTCCGGGCGCTCCGTTCGTCCGCGCCCGAGCGCGCGAGGCTCAACGCCTTGAGGCTGAGGATCGGGAAGACGCAGGGCATGACGTTGAGGATCAGCCCGCCGAGCACCGCCCCCGCGAACGCCGCCAGCGCCGCGATCCAAGTACCCGACGCGCTGGGGGCTGCGACGGTGCCGGGCGTGGCGGTGACTGCGAACCCCTCGCCGGTGCCGGTCGAGAGCACGCCCTCGATCCGTCCGGACGCGGGCGCGGTAGCTGCCTGCGTCTCGACGACGATCCGGTCCCCCTCGCGCGCCACCGACTGCGGCGCGGCATAGGCGGTGGCGCCGGGACCGAGCGGGTAGAACCACGCCTTCCCGAGCGGCGCGTCGGCGGGGTACGGCACCGCCAGCCGGAAGCGGCCGGCCTCGGCCTGCCAGGTTGCGGGCGATCCCAGCGGGCGTGGCAGCGCGCGCCGCCAGCGGTCGAAGCGGGTGCGCTGGGCGGGGGCGATCGCGCCGTCGCCGACGATCAGGTCGAGCGCGAGCGTCTGGCTCTCGGGCACGCAGATGGAAGTCGTGCAGACCAGATAGTCGAGCTTCACCCGGACCGGCAGCGCGGCCCCCCTCGCCACATCGGCGAGCACCCGGAGGTCGACGAGCAGCGCGAAGGGATGCTCGTAGACATGGTTCATCAGCCCGGCGACCAGCAGCCGCTGGGGCACCGGATAGCGCAGCGGCCCGGCCGTCACCCCCGCCGGCAGGTTCCAGGCAGCGGTCGTCTCGACACCGGCGTCGCCGGGGTTCTGCCAGTACCCGTGCCAGCCCGGCGCGGGCGTGGCGTCGATCGCGAGCGTCACCGTCGATCCCGGCGCGGGCGCGGCGGACTCGGCGACCAGCCGCATCGCGACGTGTTGCGGCTGCGCGGTCGCCCCGCCTGCCAGCAGGGCCGCCCATGTCATCACGATGTAAGCGATCGCGCGCATCGCGCGCCTTGCCGGTGCAGCCATGCCCCTCCATACCGGCCGCCACGCCCGAACCCAAGGACCTGTCCGATGCGCCGTCTTGCCGCCGCCCTGCTTTTCGCAGGTGCCTCCCCCATCGCCGCGCAAACGCCGCCTGCGCCACGGCCGGCGCCCAAACTGATCGTCGCGATCTCGGTCGATCAATATGCCGCCGACCTGTTCGCGCAGTATCGCAACCGGTACACCGGCGGGTTGGCGCGCCTCTTGGGCGGGGCGGTGTTCCCGAGCGCGTACCAGGGCCATGCCGCGACCGAAACCTGCCCCGGTCATTCCACCATCCTGACCGGCTATCGCCCCGCGCATACCGGGATCATCGCCAACAGCTGGATCGACCAGCGTGCCGGACGGCCCGACAAGGTCGTGTACTGCGCGGAGGACGAGCGCGTGCCGGGCACCGACCACAACAAGTACCAGGCATCGGACCTGCACCTCAAGGTGCCGACGCTGGGCGAGCGGATGAAGGCCGCCGACCCGCGCAGCCGCGTGGTGTCGGTCGCGGGCAAGGACCGCGCGGCGATCATGATGGGCGGGCACAAGGTCGACGAGCTGTGGTGGTGGGACGGCGACACCTACATCTCCTATCCCGGCCGCGCGGTGCCGGGCGCGGTGCAGCGGACGCGGGACGCGGTGGCGGCGCTGATCACCCGGCCGCAGACGGCGTTGCCGCTGCCCGGCTATTGCCAGCCGCTCGACCGGCCGATCACCGTCGGGGGCGTGACGCTGGGCCAGGGGCGGTTCGAGCGGACGGCGGGGGACAAGCGGGCCTTCCGCGCCTCGCCCGCGGCGGATGCGGCGGTGCTGGCGATGGCGGCGGGGCTGGTGCAGGACATGAAGCTCGGCCGGGGGCCCGCGCCCGACCTGATCGCAGTGGGGCTGTCGGCGACCGACTATGTCGGCCATTCCACCGGCACGCAGGGCACCGAGATGTGCATCCAGCAGGCCGAGCTCGACGAGGCGATCGGCGGATTCCTGGGCGTGCTCGACGCGACGGGAGTGGACTACGAGGTGGTGCTGACCGCCGACCATGGCGCGCACGACATGACCGAGCGGCAGATGGAGCGCGCGATGCCGATGGAGGCGCACATGGAGCCGGGCGCGAACGCCAAGATGGTCGGTGCCGCGATCGGCCGCGACCTCGGCATCGCGGGGCCGGTGCTGCTCGGCGGCGAGGGCGACGTGTGGCTCGACGCCAAGCTGACCCCGGCGCAGCGCACCCGCGTGCTGGCAGAGGCGGTGCGGCGCTATCGGACGATGCCGCAGGTGGCGGCGGTGTTCACCGGCGCGGAGATCGCGGCGACGGCCATGCCCGCGTCGCCGCCCGACACGTGGACGCTGATCGAGCGGGCGCGGGCGAGCTACGACCCCACGCGATCGGGCGATCTATTGGTGCTGCTGCGCCCACGGGTGACCTCGATCGAGAAGCCGGGGCCGGGCTATGTCGAGACGCACGGGTCCCCGTGGGATTACGACCGGCGGGTGCCGGTGATCTTCTGGCGCAAGGGGATGACGGGATTCGAGCAGCCGCTGTCGGTGGAGACGGTGGACATCATGCCGACGCTGGCGGCGACCCTGGGGCTCAAGGTGTCGGGCGTGGACGGGCGCTGCCTGGACCTAGATCCGGGTCCGGGGGATAGTTGCGCCCGATAGGCGTCATGCCAGCGCAGGCTGGGATCGCCTTGAAGCGGGTCCTCCCCGGCGAGCGACCCCAGCCTTCGCTGGGGTGACGGGTAGCTACCGGCTCCGCACCTCGTACGGCTTGATCCCCGCCCCCAGCCGGTTGCCCTCGATCACCAGCTGCTCGCCGCTGCCGTTCGCGACGAAGGCGGGGCTGTGGGTCTGGCCCGGGGCGAGCCTCGCGTCGTTGTCCTCGACGCGCAGGCCGCCGGAGCGGAAGCGGCGTTTCTCGGCGGCGACCACTATCATCCCGCTCCAGTTCTCCTTGTCGCGCCCCTGGACGAAGGTGTTGCGCGCGATCTGCCCGGTCGCGCCTTCGGGCAGGTCGATCATGTAGTTGGTGGTGCGCCCGGCGGTGTCGTCGAAGCTGTTGTCGGCGATCTGGACGACGGGGCTGCGCACCTTGACGTAATGCCCCCCGCGCCCACGCTCGAAGCGCGAGTTGGTGACGGTGACCGGCCCCTCGCTGCCCAGATAGATCGAGTGGGCGCAGTCGCTGGTTTCGTCGCACTGGCCCAGGCCGGCGAAGGTGGAGCGGTCGATCGCGATCCGGACGGGCCCCTCTGGCATGCCGAGGATCCCCTCCTGGCTGTCGAGGAACATCGCGTTGACGACCGAAAGGTCGCCGCCCTGCCAGCGGATGCCGGCGCCGTTGCCGTCGTTGACCCGCAAGCCCCGGAACACGATGCCGTCCACCGTCGCCGAGCGCCCGCCGAGCACCAGCGCGCCCTTTTCCTCGCACGCGACCCCTTCGAAGATCACGGTGCCGGGCTGCTGGGCGCGATAGGTGATGCGGCCCGCCTCTTGGCTGGCGCATTCGCGATAGACGCCGGGCGCGATCGTGACGGTGCCCGCGCCGCCGCCGATCGCCGATACCGCGTCCTGGAGGTGCTGGAACCCGCGCCCGGTCTCGGCCACGGTGAACGGGGCGGACCGCTGGGCGGCGGCGGGAACGGCCAGGGCGGCGGCGAGAGCCGTGATGACGGGCAACGGGCGCATGGTTGAACTCCTTTGTCACCATGCTGCCGCCGCGGCGGATCGGGGGGAACGGGGGAACGCGGTTAACCAGCGCTTTCGCCGGCAACCTCCATGAACGCGATGGCGAACCGTCCCATGCTGGGACGATCGCTCAGCCGACGCAGGACGCGCCAACAATCGGGATAGCGCGCCATAGATGCGTAATACACCGTGCCACCGGGATGACGCGAACAGGCCAAGTGTTTGATCTTGCAAGATCCCACGATTTGGCACGCAGGATGCAATCTCTTCAATGTCGCATCGAGCGACAGTCCAAGATCAGGAGAGCACCCCATGACCCGCATCGCCCGCACCGCCGCCGCCTTCGCCGCCGTCGCGCTCGCCTCCGCCGGGGCCGTCGCCGCCAAGCCGCGCACCGTGACCATGCCCGCGAGCGTGCTCAAGAGCCCGGACGCCCGCATCTGCATGCCGCGGACGCTGAGCCAGACGGTGGGCAAGGACAAGACGCAGCCCGCGACGCTGTGCCAGACCGTCGCCGACTGGGGCACGCACGGCGTCACCATCGTCGCCAAGTGACCCTGCGCAGGCGGGCGGTGTCCGCGCCGGACACCGCCCTGCCCTGTCAGTCGAGATTGGGCCGTAGCCAGCGGGTCGCCTGCGCGATGTCGACCCCGCGCCGGGTCGCATAGTCGGCGACCTGATCCTCGCCGATCCGCGCGACCCCGAAATACTCGGCCTGCGCGTGGCCGAAATAGAAGCCCGACACCGCAGCCGTGGGCAGCATCGCGAAGCTGTCGGTGAGGGTAATGCCGGCGCGATGCTCCGCCCCGAGCATGTCGAACAGCTGGCGCTTGAGGCTGTGTTCGGGACAGGCCGGATAGCCCGGCGCAGGGCGGATGCCGCGATACTGCTCGCGGATCAGCGCCTCGTTGGTCAGCTGCTCGCCCGGCGCATAGCCCCATAGATCGGTACGGACATGGTGGTGGAGGCGTTCGGCGAACGCCTCGGCCAGCCGGTCCGCCAGCGCTTTCAGCAGGATATCGTTGTAATCGTCGGTATCAGCCTTGAAGCGCGCGAGATGCGGCTCAATGCCGTGGATCGACACCGCAAAGCCGCCGATCCAGTCGTCGCGCTCGTCGACGAAGTCGGCGAGGCACATGTTGGCGCGCCCTTCGCGCTTGGCGATCTGCTGGCGCAGGAACGGCAGGCGTACGGTCACGTCGTGCCCGCGGTCGAGATCGGGGATGTGGAAGCCGTCGGGGACAGCGCCGCCATCGGGGCTGCGGTGATGTTCGTGGTGCTCCAGCGTCACCATCACGTCGTCGCCCGAGCGGTGGCAGGGCCATAATCCGGCGACCCCGCGCGCGGTCAGCCACTTCTCCGACACGATGCGGTCGAGCATCTGGGTGGCGTCGGCATAGAGCGAGGTCGCGCTTTCCCCCACTACGCTGTCGCTGAGGATCGCGGGGTAGTTGCCCGCAAGCTCCCACGCGCGGAAGAACGGGGTCCAGTCGATATACTGGCGCAGGTCCGCGAGATCCCAGTCGGGGAAGACGTGGATGCCGGGTTGCGCGACCGGAGGCGCTTTCAACGCCATGTCGGCCGCGAAGCCGCGCGCGCGGGCCTCGGCGATGGGCAGAAGGTCGTTCTGGCCCTTGCCGGCGCGCGCGTCGCGGACCTTCTGGTACTCGGCGGCGACCCCGGCGACAGAGGGGTCGCGCTGGGTATCGGAGACGAGCGTGGTGGCGACGCCGACCGCGCGGGAGGCGTCGAGGACGTGGACGACCGGGCCCTCATAGGCGGGGGCGATGCGCAGCGCGGTGTGGACCTTGGACGTCGTCGCGCCGCCGATTAGCAGCGGCATGGTCATGCCGGCGCGCTGCATCTCCTCGCCCACCGTGACCATCTCGTCGAGGGACGGGGTGATGAGGCCGGACAGGCCGATCATATCGGCGTCGTTCTCGTTGGCGGCCTCCAGGATCTTTGCCCAGGGGACCATGACGCCCAGATCGATCACCTCGAACCCGTTGCACTGGAGCACGACGCCGACGATGTTCTTGCCGATGTCGTGGACGTCGCCCTTGACCGTCGCCATCACCACGCGGCCCTTGGCTCTGGCGCCCGCCGCCTTCTCCGCCTCGATGAACGGGAGGAGGTGGGCCACCGCCTTCTTCATCACGCGGGCGGATTTCACCACTTGGGGAAGGAACATCTTGCCCGATCCGAACAGGTCGCCGACGACGTTCATCCCGTCCATCAGGGGGCCCTCGATCACCTCGATCGGGCGGCCGCCGCGGTTCTTGATCCCCTGGCGCGCTTCCTCCGTATCCTCGACGACGTGCGCGTCGATGCCCTTGACCAGCGCGTGTTCGAGCCGCTTGACCACGTCCCAGCCGCGCCACTCCGCCGCCTGCTTCTCCGCCACCGCATCGGTGCCGCGGAAGCGTTCGGCGAGTGCCACCAGCCGGTCGCCCGCCTCGGGATCGCGGTTGAGGATCACGTCCTCGCAGGCGGTGCGCAGTTCCGGGTCAATCGTGTCGTAGACGTCGAGCTGGCCGGCGTTGACGATCCCCATGTCCATGCCGGCGGGAATGGCGTGGTAGAGGAAGATCGAGTGCATCGCGCGCCGAACCGGCTCGTTGCCGCGGAAGCTGAACGACAGGTTCGACAGCCCGCCCGAAATGTGGACGTGCGGGCAGCGCGCCTTGATCTCGCGACACGCCTCAATGAAGTCGACGCCGTAGTTGTTGTGTTCCTCGATCCCCGTCGCGACCGCGAAGACGTTGGGGTCGAAGATGATGTCCTCCGGGGGAAAGCCGATCTCCATCAGGAGGTCGTAGGCGCGGGCGCAGATCTCGACCTTGCGCGCCTGGGTGTCCGCCTGGCCGACCTCGTCGAACGCCATGACGACGACCGCGGCGCCGTAGCTCATGCATAGGCGCGCGTGGTGGAGGAACTGGTCGACGCCCTCCTTCATGCTGATCGAATTGACGATCGGCTTGCCGGATACGCACTTCAGCCCCGCCTCGATCACGTCCCATTTGGACGAGTCGATCATCACCGGCACGCGGGCGATATCGGGTTCGGCGGCGATCAGCTTGAGGAAGGTGGTCATCGCGAAGTGCGCGTCGAGCAGCCCTTCGTCCATGTTGACGTCGACCACCTGCGCGCCGTTCTCGACCTGCTGGCGCGCGACCTCGACGGCGCGGGCGTAGTCGCCGGCCATCACCATCTTCTTGAAGGCGGCCGAGCCGGTGACGTTGGTGCGCTCGCCGATGTTGACGAACTGGGTGGAGGCGGTGGTCATCTGAAACTTCCTGATCCTCCCCTGCAAGGGGAGGTGGCGCGAAGCGCCGGAGGGGTGTCGCGCTCTCGAGAGGGGGTCACCCCTCCGTCAGGCCTGCGGCCTGCCACCTCCCCTTGCAG
>Ga0325400_1000594_pt1 | contig 27390 bp, 26 predicted proteins | sample PopdelMetagenome_2_FD_205662 | JGI IMG/M metagenome (GOLD analysis project Ga0325400, IMG submission 205662) | Populus deltoides microbial communities from Bellville, Georgia, United States - Xylem-PdKOR-R1 | ecosystem: Host-associated > Plants > Phyllosphere > Stem > Wood/Secondary xylem...
GGCAGGGCATGTCATCGAGGCGTTCGGGACGTTCCTGATCGGCGGCGATTACGTCGTCGGCATCTTCGTGTTCGCGATCCTGATGATCATCAACCTGATCGTCGTCACCAAGGGCGCAGGCCGCGTCTCCGAAGTGTCCGCGCGCTTCACCCTCGATGCGCTGCCGGGCAAGCAGATGGCGATCGACGCCGACCTCAACGCCGGGCTCATCACCCCCGACGAGGCCAAGCGGAAGCGCGTCGAGGTTTCGACCGAGGCCGATTTCTACGGCTCGATGGATGGCTCGTCCAAGTTCGTGAAGGGCGATGCGGTCGCCGCGCTGCTGATCCTCGCGGCCAACATCATCGGTGGCCTGATCCTGGGGCCGGTCAGCCACGGGCTGTCGATCGGCGTCGCGGCCAAGACCTATATCCTGCTCGCGATCGGCGACGCGCTGGTGGCGCAGCTGCCCAGCCTGATGCTGTCGATCGCCGCCGCCGCGATCGTGACGCGGGTGTCGTCGGACAAGGACCTCGCCGGCCAGATCGGGTCGCAGTTCGGCTCGTCGCGGACGTGGACGCCGGTCGCCGGCATCCTGGGGCTGCTCGGGCTGTTTCCGGGGATGCCGCACCTCGTCATCCTGCCCTTCGCCGGGCTCGCCGGGTTCGCCGCGTGGAAGCTGCGCCAGATCGAGCGCCGCCCGCCCGCGCCCGAGCCGGTCGTCGCGCCCGAGCCGGTCGACCACAGCCGCATCGGCTGGGACGAGGTGTGCGAGGGGATGCAGGTGATCCTCGACATCGGCTACGGCCTCGTGCCGCTGGTCGACGAGCGCCGCGGCGCGCCGCTGATGGGGCGGATCACCGGGGTGCGGCGACAGCTGTCCAAGGAGCTGGGCTTCGTCGTGCCGCAATGCCGGGTGCGCGACGACATCAACCTCCAGCCCTACACCTACCGCATCATGGTCAACGGCGTTTGCGTCGGCGAGGACCAGGTCAGCCCCGACGAGATGCTCGCGCTCGACACCGGCCAGGCGTTCGGCGCGCTGATGGGCAAGAAGGCCAAGGACCCGACCTTCGGCCTCGACGCGACCTGGATCGCGCCGGGGGACGCCGATGCGGCGACCGGGGCGGGGTACCTCGTCGTCGATCCGGGCACGGTGATGGCCACCCACTTGAACCAGGCGCTGGGTGCCCACGCGTCCGAGCTGCTCGGCCCCGACGAGGTCCAGTCGCTGCTCGATGCGCTCAAGGAGCATTCGGCCGCGCTGTGCGGGTCGCTGTGCCCGCAGCCGCTTGCGCTCACCACGCTCACGCAGGTGCTCAAGGCCCTGCTTCAGGAGAACATCCCGTTGAAGGAGTTCCGCCGCATCGCCGCCGCCGTCGCGGTGGCCGCCGGGCGCACCGCGGACGCGGACGAGATCGTCGAGCTGATCCGGCCCAGCCTCGGCCCGCTCATCATCGGCAAGCTGTGCGGACATCGCGAGCCGCTGCGCGTGATGACCCTCGAAGGCCAGCTCGAAGGGTTGCTCGGCCAGGCCGCGCGCGCCGACCAGGGCCGCCGCCACGTCATCGAGCCCGACCTCGGCCGTCGCATCGTCGACGCGCTGCAGGCGGCGGCGGGGCCGCTGGTCGCGGAGGCCAAGCCATTCGCGCTGGTGGTCCAGCCCGCGATCCGGGTGGCGATCCGCAAGCTGTGCCGCACCGTGCTGCCCGACATGCCTGTCCTGTCGTTCTTCGAGGTGCCCGAGGAGAAGGCGGTCGAGGTCGTCGCCGTCATCGGCGCGCCGCAACAGGCGCTGGCCGCATGAGCGCCGAGCCGATGCGCGCGGCGTTCGAGGATGCCGCCCCGCTCACCTACAAGCCGATCGCACGCCGCGACGGCGAGGCGCTGGTCCGCCAGCACCTCGCGCTGGTCCGCCGGATCGCGTGGCACGTCCATGGCTCGATGAGCGCGGCGGTCGAGGTCGAGGACCTCGTCCAGGTCGGCCTCGTCGCGCTGGTCGAGGCCGCCGCCGGGTTCGAGGAGCGCGGCGCGGGGTTCCGCCAGTATCTCGTCACCCGACTGCGCGGGAGCATGATCGACGAACTGCGCCGCCACGCTACCGCCACCCGCGGCGCGATGCGTCGCCGCCGCGCCTATGCCGACGCGGTGTCCACCCTGACGAACGCACTCGGCCGCGCGCCGGAGGACCACATGATCGCAAGCCACCTGGGCGTCACCGTCGACAAGCTGCGCCTCGACTACGCCGCCGCCAATACGGTGCAACTCGAACCGATCGACGAGGTCTATGCCGACGACCTGCCCTGGTTCGCCGACGACACCCCCGATGCGTTCGAACAGCTGGCGGAGGCCGACCGGCGGAGCGCGCTGATCGCCGCGATCGCCGCCCTGCCCGAACGCGAGGCGCAGGTGATCCAGCTCTACTATGTGGAGGAACTCAACCTCGAGGAGATCGGCGAGGTGCTGGGCGTCGGCGCCGCGCGCGTCTGCCAGATCAAGGCCGCCGCCCATGCGAAGCTGAAAAAGGCGATGGCCCGGCGGGCGGGCTAGTTGGCCTTGGCTAGCTGTGCGTCGGAAGGGATCAGCGAGCCGACGTTGCGCGCCGCTACGGCCCAGCGGTACACGGCGTCCGCGATGTAGAGGCGGAACTCCGTCGGATCGACCTGGACCTTTTTCGCATTGCCGACACAGATGCGGGCACGGTCGATGAGCACTTCCTGGACATCGCTGAACCGCGCCTCGCCGTCGCTCATCGCCAAGCGGACCGCCATCTCGGGCTCGACGCGGACCATGCAGACTGCGACCTGGAAATACTTGTAGTCGACCGGGAACCTCAGCCGGTTGCGCGGAACCTCGCGCAGGTTGAAGCGCGACTGCACCGCAGGGTCGGCCATCTCGGCCCGGCTCAGCGTCAGGTCCGGCGCGAATCGCTTGAGCACCGCGATGGTGAACGCCCCACGATCGAAGATCGACCAGCCGAGCGGCGAGGCCTCTACAGAGCCACTGTTACCCGCGGTGATGCTCATCGTCTCGGAAGCGGCGGCGATCGATCCGATGTCCGATGCGTATTGCGGCGGCCGGGTGTAGGACAGCAGGGACGGGCTTTCGCCGCAGGTGATATAGGCGCGGACCAGCCGATCCTGGTTCCTGTGGTGGCGAGCGCTGTTCACCTCGCCGTCGACCACTCCGCGCATCCAGTCGAGATTCGACAGCCGGCTGCGTGCCGCGCATTTCGCCAGCCGTTCGGACAGGTCGTATTTGCGTTGATTGGTGGACGGCCTGTAGCCCGCGCTGCCGGGTATGGTGGTCCGCGTGTCGCGGGCCTTGCGGTCGCGATAGCCCCTGACGACGATGTCGCCGGGCAGCGCGTCCGGGGGCAGACGCATCTGCGCAGGCGCGGGCGACGACCCATCGCTGGCGGTGGCGTCCTGCGCTGCGGCAGGCAGGGCGATCAGGGCTAGAACGATCGCAGGAAGTATACGTCCGGACACCAACGGCTCCGACATCGGTGGGAGAAGCGACCAAGCTGCGCGTACCGACGCGACTTGGCAAGGGCGGGCATGCCGGCGGGAACGGCGCGCTCCCGCCAGCCGTTGGGAAAGGACAGGAGACGATCATGCCCCACGACCCCGCCCGCCCCGAGATCGACCCCAACGTGCCGCAGGTCGGCAACACCCATGGCGAGGCGGACGGCTATTCGGGGCAGGAGCCCGGCACCTTCGATAACCCGACGCCGGCCCATGCCGATGCTGGCGCGGTGCGCGGCGGCATGCCCGCCGGGCGGAGCACGGGCGCGGGCGCCGGGCAGGAGGCCGGCAACATCCCGCCCGAGGCGGGGCATCGCGCCACCGTCGACCAGCGCACCGGGGAAGTCCATGGCAGCGGCGCCGGCGCGGGCGGCAACGCGGCAGGCGAGGACCCGGATCACGACAGTTCCGGCGGCAGCAACACCAACCGCTAGGTTCGCACGCGAAAACCCCGGCGGCTCCGAAAAGGGAGCCGCCGGGGCCTCGCCACCCCGCAAGGGGCAGGTCCGGGTCGGCGCCGGCACCCGAGATTGGGGGCCGGTGCCGGCGCTTGAACCGGATTACTGGAGCAGCTTCAGGACCGACTGCTGCGACTGGTTGGCCTGCGCCAGCATTGCGGTGGATGCCTGGCTCAGGATCTGCGCCTTGGCGAGGTTGGTCGATTCGGCCGAGAAGTCGGCGTCCTCGATCCGGCTCTTGGCGTCGGTCAGGTTGGTCGAGGTGGTGGTCAGGTTGTTGACCGTCACCTGCAACCGGTTCTGGAGCGCACCCAGATCGCCGCGGGTCGCCGACACCTGGTCCAGCGCCGCATCGATCTTGGACAATGCCGACGAGGCACCGTCCTGGGTCTCGACCGACAGCTTCTGCACCGCGCCGCCGGCCGATGCCGTACCGCCCTGCTGGGCGAGGCCCATGACGCTGGCATCGGCGCCTTCGATCCGCATCGGCGAGCCGTTGACGCTCTGGAGCGAGATCGCGCCATAGGCGGCGGCGCCCAGCGTCACGGTGGTGCCGGTGCTGTCCTTCACCCCCGACGCGCCGATCGGCGTGCCCGTCTTGTTGTCGACGGTGATGTTGGCACCCGATTCGCTGGTCAGCACCAGCTTGCCGTCGGCATCGGCGCTGGCGGTGACGCCGGTGTTGCCCTTGGCGTCGTTGATCTTGGCGATGACGGTGTCCATTTTGCCGTCGGCCGGCTTGATCTCGACTCCGTTGACGCTGATCGAGTTGGTGCCGTCGAACCCGGCCGGGTCGAACGCCACCGTCACCTGGGTCTTGGCCGACGCGATCACGCCGGTTTGCGCCGACAGCTTGTTGATCGCGGCCGCCTTGGACGCGGCGCTGGCATCGGTGGACGCGCCCACCGCGACGCCGTTGATCGACAGCTTGTTGCTCGCGGTAAACGCCGAGCTGGTGACCGCGGTGCCCTTCACGCCGGCATCGGTCGACAGGTTGAGACCCAGGTTCTGGAGCTCGGTCGCCGTGGTGTTGGTGCCGTCGCCGCCGATCTTGAGCGCGCTGCCGTCCTTGGTGCTGAGGGCGACATAGCCCTGGCTGGTGCCGGTCGCGAAGCCCGCCTTGCCGGCGCCGCCGTTCGCCTCGGTGATCGCGATGCTTTTGCCCGTGTTGTTGGCCAGGACGATCTTGCCGTCCTTGAGCGACGCGGTGACGCCGCCGACGTCGCGGTTGATGTTGGCAACCAGTTCCTCGACGCTGCCGGCCGCGCCGACGTCGACCGCAGAGCCGCCGTCGACCGCGATCTTGAGGTCGCCCGCCGCCCAGCTCGTGCCGGTGGTGACGCCGCCCGACACCTCGTTATACGCCTTGGCGGTCACCCCGGTCGCGGCGGTGTTGGCGTTGATCGCGGTCGCGAGCCCGGCCGCGCCGCTGCTGGCGGCGGGCAGCGTGCCCGACTTGAACGCGGCGACGCCGTTGAAGGTCACGTCGGTATAGGCGCTGGGCGCGGGGCTGGCGTTGACCCGGCCGGTGGTCACCTGGCCGACCGTGCCGTTGCCCGACAGGCCCAGATCCTTCGTCGACACCGCGCTGAACGACACGGAGGTCGTCTCGCCGGCGTTGGTGCCGGTCTGGAGCTTGATCGCCTTGGACGTGCCGTCCAGCAGGTTCTGGCCGTTGAAGTTGGTGGTCTTGGAGATCGTGTCGATCTGGTCCATCAGCTGGCCGACCTCCGCCTGGAGCGCCTTGCGCTCCGACGTGCCGAGCGTGCCGTTGGCCGACTGGGTCGCCAGCTCCTTCATTCGCTGGAGCATGTTGGTAACCTCGCCCAGCGCGCCTTCGGCGGTCTGCGCCATCGAGATGCCGTCGTTGGCGTTGCGCACCGCGACCGCCATCGATTTGATCTGGCTGGTCATGCGGCTGGCGATGGCGAGGCCGGCGGCGTCGTCCTTGGCCGAGTTGATGCGCTTGCCGGTCGACAGGCGCTCCATGGTGGTCTGCAGCATGTTCGACGCCGAGGCCGAGGCGTTGGCCGAGCGCAGGGCCGAAACGTTGGTTCCGATCACGGTCATGAGAGGGTCTCCAGTTCTACGGCGCTCCCCGCCGCCCCCAGAGCGGAGGGCCGAGCCGCCAAGGGGAGGAACGGCCGCGGCAAGGCGGGCTTAAGCGGAAAATGTCGTGGGTCCCCCGTCCCTTCCTCACGTACGCGCCCGCCCCGCGCGCCCGGAAAATATCTGCCGGTTAGGGCGGGGTTATACCGCGCGTTAACCGGAGTTGACGCATTGCCGCTTCACCCAACGGAGCAACCATGCGCACCATCTTTCCGTCCGCCGCCGTGTCCAGCCGCAAGATCGCGCTGCTGTCGCAGCTGAGGGCACAGGGATTCGCGATCGGCACGCTGGGCAGCGCCCGGCCGACCGCGGGCGACCTGTTCCTGATCGCGGAGGGCGAGGTCCCGCCCGCGCCGGCGCGCACGGTGGTGATCGGCGAAGGACTCGACCGCTACGTCATCCCCGCCGCCAGCGGCAATCCGGCGCGAATCGTCTATGGGCCCGGCGACTCGGCGATCGGCAACGGCTTCGCCCGCGCGCTGGTGGCCGGGCCCGACCAGCCCACCGCCGCCGATCCCGAAAGCCTGGCGCTGCTCGCGCTCGCCGAGCGGGTGGCGCAGGCGGACATCACCGTGCTGGTCAATGGCCCGACCGGCACCGGCAAGGAGGTGCTCGCGCGTGCGATCCACCGCGCCTCCCCGCGCCGCGACGGGCCGTTCGTGGCGCTGAACTGCGCCGCCTTGCCCGAGTCGATGCTGGAAGCGATGCTGTTCGGGCACCAGAAGGGCGCGTTCACCGGTGCCGCGCAGGCCGGCGAGGGATTCTTCCGCGCCGCGGATGGGGGCACGCTGCTGCTCGACGAGATCGCGGAGATGCCGCTGCCGCTGCAATCCAAGCTGCTGCGGGTGTTGCAGGAGCGCGAGGTGGTGCCGATCGGCGCGACCGCACCCATCCCCGTCGACGTCCGCGTCGTCGCCTGCGCCAACCGCGACCTTCAGGCGGAGGTCGCGGCGGGCCGCTTCCGCGCCGACCTGTATTACCGGCTGTCGGTGTTCCCGCTCGCGACCAAGGCGCTGAGCGAGCGGCCCGAAGATATTCCCGCGCTCGCCGCGACGCTGATCCTGCGCCATGCGGGCACGCGGGCGACGGTGCCGTGGCCGACCCCGGACGCGCTCGGCCGGCTGCTGGCGCACGACTGGCCGGGCAATGTCCGCGAACTCGAGAACGTGATCCAACGCGCGCTGCTGTTCGCGCCCGGCGCGACGATCGAGGCGGAGCACATCGTCTTCGACCGCAGCCCCGCGCCCCAGATACTGTCGGCACCGGCGCCCGTGCGGATTGTCGCCAACGATGCCGCGCCCGCCGCCAGCCTGACCGAGGTCGCGCAGATGAGCGAGTTCGCCGCGATCCGCCAGACGCTGAAAGCCTGCAACGGCAGCCGGATCGAGACCGCGCGCCGGCTCGGCATCTCCGAACGCACGCTCCGCTATCGCCTCGCCAAGGCGCGCGAGCAGGGCGAGGATATCGGCCACCCCGCTAGCTGGGCGGTCGCCTCGTGAGCGGCGTCGGGGGCGTCGGCGGCGCGATGGGCGTCGACCGGGTGATGCAGCTGCGCGCCCAGATCCTCGAACGCAACCAGGCGCTCTCGCGCGCCAGCGCCGCGCCGACGCCGGTCGAGGCCAAGCCCGCGACCTTCCAGGACACGATGTCCGACGCGCTGAAAAGCGTGAACGACGGCCAGCAGCAGGCGTCCGCGCTGTCCGAACAGTATGAGCGCGGCGCGGAGGTCGACATCGCCAAGGTGATGCTCGCCCGCCAGCAGGCCAGCGTCGGGTTTGAGGCGACCCTGCAGGTCAGGAACAAGCTGTTGTCCGCGTACAAGGACATCATGAGCATGCCGGTCTGAGATAGATGAGCACCGCCCTCACCCCGCTTCCCGCCCCCGTCCTGCCCGAGCGCTTCGCCAATCCGCTGCGCCAGATCCGGGGCGTGTTCGCCCAGCCCGCGGTGCGCCGGTCGTTGCCGATGGCGCTGATGGTCGCGCTGATCGGCGCGGCGGCGCTGGCGTGGATGACGCTGTCGACGCCCACCCAGAAGACGCTGTTCACTAGCCTCTCCGATGCCGACAAGGGCGCGGTCACCGCCGCGCTGACGCAAGCCGGGATCACCAGCCGGATCGACGGCGGAACCGACGCGCTGACCGTCAACGAGGAGGACTACAGCCGCGCCCGGATGCTGCTCGCGGGACAGGGCCTGCCCAAGGCGGCGCCCGGCGGCTACGCGATCCTTGACCAGCTGCCGATGGGGGTCAGCCGCGCGGTCGAGGGCGAACGCCTGCGCCAGGCGCGCGAGACCGAGCTCGCCCGTTCGATCCAGGAGATCGACGCGGTGGCGGAGGCCCGGGTCCACCTCGCGGTCCCCGAAGCATCGGTGTTCGTCCGCGACAACGCCGCGCCGTCGGCATCGGTGGTGCTGAAGCTGCAAGGCGGGCGCACGCTGTCGGACGCGCAGGTCGCCTCGATCGTCAACCTCGTCGCCTCGTCGGTGCCGGGGATGAAGCCCGATTCGGTGACCGTGGTCGACCAGCTGGGCGCGCTGCTCACCCGCTCCGACAGTCCGGCCGACGCCGCCAACAGCGCGCGGATCGATTATCAGGCGCGGCTGGAGGACAAGTATCGCCAGCAGCTCGTGCAGCTGCTGACCCCGCTAGTCGGCGCGGGCAACTTCACCACCGAGATCCAGGCCGAGGTCAACCTTGACGAAACCAGCGCCACCCGCGAGTCCTATGACAAGCAGGGCACGCTCCGCGCCGAATCGGGCAACTGGACCGGCAACCAGGCCGCGCCCGGCCAGGCCCCCGGCGGCATCCCCGGCGCGCTGTCGAACACGCCACCGCCCGCCAGCCAGCTCCAGGTACCGACGCCGGCGGTGGGCGCATCGGGCTCGCCCCAGCCGGTCGCCGGCCAGCCCGCGCCGGACGCGCAGAAGCAGTCGGACCAATACAACCGCGCCTATGACCTGGGCCGTGAGGTGTCCGTCACCCGCGCCGCGCCCGGATCGGTCAAGCGCATCTCGGTCGCGGTGCTGCTGCGCGATCCCGCCAAGGGGCGGCGCACCGCGATGGAGATCAACCAGATCACCGACCTCGTCAAATCCACCGTCGGCTTCGACGGGCAGCGGCAGGATCAGGTGACGGTCATCAGTCGCCAGTTCGCCGGATCCGACACCGTCGACAAGGGACCGGCGTGGTACGACAACGCCTGGCTGCCGATCCTGGCGCGCAACGCCACCGCGATCGTCATCGCGCTGCTCGTCCTGCTGCTCGGCGTCCGCCCGCTCGCCAAGGCGCTGATGGGCAAGCGTGAGGAGGCGATGCCCGCTGCCGCTCCCGCCGCACTGCCGATCGCCGGCGACGCGGCCGTACCGGGCCAGCCCAGCGTCGCCCCCGCGGTCAGCCTCGACCAGCTGGAGGGCAGCCGCGGGCTCGACGACCGTCTCGGCGCGGTACGTGGCTTCACCCGCGACAACCCCGCCCGCGCCGCGCTCGCGATCCGCGACATGATAAAGGCGGACGGCCAAGGACAGCCGGCGTGAGCGAGGCGGCTGTCCGCACCTATACCGGCACCGAGCGCGCCGCGGTGCTGATGATGCTGGTCGGCGAGGAGGAGGCCGCGGCAATCCTCCAGAAGCTCGATCCAGACGAGGTGCGCGCGCTGGGCGGCGCGATGCTGGCCGTTGCCGACGTCAGCGAGCAGGAGGTCGAGGACGTGCTCGACGATTTCGTCGGCCGCGCCCGCGCCCGCACCGGCATCTCGTTCGATCCCAAGCCGCAGGTCGAGGCGGTGATGTTCCGCGCGCTGGGCGAGCCCAAGGCCGCCTCCGTGCTCGCGCGCATCACGCCCCCGGACACCGCCGGGCAGCTCGAGATGCTCGCCTGGCTCGAGCCCGCCGACCTCGCCCGCATCGTCGCCAAGGAGCATCCGCAGATCGCCGCGGTGCTCATCGCCAACCTCGACCCGCAGGTGGCGGGGCAGGTGCTGGAGCTGGTCCCCGACGCGATCCAGCCCGACCTGCTGCACCGTGTCGCGCGGCTGGGCCCGGTGACCCCCGAGGCGATCGAGACGCTGCGCCGCGTCCTCGCCGCGCATACTGGCCAGGCGCGCAGCCAGAAGCTGACGCTGGGCGGCACGCGCGAGGCCGCCAGGATCCTCCAGGGCGCGCGCAAGGCGACCGAGCAGCGGGTGATGCCCAAGCTGTTCAAGATCGACAAGGAGGTCGCCCGCCAGATCGAGGAGGCGATGTTCGTCTTCGACAACCTCCTTGAGATGGACGACAAGAACCTCGGCACGCTGATCCGCAACATCGACGGCGAGGTGCTGACCCGCGCGCTCAAGGGGGTGGAAGAGCCGATCCGCAACCGCTTCCTGGGCTGCATGTCCGCGCGCGCCGCCGATGGCATCCGCGACGAGATGGAGGCGCGCGGGCCGATGAAGCTCGCCGAGGTGCTCGACGCGCAAAAGGCGATGATCGCGGTCGCGCGCAACCTCGCCAAGGATGGCACCATCCAGATGGGCGCGGCCGAGGACGACTATGTCTGACTTCGTGGCGGGGTTCGCCCCGCGCCATGTGGCCGCCGCCGACGCGATCGCACGCGCGTTCGCCGCGCCGGCCGGTTTCGCCGCAGTCGCGGTGGGGACGCCGGCAACGGGACCGAAGCATTTCAGCCCCGCCGCGCCCGGGCACAAGCCCTGCGCCGGCTGGAACCCGCTCGATCCCAATCCGGCGATTACTCTGGCCGCCGAAGCCGCGGAGGAGGCGCGCGCGGCCGGCTATGCCGAGGGCTATGCCGCCGCGCTGGCGGAGGCGGAGACCATCGCCGCGGCGGCGCAGGCGGACGGCGTCCGCGACCGCGCGCTGCTGGGGGACCTCGGCGACGCGCTGGCCGCCCGGATCGATCGCGCCGCAATGGCGGACCGGCTTCGCCGTACGGTGCTGGCGCTGACGGAGAAGCTGGTGGGCGAGGTCGGCATCTCCGCCGATCTGCTCGCGGGCCGGATCGAGGGCGCGACCGAGCTGCTCGCCGACCCGTCCGAACCGGCGCTGCTTCGCGTTCACCCCGATGACGTCGCGCTGGTCGAGGGGCGGCTCCCTCAGTCGGTGTTCGCAGCGGGCGACCCCCATGTCGCGCGGGGCAGCTTCGTGCTCGAGTCCGCGTCGACGGTGGTCGAGGACGGGCCGGCGCTGTGGCTCGAACAGCTGGGCGCGGCGATCGACCGGGTTCCCCTTCCCCCATGCTGAACCGCTTCGTCGCAGACTACCTGGACACGCTCGCCGCCGCCGCCCCCGCCCCTGTCGCCCGCGTGTCGGGACGGCTGTCCGCGTGCGATGGCCTGCTGATGGAGGCGACCGGGCTGTCGCTCCCGGTCGGCACCGTCTGCCGCGTCGGCGAAGAACCGGGCGCGATCGAGGCGGAGGTGATCGGGTTTCGCGATGGGCGCACGGTGATGATGAACCTCGGCGGTCTCGCCCCGCTGCTGCCCAAGGCCCCCGTCCGCCCGCTCGGCGCGCCGGGCGAGGCGGAGGTCGGCGCGGCGATGCTCGGCCGCGTCGTCGACGGCGCAGGGCGGCCGATCGACGGCCTTGGCCCGATCCGCGGCGCGGGTCGCTGGCCGCTCGCGGGGACGCCGCAATCGCCGCTCGACCGCGGGCGGGTGCTGCAACCGCTCGACGTCGGGGTGCGCGCGATCAACGGCCTGCTGACCGTCGGCCAGGGCCAGCGGATCGGGATCATGGCGGGCTCGGGCGTCGGCAAGTCGGTGCTGCTCGGCATGATGGTCCGCGCGGCCGAGGCGGACGTGGTCGTCGTCGGGCTGATCGGCGAGCGCAGCCGAGAGGTCGCCGACTTCCTCGAGACCAAGGTCGCAGGGAGCGCGCGGACGCGGTCGGTGGTGGTCGCGGTGCCCGCCAACCATTCCCCCGTGCTCCGCATCCGCGGCGCGCTGCGCGCCACCGCCATCGCCGAGGCGTTTCGCGCGGAGGGCAAGCGCGTCCTGCTCATCATCGATTCGCTGACCCGCGTCGCGCATGCCGGGCGCGAGATCGGGCTGGCGCTGGGCGAGCCTGCGTCCGCGCGCGGCTACCCCCCATCCGCGATCGCGATGCTCCCCAACCTGATCGAGCGCGCGGGGGCGGACGCCCATGGCCCCGGGTCGATCACCGCGATCTACACCGTGCTCGCGGACGGCGACGACGGCAACGACCCGGTCGTCGACTCGGCGCGCTCGATCCTCGATGGCCACATCGTCCTGTCGCGCGCGCTGGCCGAGCGCGGCGTCTATCCCGCGATCGACCTCGGCCCCTCGGTCAGCCGGGTGATGACCGACATCACCGGCAAGCCGCACCAGCAGGCCGCCCGCGTGCTGCGCCGCCATCTCGCGACCTACGAGGCGAACCGCGACCTCGTGCTGATGGGCGCCTATCGCGCCGGCGCGGACCCGGAGATCGACGCCGCCATCGCCGCCCATGGCGCGATCACCGAATATGTCCGCCAGGATTACGACGCGGCGGTGTCGCTGGACGATGCGGTGGCCGAGCTGGTCGGCGTGTTCGGCGAGCCCTGATGGACCCGCGGCAGCTGGCGCGGATCGCTCGCGTTCGCGCGCTGCAGCTCACCCTTGCCCAGGCCGACGAGGCACGCGCCCGCGACAAGGCCGACGCGGAAGCCGCACTCGGCCGCCGCATCGCCGCGCTCGCCGACGCGGTCGCGCCCGCGCCGACGTTCGCCTCGGGCGTCGCGCTGGGGGCGCAGGCGCATTTCCGCGCGCGCCTCCACCAGTCCGCCCAGGCCGCCGCCCAGCGGGTCGCCACCGCCGACCGGCTCGCGGCCGGCGCGGCGGAGGCGACCCGCGTCGCCCGGCAGGATCAGGCGGCAGTGGACAAGCTGCTCGCCCGTGCCCGTTCGGCGGCGCTGGTCCGCGAGATGCGCGCGCTGGAAGACCTGCCCGCTACCCCCGGCCGGACCGGCGCGCGCGATCGGCACGGTCCTTGCTGATCGGCAAGGGACACCCTGCCGGAACCTCTCGCGACCATGACCACCCTCACCCTCGCCTCGCTGCTCTCGCCGGTCCCGGCCGTGGGGATCGTGCGAGCGCCGGGGGCGGGTACCGCGGCCGATCCCGCCGGGTTCGACGCCCTCGTCGCGCTGATCGCCACCGCCGCGCCTGCCGCCCCCGGCAATCCGCTGCCGGCCGCCATGCCGGGCATGCTCGCCACCCTTCCGGTCCCAGCGGTCGCGACCGGCCCTGCGCCGCTTGCGGACACCGTGCCGGCGGACGCGAGCACGCCTTCACCGATCGCGTGGTCCACCCCGATGCCGTCTCAATCGCCAGCGCTGCCCGGACCCTCGCTGCCCGGCCCGGCCGACACCCCGACATCGGTCGCCGCGGAGACGACGCTATTTCCCGGCACCCTGCCCGCGGCGATGCCGACGCTTGCCGCGGTTGATCCTGTTCAGCTCGAAACGGGCCCCGATGTACACGACAGCGGCGACCTGAAGCTCGCCGCGCCATGGCCCATGACGCCGATGCCGGCCCCCTTGCGCGCACACGGGTCGGGCACGTCCCGCACCCGTCCAGGCGAGCCGGCGAGCACCCTGACCGTCCGCCCGCGACTTCGGACGCCTGCGCTCGATCGGGAGATCGTCGACCCGGCGTTACCGACACAGGTAGCGACGCCATCCACCGACGCCATGCCGGCCAGCGGCCATCCAGAGGCCCCGGAGCAGGATACGGCCCCGACGATCGATCCACGCTCCGCCCGCAGCGACGCCGATGCGGGCGTCCCCACACCGTCGCCGCTGCCATCACCCGACCCCCTCGCCGCTGTGGCGCGAGGCCCGGCCGCCATGACCGCGCCGCACATCCCGATCGCCGAGGCATCTGCCGTCCAGGCACGGCCCATCATCGCGGACGACATGGCAGACGAGCCAACCGCGCCACAATCCCGCGAGGGCAAATCCGCGGCTGAACCGTCAATTGACGCCTCAATCTCTACCCCTGTCACGCCAGAGGTGACGAGGGGCCCGCGCCGGATCGCTATGACAACGGCACGGCGCACAGTCTCGAATCACGACGCATCGGACGCGCTCATGCCTTCCGATGCCGGACGGACGAACGCCGCTCCCCTCTTCGCCGATCGCTTGGCGGACCGGGGCGTTCCGACCGCAATCGGCGATGCCGGCTCGCAACCGGGCGCCTCGCCTGCCGCCGCTCGTGGAGAGGACCGGCCACCGTCCAACCCGCAAGCCACAGGCCCGCTCGCAACACGCGCTCCGGCGATCATGCCCGCTCCGGTGCCGGCCGCCGGCGGATCGCTGGGCCGGCGCGATGGCGTGACTCCCGCCGTACAATCCTCCGCCGCGCCAGTGCTGCCACCGATCGTTCCATCCGCCTCGACCGTACCTGCCGACGACACGGCGGTCGCGACCCCTGGCTCCACCGGTGCGGACATGCCCGCCGCCATCTTAACCCCCGCCGTCCAGGCACCACCTACCCCTCCGGTCGTCACCGCCACGCTCCCGATGCGTGAGGCCATCGCAAGCACAGAACGGGCGGACACGATGGAGGCCGGCGCTGCCCCACCCGCCGCCGCTGCCGCCGCATCACCCCCACCCGCCGCCCCACCCGCCGCCCCACCCGCCGCGATGCCGGCCCGGCAGGTCTTTGCCGGCGCGATGTTCGACGCGGCGCTGCGCGAGCGGATCGAGCGGCCGGCGAACAACCCCGTCCCGATCGCGATCGCACCCACGCAGCCGATCGCCGCGGCCGATCCGATCGCCGGCCCCACCGCCCTCAACGCCGCCGCCCCCGCGATCGACATGACGCTGCCGCAATGGCCCGCCCACATGGTCGACCGGATCGAGCGGCTGCGCGACGCCGCCGACGCCGGCGACACCCGCATCCGCCTCCACCCCGACGCGCTCGGCAGCGTCGAGGTCGCGGTGCGGCAGGTAGGCGAGGCGGTCCACGTCCGCTTCACCGCCGAGGAACCGCAGACCCGCCAGCTGCTCGCCGACGCCCAGCCCCAGCTCGCCCGCGCCGCCGAGGAGCGCGGCGTCCGCCTGGGCCAGACCGAGGTGTCGGGCGGCGGCGGCAACAGCGGCAGCGGACGCCAGCCCGATTCCGGCCCGCACGCCCGCGCCCCCTTTCCGGCCCGGCCGCGCCCGGCAGCCCCGGCGGCGTCCGAGCCGTCCACCGGCGACCGCCTTTCCACCCGCATCGCCTGAACGGCAAAGGTAGCAAGACATGAGCGACAAGAAGGAAGACGTTCCTGCCCCCAAGCCCAAGAAGAAGCTCGGCAAGCTGCTGATGATGGTGGGCGGGCTGGTGGTGCTGGTCGGCGGCGGGGTAGGCGCGGGCGTGTATGCCGCCGGGGCCGGGCTGATCGGCGGCGGCGGCCATGCCGCACCCGAGGCCAAGGGGCCCAAGCTCGTCCCCAAGAGCGAGCAGAAGCATTCTGCCGCCGAGGGGGAGGACGGCGGCGATCATGGCGGCGGCGAGGAGGGCGGCGAGGCGTCCTCCGACGAAGGCCATGGCGAAGCCACCCCGGCGGGCGAGGGCGGCGACCGGTACGCGTCGAACTATTACGCGCTCGACAAGGAGTTCACCGCCAACCTCCAGGATTCGGTCCACTTCGTCCAGGTCGGGATCGCGGTGTCGACCCCCTATGACGACACCGTCATCCAGCACCTCAAGACCAACGACATCGCGGTCCGCTCCGCGATCCTGCTGGCGCTCGGCGACACCAGGGAGGACCAGGTGATGTCGAGCGCGGGCAAGCGTCAGCTCCAGGCGCGCCTCGCCGCCGCGATCAACGCGACGCTGAAGCAGAAGGAAGGGTTCGGCGGGGTCAGTAACGTTTACTTTACCAATTTCGTTGTTCAGTGACCGCATGGTTAACGAGGCGGCAGCACCGGCAAGCGAGCGACGCGAGCGCCCCCGCGCGGGCGCTGCCGCGGCGGTGCCGGGCGCGTTGCTGGGCGGGGCCAAGCTCAACCCGCTGGGCGATCTCCACACGCTCCAGCACCTTTCCGCCCGGCTCGCCCGCGCGCTGCGCCCGGTGTTCGAGCCGGTGCTCCGCCGCGAGCTGAGGCTGTGGGCCGAGCCGCTGTCGGTGCAGCGCTTCGCCGACTATCGCGCCGAACGCGGCGAGCGGCTGACCGCATGGCTGCCGCTGGCGATGGGCGGCGCGGCGACCGGGCAGGCGCTGCTCGCGCTCGACGGCGGCTTCGTGCTCCATGCGCTGGACCTGTTCTTCGGCGGCACCGGCCAGGTGCCCAGCCCCCTGCCCGCCGAGCTATCCCCCGCCGCCGAGGCGCTGGTCGAGCAGCTCGGCGAGGGGGTCGCGGGGCCGCTGGCGCACGCCTGGGAGCCGCTCGCGCCGATCAACTTCACCCCGACGCGGGTCGAGACCCACCCCGCAACGCTGGCCGACGCCGACGACGCGGTGGTGGTGACCCGCTTCGGCCTCTCGGGCGGGGGGACCGGGGACGGCGAACCCGCGTTCGTCGACATCCTCTATCCGGTCGCCTCGCTCAAGCCGCACGGCGCGACGCTGGCGGGCAAGGTGGTCGACAAGGCCGAGCCCGACCCCGCCTGGCGCCACCGCCTGACCCGCGCCGCGATGGGCGTGCGGCTGCCGGTGCGCTCGGTGCTCGCCGAGCCGGTGGTGCCGCTGTCGCTGCTGATGGCGCTCAAGGTCGGCGACGTCATCCCGATCGATTTCGGGCCGGAGGTGCCGGTGATGATCGGCCACGAGCTGATCGGCACCGGCACGGTCGGTGCCGCCAACGGCCACGCCGCCGTCCGCCTCTCGCACATGAAAAGCCTCGACGAAGGATCACCTCAGTGAACGACATGACCGGCGGCTTTCCCGTCGACCCGGCCGCCGGCGCGGTGTCGGCCAATTTCCGGCTGCTCCAGGACGTCGACGTCAAGCTGACCGTCGAGATCGGCTCCACCCGGCTGACGTTGCGCGAACTCCTCGCCTTGGGTGAATCGAGCGTGATCGAGCTCGACCGGCAGGCGGGCGACCTGCTCGACGTGTTCGTCAACGGCACGCTGATCGGGCGCGGCGAGGTGGTGACGGTGGGCGAGCGCTTCGGGGTCAAGATGACCGAACTGGTCCAGCCCGAAAAGCGCGGCTGACATGCTCTGGTCCTATGTCCTCAAGCTGGTGATCCTGCTGCCGCTGGTGTGCGGGCTGATGATCGGCTGCCTGTATCTGTGGCGCAAGCTGGAGGGACGGATGCCCGGCAAGCCCTCCACTCGCCTGATCGCGGTGCGCGAGACGATGATGATCTCGCCGGGGCTCCGGCTCGCGGTGCTCGACTTCGAGGGGCGCAGGCTGCTGGTGTCGGTCGGGCGCGGCGGGGTACAGCTGGTGGACCGCGCCGAGGGGCGGGCCGAGCCGTGAGCATCTCGATTTCCCGCCTCGGCACCGGTCCCTCATTGATCCGCACTTGTGTCCCCGCGAAGGCTGGGTCCCCGCCTTCGCGGGGACACAAGTGGGCGCTGGTCGTCGTAGCCATCGTTCTCGCCCTGCTGGTCGCGATGCCAGCCTTCGCGCAAACCCCCGCCACCCCCGGCGTCGGCGACGCGGTCGATCGCGCGCTCGGGCAGCTGGGCGGGCAGGCGGGCGGGCAGTCGGCCCCGCTGTCACTGTCGCTCCAGGTCCTCATCATCATGGGCCTGCTGACGATCCTGCCGGGCATCCTCTTGATGATGACCAGCTTCACCCGGATCATCATCGTGCTGTCGGTGCTGCGCCAGGCGCTGGGGCTGCAACAGACCCCGCCCAACCAGGTGCTGATCGGGCTGTCGCTGTTCCTGTCGCTGTTCGTGATGGCCCCGACGATCAGCCGCATCAACGCCACCGCTATCCAGCCCTATGCCGCGGGCCAGCTGGCCGGCACCCAGATGATCCAGACCGCCGGCGCGCCGCTCCACGCCTTCATGGTCAAGCAGACGCGGGTCAAGGACGTGACGATGTTCGCCGAGATGGCGAAGTCGGGCCCGTACGCGTCGCCGAACGACATCCCCTTCGCGGTGCTGCTGCCCGCGTTCGTGACCTCGGAGCTCAAGACCGCGTTCCAGATCGGCTTCCTGATCTTCCTGCCGTTCATCGTCATCGACCTCGTCGTCGCCACCGTGCTGATGGCGCTGGGCATGGCGATGCTGTCGCCGACGATCATCTCGTTGCCGTTCAAGCTCCTCCTGTTCGTGCTGGTCGACGGCTGGGCGCTGACCATGGGCAGCCTCGCCAATTCGTTCGTGAGCTGACGCACATGGACGCCGATTATTTCCTCACCGTCGCCAACCAGACGATGTGGGTCCTCGCGCTCGCCTCCGCCCCGATCCTGATCCCGGCGCTGGTCGCGGGGCTGATCCTGGGGATGATCCAGGCGGCGACCTCGATCAACGAACAGACGCTGAGCTTCGTCCCCAAGCTCCTCGTGGTGGCGTTCTCGATCCTGATCTTCGGCAGCCTGATCCTGGGGCTGCTGACCGACTTCACGATCGGGATGTTCGAGCGCATCCCGGATCTGGTTAAATAGTGAGCGGTCGACCAGCACATCGTCATGCCAGCACTGTGCCGGCATCCAAGGTTCCGCGATACTGCCGGCCGGTGAGGCTTGCGGCGTCGTGGACCCCGGCACAAGGCCGGGGTGACGATTGATGTTGGGTCTTGGCCTCTCCATCGAACCCCAGCTCTGGGCGCTGGTCTTCGTGATGATCCGGGTCGGCGCGGCGTTCGTCACCGCGCCGGTGTTCGGGGCGGTGTCGATCCCGCTTCCCGTGCGGGTGTCGCTGTCGGGCGCGATCGGCGTGCTGGTGCTCGCCACCCATCCCGTCACTCCGCCGGCGCAGATCTTCGCCGTCGCGACGATCCTGACCGTCGCCGCCGAGGCGCTGGTCGGGCTCGCGCTCGGCTTCGTGCTCCAGACCGCGTTCGCCGCGCCGCTGGTGGCGTCCGAGCTGATCGGCGGATCGATGGGCCTGTCGTTCGCGCACTCGATCGACCCCCAGAACGGCCGCTCCAGCCCCGCGCTCGGCCAGTTCCTGTCGGTGATGCTGACCCTCCTGTTCCTGTCGGTCGACGGGCATCTGGTGCTCGTCGACATGATCGTGCGCAGCTATGACGCCTTGCCGCCGGGCGCGGCGTGGATCGGGGCCGATCGACTGAAGGCAATCGCGCTGTTCGGGGGCTATACCTTCCTCGCCGGGCTGCTGCTGGCGCTGCCGGTCGGGTTCCTGCTGCTCTGCCTCAACCTCGTGGTCGGGATGATGAGCCGCGCCGCGCCCTCGCTCAACCTGTTCGCGGTCGGCCTGCCCGCGTCGATGGCGGTCGGGGTGATCGCGCTCGCGGTCGCGTTCCCGGCAATGGGCGACTACATGCTGGTCATCGTCCGCGAGGCGCTCGACGCTCTCAGACTGGTGACCGGCTGACATGTCGGAGGCAGGCGGCGACAAGACCGAGGCCCCAACCCGGAAGCGCAAGGACGATGCGCTCAAGAAGGGCGACGTCCTCCGCTCGCGCGACCTCGCCACCGCCTTGGTGATGCTGGCCGGCGTCGGCTGGATGGTGATGGCGGGACCGGCGCTGATCCGCGCCTGCGCCGGCGTCATGGCGGCGAGCTTCCGCTTCGGGCGCGCCGATGTCGAGGATTTCGCTCCCTTCCGGCCGCTCGCCGAGGCGGGATGGCGCGTGCTCCCCAGCCTGCTCGCGCTGCTGGCGGTGACGCTGGTCGCGGCGATCGTCTCGGGGCTGGCGATGGGATCGGGGGCGTTCAACGCATCGCTGTTCGCGCCCAAGGCGAGCCGCATCAACCCTGCCTCGGGCCTCAAGCGCGTGTTCGGCGCGAACGGCTGGATCGAGCTGGGCAAGTCGCTGGTCAAGATCGTGCTGCTCGGCTGCATCGGCGGGTGGATGCTGTGGTCGTCGAGCCGCGCCACGATGGGCCTCGCCCAGTCGGACCTCGGCACCGCGCTCGACGAGCTCGGCGGCACGTTCCTGGGCATCATGATCGCGATGGCGGGCGGCCTCGCGCTGATCGCGGGCGGCGACCTGCCGATCCAGATCCTCCGCCGCCTGTCCAAGCTCCGCATGACCAAGCAGGAGGTCAAGGACGAGCACAAGGAAAGCGAGGGCAACCTGGAGGCCAAGGCGCACGCCCGCGCCCAGGCCCGCAAGCTCCTGTCCGGCGGCGCGCGCAAGGCGGTGGCGGAGGCGCACGTCGTGCTCACCAACCCGACCCATTTCGCGGTCGCGCTCCGTTACGACCGGGGCCGCGACCAGGTGCCCGTCGTGGTCGCCAAGGGGCGCGGCGCGACCGCGCTCGCGATCCGCGACCTGGCGGGCGAGGCGCGCGTTCCCGTGCTCGAATACCCGATGCTCGCCCGCGCGGTCTATTACACCAGTCGCGAGGGGCAGGAGGTGCGCGACGACCTGTATCGCGCGATCGCTGCCGTGCTCGCCTTCGTCTTCGGGCTCAACGCGGCGGCGGGGGGCAGCGCGATGCCGCAACCCGCCATCGACGTGCCGCCAGGCGCGCGCTTCGACGAAAACGGCGCGGCGCTGCCCTAAAGCGCGCGCCTGCCCGGCCGTTATGTCTGACAGGCGCCGGAGACGATCATGACCACTACGACCAGCACCGGCAGCACCGCGGTCCAGACCGCGACCAAGGGCCTGCTCACCTCGCTCGGCAGCGGCTCGGGGATCGACACCGGCTCGCTCGTCACCTCGCTGGTCGAGGCGCAATACGCCGTCCAGACCGCGCGGCTGACCAGGCAGGGCGAGACGCTCACCGCGCAGATCTCGGGCGTGTCGACGGTCAAGAGCGCGATCACCGGCTTCGCCACCGCGCTCGACACGCTGGCCAAGGGCGGCACGCTCGCGACCCAGCCCAAGAGCAGCGCGACCGCCGTCCTTTCCGCCAGCGCGCAGCCGGGGGCGAAGCTGTCCGCGCTGTCGTCGGCGATCGCGGTGGGCCGGCTCGCGGCGGCGCAGACCGCGGCGTCGGCCAGGGTGACGCTGCCCGACGCGAACGGCGATCCGGTCGCCGCGAGCCGCACCGCCGTGCTCGGCTCGGGCCGGGTGACGCTCCGGATCGGGGGCGCGAGCTATGCCACCGCCACCGACGGCAGCACGACGATGGGCCCGCTGACCCCGCCCGAGGGCAGCGCCAGCGTCGCCTTTGACCTCTCGGACGCCAGCGTCGACACGCTCGCCGCGGCGATCAACGCCAACGGTGCGGCGCTCGGCGTCAGCGCGGCGGTGGTCACCGGCGCGGACGGATCGGCGTACCTCTCGCTCAAGGGCGCGACCGGCAGCGCCAGCGGCTTTGCCCTGTCGGTGGACGGAGCCGACAGCGCCAGCCTCAAGCAGTTCGAGGTCGGCGACGGCGCGCCGATGCGGATCACCGCCCGCGCGCAGAATGCCGAGCTGACCGTCGACGGCGTCGCGGTGGAGCGCGCGGCCAACACGATCGCCGACCTCGTCCCCGGCGTGACGCTGCAACTCGCCGGCACCGGTTCGGCCAGCCTGTCCGCGACCAGGCCGACCGAGGCGCTGACCCAGGCGGTCGGCGATGTCGTCGACACCTACAACCAGGTCCTCGCCATCCTCCAGGCGCAGACCGACGCGGTCGGCGGCAACCTGTCGAGCGATCCCGCCGCCAAGGCGCTGCTGCGCGGGTTGAAGGCGATGACGCTCCAGGCGATCGGGGCCGATGACGCCCCCGGCGCGCCGCGCACGCTGGCCGAACTCGGGGTCAGGACCGCGCGCGACGGGACATTGTCGGTCGACGCCACCGCGCTATCGGGCGTGCTGGCGAAGTACCCGGACGCGGTGGAGGGCATGTTCGCGAGCAGCAGCACCGCCGCCAACGGCCTGCCCGCCCGGTTGAAGGCGCTGTCCGCCACCGCCGCCAGCACCAGCTATGGCCTGGGGGCCTCGACCGCGCGCTACACCGAGGTGCAGAAGACCCTGGCCAAGGAGCAGACGAAGATCACGGACCAGTCGGATGCGATGACCAAGCGGCTGACCAGCCAGTTCGCGGCGATGAACGCCCGCGTCAGCGCGTACAAGTCGGTCCAGACCTTCCTGACCAACCAGATCGCCGCCTGGAACAAGAGCGACGGCTGATGGCGTTCCCGGACCCCTATGCCACCTATCGCCGGATCGACGCGGCCGGGCGCACCGCGACCGCGGACGGGCCGGCGCTGGTCCAGCTGCTCTATGCGGAGCTGGTCGCGGCGTTGCGCGCCGCGGGCTTCGCATCGGCCAAGCGCCAGTTCGCGGTCAAGAGCGAGCGCGTGACCCGCGCCACCGCGATCCTGTTCGCGCTGGAACAGGGGCTCGACTTCGAGCGCGGCGGCGAGGTGTCGGTGACGCTCCAGCGGCTCTACGCCGGCGCGCGCGGGCAAATCGTCGAGGCGGCGGTCGGACACGACCCCGCGCCGTTCCACCGCAGCGCCGCCGACTTCGCCGAGATCGCCGCCGCCTGGGCGACCGCACGCGCGGCTTAGTCAGGCCGGGCTCGGCGCGATGCGCCGCATGGTGTGGCGTCTTTGCGCCTACGCCCTGAACCAGTGCCGCCGCACGAACCAGCCGACCACGCCCACCGCGATCACGACGCACGCCCCCGCGACCACGTCGAACCCATAGGGCGAGTCCGCCAGCGGCAATCCCTTGACGTTCATCCCGTACAGCCCGGTCAGGAACGTCAGCGGCAGGAACACCATCGCGACGATTGAGATCACCAGCGATCGCCCGTCGATCTGTTCGGCGCGCAGATCGGTCAGCGTCTCGTGGGTCAGCGCCGCGCGCTCGCGGATCGCCTCCAGCTCCTCCGCCATCCGCGCGGCGCGGTCGGCGGCGGCGGACAGGTGGAGCCGGTCGTCGGCGTCGAGCCAGTCGCCCGGCAACCCCGCGAGCTTCTCGATCGCCTGCCGCTGGGGGCTGAGGAAGCGGCGATAGTTGATCGCGGCGACCCGCACCTTGCTGACCTCCCGCCGCAGTTCGAAGATCCGGTCGGGGTCGAGGTCCTCCTCGCATGCATCGAGCTTATCGCCCAGGTCCGCGACTTCCGGGTCGAGATCGGTGGTGATCGCGGTGGCGAAGGCGGTGATGAGATCGCCGGGGTCGTGGACCTCGCCCGCCTCCACCTCCTTGCGCACCACGTCCACCGCGACCAGGTCCTTGCGGGTGACGCTGAACACCCGCCCCTTGACCCCCCAGATCCGCAGCGACGCGAGCGGGTCCGACCCAGGCAGCTCCTCCGACGATCGGCCGCGCAGGTTGAGGAACGCGCCATGGTCGAACGCCTCGCACCGCGGGCGGGTCTCGGCGGCGGTGAGCGCGTCGACGACATACTCGGCCAGCCCGGCCTCGTCGCGCAGCCAGCCTTGCGCATGCTCGGCGGTGGTGGACAGGTGCACCCAGGCGAGCGGCGCATCCCCGCCCAGCGCCTCGCGCACGTCGACCCGCGTCGCACGGCCGTCGGCGGCGATGTGGTAGCCGAAGCCGCTCACGCCATCGTCACGATCACGGTCAGGCCCGCCCCCGCCCCGGCCGGCGCGGGCAGGCGCTCGGCATCGGCGCGGGCGCGATCGAGGATGACGGCGGGCACTTGCCGGTCATGGACCACCCGATCGGCATTGGCGAGCGCCCGCGCCTGACGCAACGTCAGGTCGTCGGGGTCGCGGGAGTGGAGGGTAATGCGCACCTCCTGGCCGGTTCCGACGCCCTCACCCTCCCTGCCCGGCTGCACCGGGCGGGCCTCCCTCTCCCGGCGGGAAAGGGAGGGAGGCGCGCCGGAGCCGGAAGGGTGAGGGTGATCCGCCAGCACGTCCATCGCACCCCCCTCCCCCAGCATCGCCGCGATCGCACGGCGGCGGTCGGCGGGGTCGGGCCAGCGCTCGCGCAGATCGCCCCGCGACGCGTGGAGCTGCTCCGCCAGCCGCCCCAGCCCCGCCGGCAACAGCGCCTCCAGCCGCTGGCGCAACGCCGCCGCGAGGCCAGCGGAGACGCCGCCGGTGCCGATCGCGACCAGCACCGGCGCACGATCGACGATTGCGGGCAGGGTGAAGTCGCACAACGCCGGGCGGTCGACGGCGTTGACCAGCACCCCCCGCGCTCTGAGCCGCGCCACCGCCGCCTGCGCCTCGCCCCCGTCCTCGATCGCGACGATCGCCAGCGCGGCATCGGCGTCCTCGCCGACCACCCGCGCCCCGGCGCGATCGAGCAGCCGCCGCTTGGCGTCCGCGGCCTCACCCTCACCGAGCAGGATCACCGGCCGGCCCGCCAGCCGCACGAACAGCGGCAGGCTGTGGAGTGCTACTTGGTCAGCCATTCCGGCACGCGCTCGGCGGCGAGGATCGTCTCGGGCTGGATGCGGTCGGCGACCACCGCGAACCGGTCGCCGTCGACCAGCACCTCGGGCACCAGCGCGCGGCTGTTGTAGGTCGACGCCATCGTCGCGCCATACGCGCCCGCGGTGCGGAACACCGCGAGGTCGCCCGACTCGACCCGGTCGATCTCGCGCCCCATCGCAAAGGTGTCGCCCGATTCGCACACCGGCCCGGCGATGTTGGCGACCGTCCGCTCGCCCGAGGGCTCGACCGCGACGAAATCGTGGAATGCATCGTACAGCGCGGGCCGGGCGAGGTCGTTCATCGCCGCATCGACGATGACATAGGGGTGGTGGACCCCCGGCTTGACCCAGATCACCTCGGTCAGCAGCACCCCCGCATTGCCGGCGATGACCCGGCCGGGCTCGAACATCAGCTCGACGTCCCAGCCCCGCGTCGCGCGCGCGACCATTTCGCCATATTCGGCCGGCGAGGGCAGCACGTCGTCGGCGCGGTACGGCACGCCCAATCCCCCGCCGAGATCGACGCGGGTGATCGCATGGCCCTGCGCGCGCAGCGTCGCGACCAGCTCGCCGATCCGCGCATACGCCGCCTCCAGCCGCGACAGGTCGGACAGCTGGCTGCCGATGTGGATCGCGACGCCCGACAGGTCGAGCCCGGGCAAGCGGGCGAGCCGCGCGAACATCCCCGCCGCCTCGTCGATCGGCACGCCGAACTTGTTGTCGCGCTTGCCGGTCGAGATCTTGGCGTGGGTGCCGGCGTCGACGTCCGGGTTGACCCGGATCACCGCCCGCGCCCGCTGCCCCCGCGCATGGGCGAGCTGGGCGAGCACCTCGCCCTCCTCCTCCAGCTCGAGGTTGAACTGGCCGATGCCTTCGTCCAGCCCGCGGTTCAGCTCGGCGCGGGTCTTGCCGACGCCCGAAAAGACGATGTCGGCGGCCGGGATGCCCGCCGCCAGTGCGCGCGCCATCTCCCCGCCCGAGACGACGTCGGCGCCATAGCCTTCGTCGGCGAGGACGCGGAGCACCGCGACATTCGGGTTCGCCTTGATCGCAAAGGCGAGGTGGACCCGGCCGAGCCCGGCCAGCGCCGCCTTGAACACCCGCGCATGCCGGCGAAACGTGTTGGCGGAATAGACGTAGACCGGGGTGCCGACCGCCGCCGCGATCGCGGGGAGCGGCACGTCCTCGGCGTGGAGCACGCCGTCGCGGAACTCGAACAGGTCCATCAGCGGGGCGGCAGGTCGAAGTCGTCGGTGCGGCGCTCCTGCGAACGGCGGAGCAGCTCGTCCGAGCGCTGGGGGCGCTGCTGGGTGGTGGGGGTCAGCAGCTCGCGCGGGGTCGGCGTCGCGGTCGCGCCATAGGGGGCGACGGGCAGCGCCTTGCCCGGCCCCGGCTGCAGCCCCGGCGACGAGCCGCAGCCCGCGACCGCGAAACCCAAGAGGACGATCCGCTTCATGCCCCTACTCCCCGTGCGGCGGCGATCGCGGCGCGCACATTGGCGGGCGCGGTGCCGCCGAAGCTCGTCCGGCTCGCGACCGACGCGTCGACCGAGAGGACGCCGTACACCCCCTCGTTGATCCGCGCGTCGATCGCCTGCAGGTCGCCCAGCGGCAGGTCGGCGAGCTTGCACCCCCGCTCGTCCGCCAGCCTGACCGCACGCCCGGTAACATGATGCGCCTCGCGAAACGGCAGGCCGCCCTCGCGCACCAGCCAGTCGGCAAGGTCGGTGGCGGTGGCGTGGCCGCTCTCGGCGAGGGCCCGCATTCGCTCGGTGCGGAAGCCGGCGCTCCCAACCATCCCGGTCATCGCCGCGAGCGACAGGCCGAGCAGCGCGTGCGCCTCGAACACCGGCGGCTTGTCGTCCTGCATGTCCTTCGAATAGGCGAGCGGCAGGCCCTTCATCGTCACCTGGAGGGCAGTCTGGCAGCCGAGGATGCGCCCGGCATGGCCGCGGACCAGCTCGGCGGCATCGGGGTTGCGCTTCTGCGGCATGATCGAGCTGCCGGTCGACCATTGGTCCGATAGCGCGACGAAGCCGAAAGGCTGAGACGCCCACAGCACGAACTCCTCGGCCAGCCGCGACAGGTGCAGCGCGCATTGCGTCGCGGCGCCCAGGTAATCGAGCGCGAAGTCGCGGTCGGACACCGCATCGAGCGAGTTGGTCGTCGGCCCGTCGAAGCCGAGCGCCGCGGCGGTCGCCTCGCGGTCGATCGGGAAGCCGGTGCCCGCCAGCGCCGCGCTGCCGAGCGGGCACCGGTTCAACCGCACGCGCGCATCGCGGAAGCGGCTGGCGTCGCGCATCGTCATCGCGTGATACGCCATCAGGTGATGGCCGAGCGTTACCGGCTGCGCGGACTGGAGGTGGGTGAAGCCGGGCATGACGTCGGCGGCATGCTCGTCGGCGCGGTCGAGCAGCGCCGCGGCGAACGCGTCGAGAGCCACCAGCACCTCGTCGATGGCGTCGCGCACCCACAGGCGGAAATCGGTCGCGACCTGGTCGTTCCTGGACCGCGCGGTGTGGAGCCGCCCCGCCACCGGCCCGATCAGCTCGGCGAGCCGCGCCTCGGTGAGCATGTGAATATCCTCGAGCGACAGGTCGTCGTCGGGCACGCCGTTCGCGGCGTAGTCGGCGGCGACCCGGTCGAGTCCTTCGGCGATGGTCGCGGCATCGGCGGCGGCGACGATCCCCTGCGCGCCCAGCATCGCGACATGCGCCTTCGAGCCGGCGATATCCTGCCGCCACAGCTGCTTGTCGAAGGGTAGCGAGGCGTTTATCTCGCGCATCACCGCCGAGGGCCCCTCGGCGAACCGCCCGCCCCACATGCTGTTGGAGGAATTCATGCGCCTGGGCCTGTGTCTCTTGGTGTCGGCACTCGCCGTCGCGGGGTGCGATAGGGCGTCGGCCCCGGCGGAGCAAGGCGCACCCGCGTCCCCCGACGAGGTG